>ERZ778504.1807-NODE-1807-length-13651-cov-4.223522_pt1 | contig 13651 bp, 12 predicted proteins | sample MGYA00510046_ERZ778504 | MGnify/ENA primary metagenome ERZ778504 (study PRJEB29527, sample SAMN07138964) | mouse gut metagenome | material: feces | host: mouse | place: China:Nanjing | collected 2016-01-25 ...
TATAAATAGATATGTTTTATTTAATTTATCAATTTGCAACAGATGGAAGATAATGAGATAATAACTGTAAACTTAGCAATATAAAGGAGAAAATCTTATGAGAAAGTATACATATACTTTGGTTGTTGACAGCATCACAGAATCGGAAGAGTATTATAAAAAATACTTTGGCTGGGGGGCAGAACAAAAAAGTATGTCCTTTCTGATGATGGACACGGATTCTCCACTAAGATTTGGTCTGGTGGAAAAACGGTATCTGATGGAGAATCTGGGTATGAAGGAGGAAGAGCTTCCGACAAATTCCTTTTGTACATGGCTCTATGATTCTAAAGAGGAATTGAGGCTTGAAGAGAAAGAACTGTTAAAGAAAGGCTTACTTCAAATCGGAGATATTGGGCATTTTTTTAAGGATCAGAGAGGAATGATTTGGGAATTACGGGTGAAGGGGGATGTGATTTAATGAAGATGGGGGCACATAGAGCGCATGGTTATCTGGTAGATGATGTATACAAAGCGGCAGAAGAGTTTACGAGAGTTTTTGGGTGTGAGCCTGCAAGGATTGATGAGACATTCGCAGGATTTCCATTTGGGGATGAGACAGAATTTTTTCTGTGGCAGCGTAAGCATTTGGAAAAACATCTGGGAAAAAATGTTATGGATAGAGTAAAATATTGCGATCAGCAGGCGATTCGCTGTGAAAGCCCTGAGATGTTAGACCAGATTTACGAGATGTTAAAGGCGGATGGAGTAGAATTTATATCGAAGCCGAAGAGCTACGAATGGAATGCATATTGTGTCTATTTTATCGATGTATCGGGGCATATGTGGGAGCTTTATTGCTGGACAGGTGAAGTTCCACTCGGAGATTTGGAAGCGGAGAAGGATAATGCAAGCTAAAGGATAATCATATACAATCTATCTATAAATATATGTATATATTATAAATATCGATTTGCCATAAGGACATATTAATGATAATCTTACCATGTAAATTCTGGGGAATAAGGTTTTAGGAGGTACAAAATGAAGAAAAAAATTGTCAGTGTACTTATGTGTACAATGATGTGTGTTTCACTGTTTGCAGGATGCGGCAGCAAAAACGATCGGGGGTCGGATGAATCAGCGGAGACAGAAAAGACTGAAGAAACGCAGAAAACAGAGGATACACAGGGGGCAGAAGAATCAGGAGATAAGTTAGATTTAGGACTTAATGTTGAGTCTGTTACAGTAGCTACATCTCCGGGATATGAACCGTTTGAATTTGAAGAAGACGGAGAATTAAAGGGTTTTGATGTTGACATTTGGAACGAGTTTTCTGAGAGAACAGGCATAGAGGTTAAATGGGAATATGCGGATTTCAGCGGACTTCTTGGTTTGATCTCTTCAGGGAAAGCAGATGCCGTGTCAGCGCAGATGACACCGAATGCTGAGAGAGAAGAGAGCTATTGCTTTTCAGATGCGACTAATTATTACGGCTCTACGATTGTAGTTGCGGAAGACAACGAAGAGATTAAGAGCGTAGAAGAGCTGTCAGGAAAGACGATCGGCGTAGGTTCGGGAAATTCCATGCAGCAAACAGTGGAGGCTATGTATCCGGATGGGGATATTAAATTTGAAGTGTATACGTCAGCAACGCTTGAGGCAATGTTTGATGATATTGCATATGGCCGTATTGATGCGGTGTTGGCACAGGATATTCAGACATACATGGCTAAGAAGGCGAACAGTAATCTTAAGATTAAAATTTTAGAGCCATTTGAATATGCACCCGCAGCGATTGTATTTGATAAGAAAAATACAGAACTTCAGGGAGCGATGAATGAGTTCCTTAAAGTTATCAAGGAGGACGGAACTTTAAAAGAAATCTCTGAAAAATGGATTGGTGAAGATATTACGGTAGAAAAGGAATAAATATGAGTTATTTGACGGAGACATTTATCCCGTATGCGAAGATTCTAACGCCGCTTTTGTTAGAGGGACTGGGAATTACAGTATATATATCAGCATTTGCATTTGTGCTTAGCGTTGTGCTCGGTGCAATACTGGCGGTTGTCCAGTATTTTCATGTTAAAGTACTCAGCCAATTGGCGAGGATTTATGTTTCCTATTTCAGGGGAACACCTTTGCTGATTCAGTTGTTCCTGTTTTATTATGGATTGCCAATGGTATTTGAGATTATGCAGCGATGCCCGAAGACCTTTGCGCTTGTGTTATGTCTGGCGCTCAACAGTGCGGCTTACATATCTGAGAGTATCAGAGGCGCAATTGAAAGTATAGATAAAGGCCAGTATGAATCCAGTCTGGCATTTGGCCTGTCGCATTATCAGATGATGACGAAGATTATACTTCCGCAGGCGGCAGTAGCAGCAATTCCTCCGATTGTAAATTCATGTCTGGATATTATTAAGATGTCCTCCCTTGGTATGACCATAGGTATTCAGGATATTATGGGAGAAGCTCAATTAACGGCAGCGACATATTATAAAACATTTGAAACCTATATTTTGGCAGCAGCCTTTTATTGGGTACTGGCACTTGTATTAGGCAGGGTGCAAAAGAAGGTTGAGCAAAAGGTTGGTTCTGCCTATCGGAAGTGATTAAATGGGGATGTTTATGACATCCCCTTATATATTTAGGAGGAGTATATGCTGGAAATAAAAAATTTATCAAAAAGATTCGGAGATCAGCAGGTATTAGATCATATTAATTTAAAAATTGAAAAAGGAAAGGTGTTTGTTATTATTGGTCCTTCTGGTACTGGTAAGTCAACTTTATTGAGGTGTATCAATGCGTTAGAACGACCGGAAAAGGGAACAATACAGCTGGAGAATCAGATTTTTGATTACGAAAATCTAAGTAAATCTGATATACAGGCGCTTCGGACCAATACTTCAATGGTATTTCAGAACTCGAACCTATATCGCAATAAAACGGCTTTCGGCAATGTTACGACACCCCTTATATTAGTAAAAAAGCTGCAAAAGAGCGAAGCTGAGAAAGTCGGGTTAGAGTATCTGGAAAAGGTTGGTATGCTGGAGAAGAAAGATGCGTATCCGGAAACATTGTCCGGAGGGGAAAAACAGAGGGTTGGCATTGCAAGAGCACTGGCCGTAAATCCTGATATTATATTGTTTGATGAGCCGACGTCGGCTCTTGATCCGGAACTGGTATCGGAAGTGTTGGATGTAATTAAAGAACTGGCAAGACAGCATACAACTATGCTGATTGTGACGCATGAAATGAAATTTGCAAGAAATGTTGCTGATGAAGTGATCTTTATGGAAGGCGGACATATTGTAGAACAGGCACCGCCTGAGGAACTGTTCGGGAATCCGAAGGAAGAGAGAACAAGGCAGTTTTTGAACCGGAACAGGGAATAAAGTATTGCCTGTCTTGAAAGCCTAAGTTATAATCAAGGTATATTAATTAAGGAGGCGTTGGCTATGACAAAAACTGGAGAAAGAGAGATTATAAAAGCGGAACACGCATACGGAGGCGAAGGCTATATTACAAAGGAAATGCTGATATCTGATGAGGCTCGCGGCGAGCACTGTAAAATGTATGCAAAGGTTACAGTGCCGGTCGGATGTGAGATTGGATATCACGTACATCAGGGAGATGAGGAAGGTTATTATATTCTGAGCGGAACCGGAGTTTATAATGATAACGGTACCGAGATGCCGGCAGAGCCGGGAGATTCTTTTTTCTGTAAAGAAGGCGACGGTCACGGAATTAAGAATAATGGCGATGAGGACATTACTTTTATGGCATTGATTCTGAAAAAATAAATGGATTGGAGTCTCGCAAAACCAGTCTTCTACTGTGAAGTAAAGACTGGTTCTGCTGTGCTCATAGAAACGTGCGCTGCTTACGTACAATCTCATGGCAGTCCCTATTAATACCCTTTGTCAGATATTCTGAAGCACCGACAAAAGCCTTTGATTGTCTTTCGGCAGCATAATACAGAACCGCACGAATTCACCGTTAAGGCTCTGGAAGGAGGAGCAGTCCCGTATCATCATTTTCTCACGGATAGCTGCCTCGAACACTTGGAAAGAAGTTATCCCTTTTTTTAGGATGCGAAGGAGAATAAAATTGGCATATGCCGGATATACCTGAAAAGTGTCAAGTTTTGCGAGTTCCTGATACATTTTTTGCCGTTGTTCCGCAATCAGTCTTCGGGTTTTTTCAATATATTCTGTGTCCTGGAGCATAAGTTCTCCGGCGAAAGCTCCGATGCTGTTTAAACTCCACGGATTCTGGTGGGTCAGAAGCATGGAGAGAAATCTGCGGTTGCTTGTGGCCGCATATCCAAAACGCAGTCCGGGAGCAGCGAAGAATTTGGATACGCCGCGGATCACCATGAGATTGTCATAGTGTTCGGTTAAAGGTACGGCAGTAATAGTTGCCATGTCCGGCACAAATTCAACATATGTTTCGTCTATCATGACGAAAATATCTTTCGCATGACAGTAATCCACGATTTTTCGCATATCGCTCTGGTTGATGGCAGATGAAGTCGGATTGTTGGGGTTGCAGATGATGACCAGATCGGTACCTTCAGCAATGGAATTTATAAAATCTTTTGAATCCAGTATAAAATTGTCCGATTCCTTCAAATTATAATAAGAAAGTTGTCCGCCTGTTAGAGAAAGTTCTCTTTCATATTCTGAGTAGGTTGGGCCTAAGACAAGCGCTTTCTTTGCGGAGCGCTGGCTGATCAGCAAAGAAATCAATTCTGTGGAGCCGTTGCCTACGACAACATTTTCAGGGCGGCATCCGCAGTAACGGCTGATTGCATTCTTGAGACTGGTATAATTGCGGTCGGGATAACGGCTGATGATATCTAAATGGGCGGCGAGTTCTTGTTTTATATGCTCCGACAGTCCGAGGGGATTTACATTCGCGCCAAACTGAGTGATTTCTTCTTTTTGAATCTGGTAATATTCCGCTATTTTTTCGAGATCGCTCCCGTGAAATTCAATTTTTTTTGACATTTTATTGCTCCTTCTATATACTGTAGTAGTTGAAAATACATAGTTCGACATATATTTTCAAGATTTTGTGTTTCGGCATTGCCATAAGCTATGAAATAATGCTATAATTTATTATAGTGTGTTTTGAAAAAAAAGCAACGAAAGAAGCAGGTGTCAGGCTTGAAAAATAAGATTCAGAAATTTTCCAAAGGAGATTTTCGACTTATCAGGCCGGAGGTTGAGTTCGAGGAAACGAATCTGGTGCTGATTATTGGCGAAGGCGAAGTATATAAGGCGGGTTTCCAAATCAGGAGCAAGAATGATAGTAAAATCAGGGGACTTATCTACCCCTCTTCTTTTCGTGTCTCTTTTAAGGATCCAGGTTTTGAGGGGAATCCGGCAAGAGTGGAATTTACTTACGATGGCAGGGGATTAAAACCCGGTCATGTTGAGAGGGGCAAGTTTACGGTCGTATGTTCCGGAGGGGAGTACGAGCTTCCCTTTACGGCGATTATAGAGAAGCCTTATATTATGACAGTCTACGGTAAGGTTCAGAGTACGGATGATTTTCGGAAGTTAGCGATTAAGGATTATTCGGAGGCAGGACGGCTGTTTCGTTCCAAATCTTTTTATGAGATCTTAAAATATGAAAATGAACGTATTTTCTATCTATATGACAATATGCGCCGCTGGTCGCTGGGTGAGCAGGCCATGGAGGAGTTTTTGGTAGGTATTAAGCAAAAGGAATGTATTTTCCTGACGCTTGCCGGAGAAGGGATGCTCTTCGAGGATATTCATGAGTCAACAAAGGGCATTATTTCTGTTATGAAGAATACATGGGGCTTTATGCCCATTAAGATAAAGACGGAGAGCCGGTTTTTAAAAGTGATGCGTCCGGAGATCACGACAGAGGATTTTGTGGGGAATACGCTGGAAGTGGAATATCTGGTACGCCCGGAGTATCTGCATGGAGGACGTAATTACGGGGCGATTCACTTTATTACGCCGTATGAGGAAATAACGTATGAGGTAGAAGTATTACAGAGCATGGACTATGATGAGAATCACCATCTTCCTGAACTTTTGTGTGCGCAGGCATTAAAGGAATATATCAGCTATGTAGGCGGAAGAAAAGAACTGAAAAGCTGGGTGGACAGTGCGGAGGAAAAGATAACTTCTTTAAGAAAGCTGGATTCGAACAGTGAACTTTATCAGCTCCTTCAGGCGCATATCTATATAAAAGGACGCAAGATGGAGGAAGCGAAGTGGATTCTGGAAAATTTCAATTATAACCGTTTCGCGATAGGAAAGGATCCGATCATCAACTGTTATTATCTGTATCTGACTGCGCTGATTCGGGGAAAGGGCAGCCATACGGAACGGGTGCTGGATGAGATCGGCAAGACTTATATGCGTTATCAGGACAGCTGGATGCTTCTTCAGATGCTGATTCATCTGGATCGCAGATACAGAAACCCGTATAAGAAGCTGGAAGTGCTAGAACAGCAGTTTGATTTTGACTGCCATCAGGTGATGTTTTATCTTGAAGCATATCTGTGCTATCAGGAGAAGCCCATACTTCTTAAAAAGCTTGGCAAGTTTGAGATACAGGTACTGGAATTTGCTTCAAAATACCGTCTGATGTCGAAGGAACTGGCCCTTTATGTGGCGAATTTTGCCAGTCAGCAGAAGAACTACAGCGAATCTCTGTTTCGTATTCTGGTGCGCATTTATGATATGTACCGGGAGCGTATGATACTGAATACGATCTGTACGCTTCTGATCAAGGGCAACAAGATGCAGAGGAAATATTTTATCTGGTATCAGCGTTCGGTAGAAGCAGGGCTTAAAATTGCGCAGCTTTATGAATACTACATGTTTACGCTGGATACCTCTTCTGTGAGGGGAGCGCTGCCGAAATCGATCTTTTTGTATTTTATGCATGGGAATACGCTTGATTACAAAAAGACGGCCTTTTTGTATGCCAATCTTTTGACCTATGAAGTTGGAGGAGAAGATCTGTTCCTTAATTATCGGGAACAGATGGTTTCCTTTACATGGGAGCAGTTGATGAAGCGTCACATTACGGAACATTTGCGGGTGCTGTATAAGCGCTTCTGCGTGAGGGAGGAGATGACCGATGAGCGTATGGAGGCTATGCGGGATATCTGTTATTCTTACAGCGTGACCACAAAAGTTTCAGATATGAACTATGTTTTGGTAATTGAAAAGAACGGCGAGGCTAGGCAGAAGGTTGCCTATGAGCAGGATGGAACGACGATTATCTGCCTGTATAATAAAGAGTCGCGTATCGTATGGGAGTCGGTTTCAGGCCGTTATTATACAGATTCGATTCCTTATGAGACAAAACGGCTGTTTTATGAGCCGCGTTTCCTTGAGATGTGTAAAAAATACGAGGAGACGGAAGGGAAGAGTCAGGAAGCTCAGATACAGGAGGAGCTGACACTGGAAAACATACGGGAGAAGGGTATTGCGGCATTTGATGAGCAGGAGGTGTTCCGGTTTGTAAGTCATCTGGTCAGAGATACGAATTACAAGGAGGAGGAATATCTTACGCATCTATGTTTTGAATTGTTTCAGCTCGGACAGTATGATAAGGCCACTCTCATGTACCTTGCGAACTGGTACTGCGGCGCCACGGCTGATATGAAAAAACTGTGGCATGCTCTTAAGGATTACGAGATCCCGGCATATAAGATCGGAGAGCGCATCATTACACAGATGGTATTCTCGGAGAATTTGTTTGATGAGGAAAAGATATTTGAAGATTATTATTTGTCAGATAACACGTATTTCCGATTAAAACAGGCATATCTTGCTTATGTTTCGAGAGAGTACATCGTCTTTGGGCGTGAGATAGAAAAGTGTATTTTTGATATTATTGCAAATGAATGCGAGCAGGGAGAGGAGCTTCCGGATATTTGCAAGGCGGCGCTTTTGAAGCATTTTTCCGGCAGGAGTTATTCGGCTGATTATGAACCAGTACTGCATCAGGTGCTGAGAGAGATGTGCGAGCGGCAGATTGTATTTCCGTTTTATTTGAGCTATGAGGAAGCGTGGCTGAGAGAGCTGCAGCTCTATGACAAATCTATCGTATTTTATCAGGGAGAGCCGGGCAGCACGGTAGAACTTCATTATAAGGTGAAGCGCGGCGGCCGGGAAGAACTGGGATATCACAAAGAGATGCTACTTCCTGTGTTTGAAAACCTGTATGTGAAGCAGTATATACTGTATGATGATGAGCATGTGAGTTATTATTTTCAGGAGACGAAGGGGAAAAAAGTAACGACTTCTGAAAAGTGTGTTTTGGACGGACGGAAAAATACGACTGCCGGAAAGTATGGAAGAATTAATGCATTGCTCCGCATGTCTCCTGCAAGCCGCAAGAAGATGATGGCAGTTTTCGAAGAGGATGAAAAGATGGCGGAAAGAATGTTTAAAATATATTAAGTGTTGTTTTGAGGAGGAAGTAAGATGGAGCGAGGGAGCATCCTTGGGTATGACCTGAATGAAAAATACTGTCAGATCAGTTATTATAGCGAAACCAGGGAAGAGCCGGAGACTCTGAAGATTTCCCCCGATAATTGCCAGATTCCTCTTTCGCTTGGGAAGATGGACGGGCAGTGGGTTTACGGTATGGAGGCAGAGTGCTTAAAGGCGGTGGACGAAAGTCTTTTTGTGGAAAATCTGTTTGAAAATGCATTCTATCACAGGAAAGTTGCAGTGGGGAAGAAGATTTATGATGCGGTATGGCTTTTGGCAAAATTCATCGAACTTACTCTGGAACAGTTTGAAGAGATTGAATATCTGACATTTTCCACACCCTTTACAAGTGTGGATATGTCAAAGATGTTAAAGAGTATCGGAAGTCACATTGGAATCCCAAAGGACAGGATCTATGTGCAGGATTATAAGGAGAGCTTCTGCCAGTATATGTTTTATCAGCCCAAGGAACTGTGGCAGTATGAATCAGCTCTGATTTTTTGCGATGCAGAGAAGATTCAGGCCTATATGCTCAGAAGGCTGAATGCAGTCCATAAACGGGATAAGGAATTGTTTGTGACAGTGGATGAAGTGGCTAAGGCGCACATAAAAGAGCTGGAGGCCATTCATCTTTTGATTGACGATGAGGAGAAAGCACGGAGCGCGGATGAGCGCTTCAAGGCATTTATACAGAGCGTGTTTGAAAAGAAGGTTATTTCATCGGTGTATTTGACAGGCGAAGCCTTTGAGAACGAATGGTATCCGAATTCCCTTAAGGTTTTGTGCAACGGAAGAAGGGCATTTGTGGGGAATAATCTCCACAGCAAGGGGGCGTGCTATACGTCTGTGCGCGTATGCAGGGATGACAATGAGGGGTCGGTCTATCTGGATGAGACAAAGATGACGCAGCAGATTTCCCTGCGGATGCGTGTGAATGGCAAGGAAGGATGGTATCCGATCGTATCGTGGGGAATCCGGTGGTACGAGGCGGACGGAGAGTGGGAAGTGCTTCTTGAGGACGACTCGGATCTGGAAGTTCATATTGAATCCCTTGCTGGGGATGAGCTTCAGGTAGAGAAGATTTCTTTGAAGGGACTGCCTGAAAGGGCGGATTATTCCCTGCGGCTTAAGATCGAGATCATGTTTCTTGAAGAGCGGCTTTGCAGACTGACACTTAAAGATATCGGATTTGGTGATTTTTATCCTTCTACTGGTTTCAGTGTGACAAAGGAGATACATTTAGGAGGAATCAATGGGCAGTTTAATTCTATGTCATAGTGTAAGGGCAAAACAGCCCTATGAGATTGGACGTATCCATCTGCGTATTTATACATTAGAGGAATTGTGTTATTATGTATGCAATAATCTTTATCTGATCGACCATACGATTATGAACCGCCAATTGTGCGAGTGGTTATCTGTCGAGCTGCATCTGAATAAACTTGCAGAAAAGCTGCGGGAGGAGCTTTCGAAGAACTGTTCGGAGGAGCAGTTTGTGATGTCGCTGTTACGAGGCTCTAATATCTACGCTCAGTCGGAGATCAATAAGATTCAGGGGCTTCTTGAGAATCTGAAGCATCAGAAGGAAGTGGAAAAGATAAAATTTAAAGGAGATACTCTACTAAAGAGCGGAGAGTGTTCCGCGGCGGTATTAGTCTATCAGTCTATTGTGAATGCGGAGTGGGATGATTCTGTCGGGAAAAAATTCTACGGACATGTCTATGGCTGCATGGGGGCTGCGTATGGGCGGCTGTTTCTGTATGAGGAGGCGCTTGCCGCTTATAAGGAGGCGTATTATCTGTGTGAGGAACCGGATATGCTGAAGGCTTATCTGTATTGCTGTTATCAGGCATATCCGAGAAAAGATTATACAAAGATGCTGTCGGGGAATCCATTGTTCCTCAGTATGGCGTCGAAGCTTAAGGAGGAGATGAAAGAGGTGCATGAGGAGATAGATCCCGATGTGCCGGAGGAAAAGCTTGCGCAGTGGAAGAATGAATACCGGAGGCTTGACAGCCGCAAGGATATAAGGAGAACAGTGCATGGATGATAGAAAATTGACAACAGGAATGGGAGAAGAATGCGGAGTGTTTGGAGCCTATGATATGGAGGGCGGCGATGTCGCTTCATCTGTATACTATGGGCTTTTTGCGTTGCAGCACAGAGGGCAGGAAAGCTGCGGGATCGCGGTGACAGACACTTACGGTGAGAGAAAGGTGCATTCCAGAAAAGGACTTGGACTGGTAAATGAAGTATTTGACGAGGAAACCCTTGATTCTTTGAAGGGTAATCTGGGTGTGGGGCATGTCCGCTATTCGACTGCAGGCGGAACAAGGGCGGAGAATGCCATGCCGCTTGTTTTGAACTATGTGAAGGGGACGCTATCGATTGCCCATAATGGGAATATTACGAATGCGGTAGAATTGAGGCATGAGCTTGAATATACCGGAGCTATTTTCCAGACGACGATTGATTCGGAGGTAATTGCTTACCATATCGCGAGAGAGCGCCTGAAGACAAAGAAGGTGGAAGAAGCGGTAAAAAGTGCTATGAAGAAGATTGAAGGAGGGTATGCGCTTGTGATCAGTTCTCCAAGAAAAATGATCGGCGTCAGGGATCCCTTCGGGCTGAAGCCTCTTTGCATCGGTAAGCGGGATCATACGTATTTTCTCGCTTCGGAAAGCTGTGCGATCGCGGCGGTGGGGGCAGAATTCGTGCGGGATGTGGCTCCCGGTGAGATCGTGAGCTTTACCAAGCATGGGGAAAAGTCGGATACTTCGATGTCAATTGCAGTAGAAAAGCAGGCGAGATGCATTTTTGAATATATTTATTTTGCGAGAACAGACAGCAAAATTGATGATGTGAATGTGTATCATGCAAGAATTGTTGCAGGAAAGGCTCTTGCCCAGTCCTATCCGGTGGAGGCGGATCTGGTTGTGGGCGTGCCGGATTCAGGGCTTGTGGCGGCAAAGGGATATTCGGAACAGTCAGGAATTCCTTATGGAATGGCATTTCATAAGAACAGTTACGTGGGCCGGACATTTATCAAGCCGAAGCAGAGCCAGAGAGAAAGTAGTGTAAAGATTAAGCTGAACGTAATAGAAGAAGTAGTAAAGGGCAAGCGGATCGTCATGGTGGACGATTCTATCGTAAGAGGTACGACTTGTGCGAATATTATCAAGATGCTCAAAAAAGCAGGCGCGAAAGAAGTGCATGTAAGGATCAGCTCGCCGCCATTTCTTTATCCATGCTACTTTGGCACAGATGTGCCCTCAAATGATCAGCTCATTGCCCATTCTCACACAACAGAGGAGATCCGTGAGATGATAGGCGCTGATTCGTTGGGATATATGGAAGTAGGGAAGCTGAAAGAGATGGTCGGAGAACTGGGCTATTGCGATGCATGCTTCACCGGGAACTATCCCATGAAAGTCCCCGGAAAAGACGTATCGCTGGCATTCGAGTGAAGCGCCTGACGAGGTTCTTTCGAGCTTAGTGGAGCAGATGTTACTTTTTGACAATAAAAAATGGAGGAGAACAATTATGACAACTGACAGATACCAAAGTCCGCTTTCTGAGCGGTATGCGAGCAAGGAGATGCAGTTTATCTTTTCGCCGGACAAGAAATTTTGTACATGGCGCAGACTGTGGATCGCCCTTGCAGAGACAGAGAAGGAATTAGGACTGAACATCACAGAGGAGCAGATTGAGGAGTTGAAGGCTCATGCGGATGATATCAATTATGAGGTGGCAAAAGAAAGAGAAAAGCAGGTACGCCACGATGTCATGTCTCATGTATATGCTTATGGACAGCAGTGCCCGAAGGCAAAGGGAATCATCCATCTGGGGGCGACGTCCTGTTATGTGGGCGACAATACAGATATGATCCTGATGTCAGAGGCTCTTGAGCTTGTGAAAAAGAAACTTGTGAATGTGATTGCCGAACTTGCGAAGTTTGCGGATGAGTATAAGAGTCTTCCGACTCTTGCCTTTACCCATTTCCAGCCTGCGCAGCCTACAACTGTGGGGAAAAGGGCGGCTCTGTGGCTTCAGGAATTTGAGATGGATTTAGAGGATCTTGAATACGTGAAGGGTAGTCTTAAACTTTTAGGTTCAAAAGGAACAACCGGAACTCAGGCAAGTTTCTTAGAACTTTTTGACGGCGATCAGGAGACGATTGACAAGATCGATCCGATGATCGCAGAAAAGATGGGATTTGAGGCGTGTTATCCGGTATCCGGTCAGACCTATTCCCGGAAGGTGGATACAAGAGTGCTGAACGTACTTGCGGGAATCGCGGCAAGCGCCCACAAGATGTCCAATGATATCCGGCTGCTGCAGCATCTTAAGGAAGTGGAGGAGCCATTTGAGAAGTCCCAGATCGGATCTTCGGCTATGGCCTATAAGAGAAATCCGATGAGAAGTGAAAGAATCGCTTCCCTTTCCAGATATGTGATGGTGGCTGCGCTGAATCCGGCTATCACATCTGCAGCGCAGTGGTTTGAGAGAACTCTTGATGATTCTGCTAATAAGAGACTGAGCGTGCCGGAGGGTTTTCTTGCCATTGACGGCATCCTTGACCTCTGCCTGAATGTGGTGGATGGTCTGGTAGTGTACCCGAAGGTCATTGAGAAGCGCCTCATGAGTGAGCTGCCGTTTATGGCAACCGAGAATATTATGATGGATGCGGTGAAGGCAGGCGGAGACCGGCAGGAGCTTCATGAGAGAATTCGTGAGCTTTCCATGGAGGCAGGACGCAATGTAAAGGAGAAAGGACTGGATAATAACCTTCTTGAGCTGATCGCGGCTGATTCTGCATTTGGGCTGAGCCTTGACGAGCTTAAAAAGACGATGGATCCGACGAAATATGTAGGGCGGGCCGCTGTTCAAGTGGAGGCATATCTTGAAAAGGTAATCCGTCCGCTTCTTGATAAGAATAGAGAGGTTCTGGGCGTGAAGGCAGAGATCAGTGTATAGATGTTTAAATATAAAAATTAAAATGCCGAATATTGATAAAAAAATAGCAAAATGCCGAAATTTAAAAAAAACATAAAATGAACAGATATAAAAAACAGTGGAAAATGTTGTATTTTCCGCTGTTTTTTAATGTTGAAGATTTGACATCATAAATAGTTGATTGGCAAAAATAACGAAAATTCTTCATAAAAAGA
>ERZ778504.1810-NODE-1810-length-13625-cov-8.852616_pt1 | contig 13625 bp, 8 predicted proteins | sample MGYA00510046_ERZ778504 | MGnify/ENA primary metagenome ERZ778504 (study PRJEB29527, sample SAMN07138964) | mouse gut metagenome | material: feces | host: mouse | place: China:Nanjing | collected 2016-01-25 ...
CATTGTTCGCAAACTCCGCGGCAGACTGGTGTTGTCAACTGGCGGCAACGCAAGTCGGAAATACGAATTGTTATCCGGCAGGCTGGTAAAGCTCGAATCGCAAATACCGGCTTTAGCCGTGCGAGCCGAAGCCCCGCCCCGCGGAGGCTCGCAGATACTCGCCCTGCTGGCTTCGGCACGAGGACATTTACTATACCTCTATCGAAACCGGGCGGTCGCTAACTAAAAACGTTGAACAACAAAAAAACAATTTTCCGTAATCCTCCCACGCCATTACACCGCCAGCGGACTGCTGAATCTACAAACCACACTGACAGAAGCCCTAACCCCTGTCACTCCGGGTGTGAAGTTGCCGGAGGCGAAGATAAAACAAAAAACAGATTCATCGAAGCGGACCCAGGGAGGGAAGGGTGCGCTAAATAGTGAGTCGCCCCGAAACCGTTCCAAGCTCCCGCCCTCAAAAGCTACCTTCAAAAAGCCACCACCAGAAGGCCCTCGTCTTGCCAAAAATGGCAGGTAAAAAAGCAGTTGGAAAGCCGGCAATCGGAAAAAACAGGTCGCGACCTATGAAAGCGAGCGGTCCCGAATAATACAGACATCCGAATGAATTTGATACTGCATTCTGCTTGCCTATCTTTGCAAACGGATAAAGAGCGGTCGATGACCCGGAATGACAGGGACCAAGGTTCCTCATCAAGCACGTTTTTGCGCTTCGGCAGCGTTCAAGCAGGTTCGATGCTGACCCGGCTTGCCGAAAACGTGTTGTCAGTGCGGTCGGCAGATTCAGCAATCCGCTGGCGGTGTGAGATGCGGGGCCGCAACTCGGGAGCAATTCCCGGTTCCGTTCCGCAGAAAATTCGCAGGCCGTCAGTTGCAAATTCGTTTGCTGCGGAGCCGGAAGCGGTCGGGCCCTGAGGCTGATTCCCTGCCCAACTCTCCGCAGCATCCTCTTGAGCGATTGCCAGATAGCGCCTGCTGCGGGCTACCGCGACAATGTGACGGGAGGCTTGCTTGCCGTCGGCGGGAATGGCTACAGCTGGTGCTCGTCGTCCTGGGGCGCGGGTTCTTTTAACGGGGGCCGTTTCCGTTTCACGGCGAACGACGTGCAGCCTGTGCACTATACGAATCGGTCCTACGCCCTTGCCGTGCGCTGCGTCCAAGCATCTGCGACGGCCGCTTTCCCGTTTCCGGACAATGACCGAGGGTCCGCAGGCTCCGTTTTCAGGGTTCGAAGCGATAGCCTACGCCTTTGACGGTGGTGATGTGGTGTTCGCCGATTTTCTGGCGGAGTTTGCGGATATGTACGTCGATCGTGCGGTCGCCCACGACCACTTCCGAGCCCCATATCTTGGCGTAGATCTCGTCGCGCGAGACCAGTTTGCCCGGAGCTGAGCTGAGCAGATCGAGCAGTGCGAATTCCTTGCGCGGCAGGGCGATCTCCTTGCCGTCGCAGCGTACGGTATAGCGTTCGCGGTCGATCGAGATGCCGGTCGGCGGAGTCCCTCCGTCCGTTTCGTTCACCCGCTTGAGGATCGCCCGCAGACGGCTTACCAGAAGTTTCATGCGGATGGGCTTGGTCAGGTAGTCGTCCGCTCCCACGCCGAACCCCGTAAGTTGCTGTTCTTCTTCGCCCAGGGCCGAAAGAAACACCACGATCGTGCCGCGCAGCGCCGGGTCGCGCCGGATCGCGCGGCAGGTCTCGGCTCCGTCCATCACGGGCATCATGCGGTCGAGCAGAATCAGGTGCGGGCGGCACTCGGCCGCCACGCGCAGCGCTTCGGCTCCGTCGGCGGCGGTGAAGACTTCGTATCCCTCCTTGAGGAGGTTGTAGCGCACGAACTCGATGATGTCGGGTTCGTCGTCGACCAACAGAATGCGATGGGACATGATGCGTGGGCGGGTTTTATGCGAAGATACGAAAATTCCGCCAAAATCGTGCGGAGGGAGAGGAAAAATGGTTATATTTGCAGGATTCATATACTTTCCTTATTATAAGGAGTTACAAAACCGCTATCGAGATGGCAACCGAAAATCCGACCTTCCATGCTCCCGAGGAGCATGTCGGCCCCCAGGCCGACGATGTGCTGAATGCTGCGTCCGATCCGGGCGCCGGAAACGTCGAAACCGCAGAGACTTCCGATACGGCGCCGGGTTCTTCCGCCGCCGATGCGCCGGCCCGTGCGAAACGTCCCCGTATTCGTGTCGGGACCGCCGAGTCGGTGGAGGAACCCGCCGAGGAGACGGAGAAGGTCGATTTTTCGGAGGAGGACGCCGCTCTGGCGGCCTGCGATGCCGGTCTGGAGATCGAGGGCGAGACGGCCGAGGAGGCGGCAGCCGCCCGGCCTGCCGCCGACGAGAAGTTCGCAGGCCGCAGCAAGGAGGAGCTGGTCGGCCTTTTCGCCCGGATGCTCGAGGAGCAGCCCGTGCAGGCGATCCGTCGCGAAGTCGAAGCGTTGAAGATCGCTTTCTATCGTTTGCGCCGTGCCGAGGTGGAAGCCGCCCGCCGTGCGTTTTTGGAGTCGGGCGGCGCCGAGGAGGCGTTCGAGGCTCCGGTCGACGGCGTGGAGGTGCAGCTCAAGGAGCTCTTCAAGGAGTACCGCCGCCGCCGCGACGAGTTCATCGCCAGCCTTGAAGCCGAGAAGGAGAAGAACCTGCAGGTGAAGCTGGGGATCATCGAGGAGCTCAAGGAGCTGGTCGGTTCGGACGAGACGCTGAACCACACCTTCAACCGCTTCCGCGAGCTGCAGAACCGCTGGAAGGAGACGGGCATCGTGCCGCAGGCCAACGTCAAGGACCTGTGGGAGACCTATAACCTCCATGTGGAGAACTTCTACAACTTCATCAAGATCAACAAGGAGCTGCGCGACCTCGACCTCAAGAAGAACTACGAGCAGAAGGTCGCCCTCTGCGAGCAGGCCGAGGCCCTCGTGCTGGAGCCCTCGGTCGTCGAAGCGTTCCATAAGTTGCAGAAGCTCCACGACGAGTGGCGCGAGACGGGCCCCGTGGCCAACGAGTTCAAGGAGGCGTTGTGGGAGCGCTTCCGCGAGGCTTCCACCCGCATCAACAAGCAGCATCAGGAGCATTTCGACGCGTTGAAGAGCGAGCAGCTGAAAAACCTCGGGCTCAAGACCGAGCTATGCGTTGCGGCCGAGGAGCTCACCGCGCAGCCGTTGACCGCGCGCAAGGAGTGGAACCGCGCCAGCGAACGCCTCCTGGAGATACAGAAGACCTGGAAAACCATCGGTTTCGCACCGAAGAAGGACAACAACCGCATCTACGAGCGCTTCCGCGCCGCCTGCGACCGCTTCTTCGATGCGAAACGTCGTTTCTATGCCGGCGTGAAGGCCGAATTGGACCATAACCTGCAGCTCAAGAACGAGTTGTGCGAGGCTGCCGAAGCACTGGTCAACAGCGAGGAGTGGAAGAAGGCGACCGACGAGCTGATCGCCCTGCAGAACCGCTGGAAGGAGATCGGCGCCGTGTCGCGCCGTCACTCCGATGCGGTTTGGAAGCGTTTCCGCGCCGCCTGCGACCGCTTCTTCGAGCGCAAGAGCACCCATTTCGCTTCGGTCGACGGCGAGCACGAGACGAACTTGCAGAAGAAACTCGCCCTGCTGGCCGAAATGGAGGCCGCCGACGTGACGAAGGGCGGCTACGAGGTGATCCGCGATTTCCAGCGCCGCTGGGGCGAGATCGGCTTCGTGCCCATCAAGCAGAAAGATGCCATCCAGAAGCGCTACAAGGCCGTGGTCGACAACCTCTTCGATGCGTTGCGCGGTACGGAGCGCGACCGTTCGATGAACCGCTTCCGCGAGAGAATATCGACCCTCAGGGCTTCGGGCGACCGCCGCGTGCGCTCCGAGCGCGAGAAGCTCGCCAACCGCGTGCGGCAGCTCGAGCAGGAGGCCGCCGTGCTGGAGAACAACATCGGCTTCTTCGGCCGTTCGAAGGGCGCCGAGGCCCTCATCGCCGACGTAAGGTCGAAGATCGCCCGCCTGCGCGACGAGATCGCCGCGACCGTCGAGAAGATCCGGCTCCTCGACCGCCGGGAGGCCGGAGAGCAGCAGAACGAAAACATCGATAAATAGAAACCATACATGAAACTCACCAAACCCAAGTACATATTCGTGACGGGCGGCGTGGCTTCGTCGCTCGGCAAGGGCATCATCTCGGCTTCGATCGCCCGGTTGCTGCAGGCCCGCGGCTACTCGGTGACCATCCAGAAGCTCGACCCCTACATCAACGTCGACCCCGGTACGCTCAATCCCTACGAGCACGGCGAGTGCTACGTCACGGAGGACGGCGCCGAAACCGACCTCGACCTGGGCCACTACGAGCGCTTCACCAACCATCCGACGTCGAAGGCCAACAACGTGACCACGGGCAAGATCTACAAGAGCGTCATCGAGAAGGAGCGCAAGGGCGAGTATCTGGGCAAGACCGTGCAGGTCATTCCCCACATCACCGACGAGATCAAGCGCCGCATCCAGCTGCTGGGACAGACCAAGAAGTACGACGTCATCATCACCGAGATCGGCGGTACGGTCGGCGACATCGAGTCGCTGCCGTTCATCGAGTCGGTGCGCCAGCTGCGTTACCAGCTCGGGCACAAGAATACGGCGTTGGTCCATCTCACGCTCATCCCCTACATGGCCGCTTCGGGCGAGTTGAAGACCAAGCCTACGCAGCACTCCGTCAAGGCTCTGCTGGAGAACGGTCTGCAGCCCGACATCCTCGTGCTCCGCACCGAGCATCCGCTCACGGCCAACCTCAAGCGCAAGGTGGCGCTGTTCTGCAACGTCGACGCCAATGCCGTCATGGAGTCCATCGACGTGCCCACGATCTACGAGGTGCCCCTGCGCATGCACGCCCAGCATCTCGACGAAGTCGTGCTCGACAAACTCAACCTGCCCTCCGAGCAGGAGCCCGACATGGCGGCGTGGAGCGCTTTCGTGGAGCGCGTGAAGCATCCATCCAAGCGGGTGGAGATCGCTCTGGTGGGCAAGTACACTGAATTGCCCGACGCTTATAAGTCGATCTGCGAGTCGTTCGTGCACGCCGGTGCCATGAACGACTGCAAGGTTAAGCTGCACTATGTCAACTCCGAGAAGATCGACCGCAGCAACGTCGAGGCGCAGCTGGGCAAGATGGCCGGCATCCTCGTGGCGCCCGGCTTCGGCAACCGCGGCATCGAGGGCAAGATCGAGGCCGTGCGTTTCGCCCGCGAGAACGGCATTCCGTTCCTCGGCATCTGCCTCGGCATGCAGTGCGCCGTCATCGAGTTCGCGCGCAACGTCCTGGGATTCACCGATGCCAATTCCAGCGAGATGGAGCCCACGGCCCATCCCGTCATCGACCTGATGGAGGAGCAGAAGGGCGTCACGGCCAAGGGCGGCACGATGCGTCTCGGCGCCTATCCGTGCCAGTTGAAGAAGGGTTCGAAAGTGGCTGCGGCCTACGGCAAGCTCAACATTTCGGAGCGCCACCGCCACCGCTACGAGTTCAACAGCGACTACCTGGAGCAGTTCGAGGCCGCAGGCATGCAGGCCGTGGGCGTCAATCCCGACACCAATCTCGTCGAGGTCGTCGAGGTCGCGAACCATCCCTGGTTCGTCGGGACGCAGTACCACCCCGAGTACAAAAGCACGGTGCAGAGCCCCTCGCCGCTCTTCGTGGCATTCGTGAATGCCGCACTGGCTTACGCCGCCCGGAAAAAGTAGCCGATGCGGGCAACGCCGGAGGCCGTTTCTCCTTCGTTGCCCCGAGCAGCCGGGCGGGAGCATGCGATCTGCACCGACGGTCGTTGAGGCAGCCGCGTTGCGGTCGCCGCTTGACCGGAAGCCGGCAGTATGCCCCATCGCAGGGCCGGGAAACAAAGCCCTGCGGAAAGGACGGAGCAAGGCCCTTTTCGGGCGAATGTCTCCGCCCCGATGATTAACTTATAAAGCAAGCAGAAAAGAAATCGATGGATAAGAAATCAATCGTCACGATCGTGGTGCTCGCGCTGGTCTTCGCGGGTTTCTACTATGTGTTGAACCAAGACCAGAAACGTTATCAGCAGGAAGTGGCCGCCTACCAGGCCTACCAGGATTCGATCCGCCAGACCCTCGAACCCGAGGTCGCGGAGGATCCGACGGTCGCCGGGTCGACCGACCGCACCGACAGTACGGCCCGGGCTCAGCGGCTCGAACGGCGTGTTTCGGCCGTGGGTGCCCTGCTCGCCGAAGCCGAGAATGCGCAGGCCGAGGAGTTCACCGTGGAGAACGACGTGATGAAGGTGCTCTTTTCCACGCGCGGCGGTCAGATCAAGGGCGTGACGCTCAAGGACTACGACCGCTATGCGTCGGAGAGTCCCGTGGAGCTTTTCGACCCCGCGAGCGCCGAATTCGCCCTCACGTTCTACCTGCGCAACGGCCTGCACTCCGCCGACATCAATACGTCGGAGTATGTGTTCCGGGCCGAGCCCGTGCGCACGTTGGCCGACGGCACGCACTCCGTCGTGATGCGTCTGCCCGTCGGCGAGGGTGCCTGGCTCGAGTACGAATACCTCATCCACAATGAGCGTACGCCCCAGCGCGACTACCTGGTGGACTTCAACGTGCGCATGGTCAACATGGCTCCCGTCATGGCCGACCAGTCTTCGATCGGCATCGAGTGGAGCAACGTCTCCTATCAGAACGAACGCGGGTTCAAGAACGAGAACATGTATACCACCGTCGCCTACCGTTTCCCCGGTGCAAGTTCGATCGAGGAGCTGGGCATGAGCGAGGAGAGCAAGTCGGAGAGCGTCGACGAGCCGGTCGACTGGGTGGCTTTCAAGCAGCAGTTCTTCTCGTCGGTCTTCATCGCACCGCAGCAGCTTGCGCATGCCGATCTGGCTTTCGCCACCGAGCGGCCCGGAAGCGGCTATGTCAAGCAGTTCGCAGCCCGCATGGCGGTGCCTTATACGGCGCAGACTCCGGGGTATGATTTCGCTTTCTACTTCGGCCCCAACAAGTATTCGATCTTGCGCAAGGTCGAGGTCGGCGGCGAGCGGCTGTCGCTGGAGCGGCTCATTCCGCTGGGATGGGGCATCTTCGGCTGGATCAACCGCTGGTGCGTGATTCCGGTCTTCGATTTCTTGCGCAACTACATCGGTAGTTTCGGCGTCATCATTCTGATTCTCGCCGTGCTCATCCGCCTCGTCATCTCGCCCATGACCTACAAGAGCTACGTTTCGATGGCCAAAATGCGGTTGATCAAGCCCCAGGTCGACGAGCTCAACAAGAAATATCCCAGGCAGGAGGACGCCATGAAGCGCCAGCAGGCGACCATGGAGCTCTACAAGAAGGCCGGCATCAATCCCATGGGCGGCTGCATCCCCATGCTGATCCAGATGCCCATCCTTATCGCCGTCTTCCGTTTCCTGCCGGCTTCCATCGAGTTGCGCGGGCAGTCGTTCCTGTGGTCGCACGACCTTTCGTCCTACGACAGCATCTTCGACCTGCCGTTCTCGATTCCGTTCTACGGCGACCACGTTTCGTTGTTCGCCCTCCTGATGTGTCTTTCGACCTTCGCCTATTCCTATTACAACTACCAGCAGACCGCTTCTTCGCAGCCCCAGATGGCCGGCATGAAGTTCATGATGCTCTACATGATGCCGCTGATGCTGCTCTTCTGGTTCAACGACTACGCCAGCGGTCTGTGTTTCTATTATCTGGTTTCCAACTTGCTGACTATCGGTCAGACGTTGGTCATCCGCCGCATGGTCGACGACAGCAAGATACAGGCGATCATGGACGCCAATGCTGCCAAGAAATCGAAAGGTAAGAAGTCGAAATTCCAGCAGCGCTACGAAGAACTTCTGCGTCAGCAGGAAGCCCAGCAGCAGGCCCGGAGGAAGAAGTAGGCTCTGCGGTATCCGGCAGCGCATGCGATTTGTTCGCGGCTTGTCCGGGTGAGGCTGGCCGGTCTTGTTTCCGGTTTGCATCATGCAATGGTTGGCGCCGCTCCTAAAAGGAGCGGCGCTTGCTGTTTTGTCGGTGGTTCTTTTTGCGGAAGACGTTTTCCGGCCGATGCTGTTGAGGCCGCCGCTATTTTAGGTTGGCGCCGGCCGCCGGACTTCATCTCCGGTTATGGAATGGTGATGTCCGGTGAGCGCGGCAGGGTAAAAAGGGCAACTTTTGCAGATGCTTGGACGCAGCGCACGGAGAAAGCGTGTGCGCGGTAGCCTTGGTGCACCGGACTGATTTCGGTGGCAGTTCCGTGGAGGCTGGCTGCGAAGTAGCTGCCCGTCGAGAACGACGACGAACCCCAACAACGGCCGACTGCACTGACACTCGTCAAGGCTCCCGTCGTATAGTTGCGGTAGCCCGCAGCAGGCGCGAAAGAGCAATCACTAAAAGGGAATGCGGCGGAGAATGCAAACAATGGTTTTTGTAACGATCGCCATTGCGTCGTGCGGTTCGAAGAGCCTGCGGGCCGCAGCCTTGGCCGGCGGAGGCCCGCAAACATCCGGCTGTCGCCGGGCGTGCCCCGCAGGCTGCACCCGAAACAACGACATTACGCGCAAAATAATCCATTGCCGTTAATTCCGCAGCAGACTGGTGTTGTCAACTGGTGACAACGCAGGTTGAGAAGTGGAAATTGGCTGTTCTGTGTTCAGCTTGCAGAGAAATCCGGCTTTAGCCGGGCGAGCCGAAGCCCCGCCCTGCGGAGGCTCGCAGAATTTACAAATCCCCGTTCTTAACGGGGCTCGCCCCGCTGGCTTCGGCACGAGAACATCTGCTGCACCGCTATCGAAACCGGGAATCGGTTGCGAATTACAAAAACGCAGAACGCCCAAAACCGCCCAAAACAAACAATTCCTTTAACCCACCCGCGCCATTACGCCGCCAGCGGATTGCTGAATCTACTAACCACGCTGACAAAGAGCCGTAACCCCTGTCACTCCGGGTGTGAAGTTGCCGGGGGCGAAGATAGTGCAAAGCGGGAGAAAAACAAACAGAAAGCGACCCGGGAATAGTCCCGGGTCGCAGCGTATGACTGAAAGGGTAGGGATCGCTGAAAAATCCCTGCCTGCGAAACTATCTGATGACCTTGACCTGGAGAGGTTCGGCCAGCGACGCCGAGAAATCGGCCGTCATCCGTTCCCATTGCTCCATGTTGTCGATGCCGCCCTTGCTCCAGCCCGAGCCGGCATAGTAGACCAGCGGTTCGCCGTCGGCCGCCGTCTTCACGGCCAGCGCGTGCCCCAGCGTGTCGGGCAGAATCTCGGCTCCGGGCAGTACGATGGCCAGGTAGATGTCGCCGTCGCGTGCGGGGTCGTCGGAGTCCGAGGCGGCTTCGCGCAGGGCCAGCCAGCCGGCGCCTTGGGCGAATTCCTTGACGTCATGACGCACGACGCCTGCCGCGATCGGCATCTCGGCGCCCGTGTAGCGGTTTTCCATGCGTGAGAAGTGCGAGCCTGCATCGAGCGAGATGGTCTTCACAAGCGCCACTTCCTTGCCGTCGACTTCGAACGGAGCGTAGGTCAGTTCCACCGTGGTGCGGATCGGGCCGTTGTCGAGTGTGCGCTGCTCGGCGTAGTTGTGACCCATCATCCAGAATTTGCCGCCCACGAAGGGAAGCGATGCGCCCGAACCCAGCGTGACGCCCACTTTGTAGCAGTCCATGCCGTCGCCGTAGTCGTGGTGGTAGTGGCCGCGGGCGTAGCGTTCGTCGATCACCAGCCGGTCGGTCGACTTCACCCACACGTCGATGCCCGGCGTGATGAGTTTTTCGGGCGAGGTCTCCAGCGCCGGACCGTAGAGGCGGTAGGCCACCTTGTCGTTTTCCCACGCGTAGTCGTCGTAGCGTTCGGGCACCTGACGGCCGTAGACCTTGGATTCGAACTCCTTGCGTTCGTCCGCCGAAACGGTGAAGCGCAGGGTCTGGCCGGGTTCGGCGTCGGCCTGGAAGATCAGCGACTGCGGCGTTTCGCTGCCGGCATAGATCGTCTGCGAGGGAATCTGTTCTCCCTCGTCGTTGAGAACAACGACGTTTTCGGGCGTGACGCCGCGGAGTTCCGACCAGGCGATCTCCACCGTGCGGTCGTGCGCCGCCGACTGCGAGGCATTGGTCACTTCGATTCGTACGTCGTGCGTACAGGAAGCCAGCGCCAGCAGGGCGGCTCCCAGGATGATTGAGCGGTTCATGATGTTATCGCGAAATTGGTTGCGTTGATTGCGCGGCAAAATTACGGACTTTTCGCTTACCGGTCAATCGAAAAGGCAAATAATGTATTCGATCGGCAAATATTATACTTTATTTGGTAATTTTTCACATTGGCGTTTCGCATATAATTGCTATTTTTACAAACTGAAAAACTGCATACCTATCATGAAACAGTTCAACGACGACAATTTCCTGTTGCAAACCTCTGCTGCAGAGCGTCTTTACCACGATCATGCAGCCAAAATGCCGATCATCGACTACCACTGCCACCTGATTCCCGAGTATGTGGCTTCGAACCACCGTTTCGACAACTTGTCGAAGATCTGGCTGGAGGGCGACCATTATAAGTGGCGTGCGATGCGCACCAACGGCGTCGACGAGCGTTACTGCACGGGCAAGGATACTTCCGACTGGGAAAAGTTCGAAAAGTGGGCCGAGACGGTGCCCTATACCATGCGTAATCCGCTCTACCACTGGACCCACCTCGAGCTCAAGACGGCTTTCGGCGTCTCGAAGCTCCTCAATCCCCAGACGGCGCGCGAGATCTACGATTGTTGCACCGAGCAGCTGCAGAAGCCCGAGCGCTTCGCCCGCGGTCTGATGCAGCACTACAACGTCGAGGTCGTCTGTACGACGGACGATCCCGTCGATTCGCTGGAGCACCATATCAAGGTCGCCAAGGACGGTTTCGCCGTGCGGATGCTGCCTACGTGGCGTCCCGACAAGGCCATGGCCGTCGAGGTGCCCGCCAATTTCCGCGCTTACATGGAGAAGCTCTCCGAGGTCTCGGGCGTCTCGATCAGCAAGTTCGCCGATGTCATCGACGCCCTGCGCGTGCGTCACAAGTTCTTCGGGGAGGTCGGCTGCCGCCTCTCCGACCACGGCATCGAGGAGTTCTACGCCGAGGATTACACCCAGGCCGAGATCGACGCCATCTTTAATAAGGTGTACGGCGGTACGGAGCTGTCGCGCGAGGAGATCCGCAAGTTCAAGACGGCCATGATGGTCGAATTCGCCGTTATGGACCACGAGACGGGTTGGACGCAGCAATTCCACTACGGTGCCATCCGCGACAACAATTCGCGTATGTTCAAGCAGTTGGGTCCCGATACCGGTTTCGATTCGATCGGCGACTTCACCGTCGGCAAGGCCATGTCCAAGTTCTTCGACATGCTCGACCGCAACGACAAGCTCACCAAGACCATCATCTACAACCTCAATCCCCGCGACAACGAGTTGGTCGCCACCATGCTGGGCAACTTCCAGGACGGCCGCTACGGCGCCGGCAAGATCCAGTTCGGGTCGGGCTGGTGGTTCCTCGACCAGAAGGACGGCATGGAGAAGCAGATGAATGCGCTCTCGACGCTGGGTCTGCTGAGCCGCTTCGTGGGCATGCTCACCGATTCGCGGTCGTTCCTTTCCTACCCGCGCCACGAGTATTTCCGCCGTACGCTCTGCAACCTTCTGGGCAACGACATCGAGCAGGGACTGCTCCCCGCTTCCGAGATCGACTTCATCGGCCGCGAGATCGTCGAGGGCGTCTGCTACCGCAATGCCAAGAACTATTTCAAATTCTAAACAAACTATCGTAACCCTATGAAAATCGTCACTTTGGGTGAGATTATGCTGCGTCTCTCGACGCCCGGCAACACCCGTTTCGTTCAGTCCGATTCGTTCGATGTCGTCTACGGCGGCGGCGAGGCCAACGTGGCCGTCAGCTGCGCCAACTACGGCCACGAAGCCTACTTCGTCACCAAGTTGCCCAAGCACGAGATCGGTCAGTCGGCTGTCAATGCGTTGCGCAAGTACGGTGTCCGCACCGACTTCATCGCCCGCGGCGGCGACCGCGTAGGTATCTACTACCTCGAGACGGGTGCTTCGATGCGTCCTTCGAAGGTCATCTACGACCGCGCCCACTCGGCCATCGCCGAGGCCGACGTCGCCGACTTCGATTTCGACGCCATCATGGAGGGTGCCCAGTGGTTCCATTGGTCGGGCATCACGCCGGCCATCTCCGACAAGGCCGCCGAGCTCACCCGCCTGGCCTGCGAGGCCGCCAAGCGTCACGGCGTTACGGTTTCGGTCGACCTCAATTTCCGCAAGAAGCTCTGGACCAAGGAGAAGGCCCAGTCGATCATGCGTCCTCTGATGCAGTACGTCGACGTCTGCATCGGCAACGAGGAGGACGCCGAGCTGTGCCTCGGTTTCAAGCCCGACGCCAACGTCGAGGGCGGCGAGACCAACGCCGAGGGTTACAAGGGCATCTTCCGTCAGATGGCCGAGACGTTCGGGTTCAAGTACGTCATTTCGACCTTGCGCGAATCGTTCTCCGCTACGCACAACGGGTGGAAAGCCATGATTTACAACGGCCAGGAGTTCTACGAGTCGAAGCGTTACGACATCGATCCCATCATCGACCGCGTCGGCGGCGGCGACTCGTTCTCGGGCGGCATCATCCACGGTCTGCTCACCAAGCCCACGCAGGGCGAGGCCCTCGAGTTCGCTGTGGCTGCTTCGGCGCTGAAACACACCATCAACGGCGACTTCAACCTCGTTTCCGTCGAGGAGGTCGAAAGCCTGGCCGGCGGCAACGCCAACGGCCGCGTGCAGCGATAACTGACTGAATACTGAATAATGAAAGGTGGAAGATCCGGCGCCGCGGGCGCCGTTTCATCGGCGGCTCGCGCCAAAAAGCGCGATCCCCGCAGCCGCCGATGAAAAGCCCCTTTTGTCGGATGCCCGGTATTTCCTCGTTTCCCGCAAAAAAAAACTTACGTTTTTCACCTTTCACCTTTAACTTTTCACTTTTAATAAAATGGCAAGATTCAATAAGTCTCAGGTCATGGAGGCCATCGGCAAGACCGGTATGGTCCCCGTGTTCTATCATGCCGACGCCGAGATCGCCAAGCAGGTTCTCAAGGCTTGTTACGAGGGCGGTGTGCGTGCTTTCGAGTTCACCAACCGCGGCGACTTCGCTTCGGAGGTCTTCATCGAGTTGGTGAAGTTCGCCGCCAAGGAGTGCCCCGACATGGTGCTGGGCATCGGTTCCATCGTCGACGCTCCCACCGCGGCCCTCTACATGCAGTACGGCGCCAACTTCGTCGTCGGTCCCTACCTCAATCCCGAGGTCGCCAAGGTGTGCAACCGCCACCTCGTGCCCTACACCCCCGGCTGCGGCTCCGTCACGGAGATCGGTATGGCCCAGGAGCTGGGTTGCGACCTTACGAAGGTCTTCCCCGCAGGCAACGTCGGCGGTCCGTCGTTCGTCAAGAACGTCAAGGCGCCCCTGCCGTGGTCCAATATCATGGCTACGGGAGCCGTCGAACCCACCGAGGAGAACCTCACCGCCTGGTTCAAGGCCGGCGTCTTCTGCGTAGGCATGGGTTCGCAGCTCTTCCCCAAGGAGGTCATCGCCGCCAAGGAGTGGAAGG
>ERZ778504.1811-NODE-1811-length-13612-cov-3.484325_pt1 | contig 13612 bp, 8 predicted proteins | sample MGYA00510046_ERZ778504 | MGnify/ENA primary metagenome ERZ778504 (study PRJEB29527, sample SAMN07138964) | mouse gut metagenome | material: feces | host: mouse | place: China:Nanjing | collected 2016-01-25 ...
CCGTTTAAATGGGAGGGTAACCTCATCTATTCAGGATTTTCGGAAGATAACATGGACAAGACAAATGTCCTGGATGTAGTTGATAAAAAATATGCGACGGACACTTATCTGCAGGGCGGGACATACAAGAACATGGAATACCCGAACGCCCTTGACCCTACGATCTTCTGGGACAAAGACGGGAAGATGTGGATGACATACGGATCCTGGTCGGGCGGGATCTATATCCTTGAGATCGATGAACAGACCGGCAAAGTGATCCATCCCAAAGCCGATCCGGCGCGCAATGTAGACCCGTATTTTGGAAGACGCCTGATCGGAGGCAAACATACATCCATTGAGGCACCTTATATTTTGTATGATAAAGATTCTGACTATTATTATCTGTATGTATCTTATGGCGGTCTGGAGCAGAAAGGCGGATATCAGATCCGTGTTTACCGTTCCAAGACGCCGGATGGAGACTATGAGGATATGAATGGTAAGAGCCCGCAGCTCGGTTCTGGCAGCCCGGCACCATTTGGCCTGAAGCTGTCTGGCAACTACCGTCTGCCATCTCTGCCGGAGGCGTATATGGCAACAGGACACAACTCGGCATTCATCTCCAAGGACAACAAGAGGTATATCGTAAACCATACGAGATTTGAAAACAGGGGCGAGGTACATGAACCAAGGGTTCACCAGTATATCGTGAATGAAGAGGGATGGCCCTGTATGCTGCCTTATGCCACGGACGGTGAGACCGTGGCGGAGAAAGGCTATGAGAAGAGTAAGGTTGTCGGCGAATATTATATGATCAACCAGGGAACAATGATCAATGCCGATATCGCAGAACCGGAAAAGATCGTCCTGACAGAAGGCGGCAATGTCTTTGGCAAAGATGTTGACGGGACATGGACGGTGAAGGATGGGACCTGTTATGTTCATATTAAATATGGTGAAAATGAATACAGTGGTGTGTTCTGCGAGATGAATGATGAGGCAGGGACAAAGGTTATGACCTTCTCGGCAGTAGGAAACAACGAAAGCATATGGGGGGTTAAATATTGATTGAACGTGAAGTGTCGGAAAAGACGCTGCGAAGAGAGCATACGATCGATCTCATCAAAGAGGCGGCCGGCTGGCTGATCGTCACCGTGCTGGCATTTGCCTACTGGCTGGTGATGCTGCTCTTTGCCTCGCTGGTGCTGATCAGCATATGGAATCCGACATTTGTAATGCTGGTGAGATACTCAGTCGTGCTGACGGTGATTTCATCGCTTGCCTATCTGATCTATATTGTGAGACGCAGGCTGCGCAAAAAACAATAAACGTAACAAAACCCACAAAAAAGACAGGAGAACCAGAAATAATCTTGTGACATTATTTCTGGTTCTCTGTGCGGTTTTGGGGAAAATGTACATTTTACACTAAAAATGATGTAAAAGTAAGCTGATTTTTATAAAAAAATAACAATAACCCCCTGTCTGCGTATTGACTTTTAGGGGTAATCATAGTATGATTAATTATACTACATTGTTTTATTATAGAACCAGTGACAAATAAATGATAAGGAGGATGTTATGCGACGCAAATTTATTTCAAAAAAAGTCAGCAAATCGGCTGCGTTTTTACTTGCCGCGTCGCTGATCGCTGTGTGTGTAGGACAGCGTGCGAAGGCGGTTCCTGTATCGGATACACCGGCAGCGGCGGAAGCCACGGAGCAAGATTCTGCGGGGAAAAAAGCCGGGACGACGGAAAAAGAATATGCCAGTGAACGTATCGGTACAAACTATACTGTGGTCAGTGGCAAGTACACATTGTCCGATTATACAGGAGAGGCTGCGGCTTTCGGGATGGATAAAGCAGCGCTGGCTGACAGCAGACAAAAATTGACGGAGGAGACGCAGGATTATAAAGACTCCTCAAAGGTGTTGAAATTGTCGACAGGAGACAAGGCTGAGGTAGAGGTCAATGCGCCAGAGGACGGGTTGTATGTCCTGGACATGGACTATCTCTCCTATGATGATTCCATCCTGCCGATTTCCCTTGGCATGCAGGTCGATGGCGCCTATCCGTTTTATGAATGTCGCAACATGAAACTGATGACAACATGGAAACTGAGCAAAGAGCCTTCTTATGACCGTTACAACAACGAAGTGGTAGCGATTCCTGAGAAGGACGTCAAATGGGAAACGCAGAGTCTTATGGACTCCAGTTACCGTCATTCACTTCCACTCAAGCTGGAACTGAAGGCAGGGGTACATAAACTGAAGTTCGACATCAAGGAAGGGAATTTCCTGCTTGGCAACATAAAGCTGAAGGCACCGGAGAGTATCCCTGCGTACAGCGGATCGGAGAAGGCGGACGGGAGCGAGCTGATCACCGTTCAGGGAGAAAAATATTTTTCCACGAACAGCTCTTCCATCCATGCAGTCGTAGAGTATGATACGGCACTGGATCCCTATGAGGTAGACGATACAGTGCTGAACACACTGGATTCCGATTCATTCGCGGATGCGGGACAGAAGGTTACCTACAGCTTCGAAGTGAAAAAAGAAGGGAACTACAACATTGGACTGAATTACCGCCAGTCGGAAAAGACGGACTTCCCGGTCTTTGTTGATGTGGAAGTGGACGGCAAGATCCCGAATGAGGCATTCCGCTCTTATGGCATGGGGTATACGACCAATTATAAGACGACGACCCTGCAGGATTCAGAGGGCAAAAACCTTACGGTGCATCTCACGCCGGGTACCCATACCGTGTCTTATACACTCAGTATGGACAATATCTGTTATGTCATGGAAGAGCTTGACAAAGTCATGTCCGATGTCAACGACCTGGCACTTGAGATCACGAAGGTTGCCGGTAACAATGCTGATAAGTACCGTGACCTGAAGCTTTCCAGATATATCCCGAATCTGGAGGACACACTGAATGGTTATGCAGAAACCCTCGAAAAGCTTGAGGCGAGTGCAGTGAAATGGAGCGACAGTGATACAAATGTCGCAGTTATGTCATCGATGCTGATCGCGGCAAAACAGCTGCGGAGCCTTGCTGACAATCCCGATGAGATCCCATATCGTATCGGTGAGCTTTCTACCAGCACGAGCTCGGTCAACCACCATCTTGCCACGACCATTGATAACCTGATCGCAAACGGACTTGCCATCGACCGTGTTTACATTTACCAGGATGGCGCAGAACTGCCTGGTAAGCCGGGGGCATTCAAATCTGCATGGATGAATGTGAAACGTTTTGTTTCCTCTTTCACCAACCAGGATTACAATGCGGGCAGTACGAACAAAGAGCATCTTCAGGTATGGGTAAACCGGTCCAGCCAGTATATCCAGATCATGCAGAAGATGATCGACGAGGACTTTACGCCGAAAACAAATATTGAAGTAGACATCAGCGTCATGCCGGACCAGAACAAACTGGTGCTGGCGAACTCAGCGGGTAATGCACCGGATGTCGCTACCGGTATTAACTACACGATACCGTATGAGCTTGGTATCCGCGGTGCGCTGGTGGATATGGCGAAATTTGATGACTTTAAGCAGGCGGCAGCTGCGTATGAGCCGGGATTTTTCCTGACAGGATCGATTGGCGATGGTGTGTACTCCATGCCGGAGACCATGAACTTCTGGGTGCTGTTCTACCGTACAGACGTGATTGAGAAGCTCGGGCTCAAGATACCGGAAACGATGACAGATGTGATCAATATGCTTCCGGATCTGCAGATGCGTGGACTGAACTTCTACTATCCGACAGCCGGGATGCTGCTGATGAGGAACTTCCACGGAACGACTCCTCTGATCGTGCAGAACGGAGGTTCACTGTACAATCCGACCGCTAATAAGGGGACGGCATTCGGCAGCGAAAATACAGTAACCGGTTTTACTACACTGACAGATCTTTTCACGGTATATAATATGCCGGTAAATATGGATAACTTCTATCAGCATTTCCGTAATGGCGATATGCCGATCGGTATCGCTGATTATGCAACCTACAATATGCTGACCAATGCAGCTCCTGAGCTGGAAGGCTCCTGGGAGATCGGGCTGGCGCCGGGTACCAAGCAGGAAGATGGAACCATTAACCGGGCTGTCTGCGGATGTGCCGAGAGTACCGTTATCTTCAAGAGCGAGGAAGAGAGGGAAAAGAAGGCATGGGAATTCATAAAATGGTGGTCTTCCACAGAAACCCAGGCGAAATTCGGACAGACGATCCAGATCTCTTATGGTGATGATTATATTTGGCCGACTGCCAATATGAAAGCGATGGAACAGCTTCCGCTGGAGGCTAACTCAAAGAAAGTGATCGTGGAAACAGCAAAGAATGTTGTGGATGTACCGCGTGTTCCGGGTACTTATCTGCTTGAACGTGAGATCAGCAATGCCTTCAATGACATTGTCGTAAACGGTCAGGATGAGCGTACCAGGATCGACAAGGCGGTTAAGAGCGTAAATCACGAATTTACCCGCAAGCTGGAAGAGTTTGGATATCTCGACAGTGAGGGTAAGACGATCAAGGATTACAACATTCCGACTTTGGAAACTGTCAAAAAATTGATTGGGAAGTAAGAGATGGAGTGGAATATGGACGAAAATAAAACAAAAGCTGCCGTGGCGGCAGCGCCGAAAAAAAGAAGTAATATCCGGAGGAGAGAACGCTCAAACTGGCATGGATACCTCTTTATGGCACCATATGCACTTGTGTTTATTGCATTCATCTTAGTGCCGGTTTTGATGGCAGTAGTCTTATCCTTCACGAATTTTGATTCGATTCAGGTTCCGGAATTTACCGGATTCCTGAACTACATAACACTGATAACCAGTGATGAAGTCTTTATGCAGTTTGTACTGCCGAACACGGTGATCTATGCGATCGTAGTCGGCGTCGGCGGCTATGTGTTATCCTTCATCCTGGCGTGGGCTTTGTGTAACCTTACAAAACTGCCGCGAACAATACTGGCGTTGATCATTTATTCACCGAGTATGACCGGTCCTACGGCGATGACAGTATTGTGGAAGGTTATTTTCTCCGGTGACCAGACAGGACTTCTGAACAGCTGGCTGATGAATCTGGGTATCATCAATGAACCGATCATCTGGCTGGTGAATGTGAATTACCTGCTGCCGATCGTTATCATCATCGGTCTCTGGTCATCCATGGGTGTCGGCTTCCTTTCGATGATCGCCGGTATCCTGAACTCTGATGAAGAACTGTATGAAGCAGCGGCGATCGATGGGATCAAGAACCGTTTCCAGGAAATGATCTATATCACGATCCCGCAGATGAAACCGCAGATGCTGTTTGCCGCCGTTATGGCGATCGTAAACGCATTCCAGAACGGTCTGATCTCGACACAGCTGACCGGTAACCCTTCACCGGGCTATTCGGCACAGTTGATCGTAAACCACATCGAGGACTACGGTTTCCTGCGATACGAAATGGGTTATGCGGCGGCGGTTTCCGTTGTACTGCTGCTGATCGTACAGATATTCTCGAAATTCTGTAATGTACTGCTTACAGATAAGGATTAATAAACAGAAAAGGAGGGGAAATAATGGCATATAAAGGAAAACGCATGAATCCGCAGAAATTTGAAAAGGGACAGATCAAGATCATTCTTTTGCTGCTCCCACTGACGTTATTTATGTTTTTGCCGATTCTCTTTATCGCGAACCATGCGTTTAAACCAATGGATGAGTTGTTTGCATTCCCGCCGACATTCTTTGTCAAGAGTGCAACACTGGAGAATTTTACAAAACTGGCAAAATTCAGCCGGACATCCGGTATTCCCATGAGCCGTTATGTGTTTAACAGTATTTTTGTAACGGTAGTGACGGTGGGATTGTCCCTGGTCTTCACGACGATGGCGGCATTTGCGCTGTCAAAGCTGAAGTTTAAGGGAAGGAACATGATGATGAATGTCAACCAGATCGCGCTGATGTTTGTTCCGACAGCAGTTCTGATCCCCAGATACCTGGTAATCAGTAATCTGGGAATGATCGACAATATCTGGTCGCATATCCTTCCACTGATGGCGTATCCGGTTGCCCTGTTCCTGGTCAAACAGTTTGTGGAGCAGGTGCCCGACGCCCTGATCGAAGCGGCGTACATCGACGGCGCCACGGATTTTACCGTGTACCGCAAGCTGATCATACCGATGATCATGCCCGCCATGGCGACAGCGACGATCCTGGTATTCCAGCAGGTGTGGGCGAATATGGAGACATCCAACTATTATATTAATGATGACGGACTGAAGACATTGACGTTCTATATGAACTCCCTGCTGAATGCAAACAATACCGTTGCCGGTCAGGGTATGTCGGCAGCCGCGACGCTGATTTTGTTTGTGCCAAACCTGATCCTGTTTGTAATCCTTCAGAATAAGGTTATGAACACTATGGCACATTCGGGTATCAAATAACAATTGCAAAAAGGCGAAGAAAAGAGGCATTATGAGAAGAAAAAAGAAAATCTTGAAGCTGATGGCTTTGCTCTTGGTTGCAATGGGTATCGCTTCAGGGATCAATAGTGTGACCGCATCTGCGGAAACGCCGTATCTTACTTATACCGTCGACGGATACGGCAGGACAGAAGAGACGCAGACCGGTTATTTAGCACAGGAAACCATTATCAAATTCGGAAACCAGTTTTTGAATGGTGCCAACGATATGTGCGTGACAGACGACGGAAAGATTTATGTAGCCGATACCGGCAGCGGAAGAGTGCTGGTGGGGACTACAGACGGGAAACTGGTAACGACCTTCGGGAAAGGCATACTGAAAAAACCGATGGGCATCTTTGTCACAAAAAACAAACATGTATATGTGGCAGACCATGATGCAGGCACGGTTTTCGAATTCGACGAGAACGGCAGCGTTGTAAACAAATACGGCAAACCGGATAACCCGCTGTACGGGGAAGACATTCCGTTCCAGCCGCAGAAGGTGATCGTGAATAAGGCCGGGATGATGTTTGTTGTCTGCAAATCCAATACCAACGGTATTGTGGAGATCTCTCCGGCAGAGGGAGGTACCTTCCTTGGATATTATGGCACGAACTTTGCTTCCGTAAATCTGCAGCAGATCATCTACCGTGCGATCATGACCGATGAGCAGAGATCCAAGATGGTGAGCAATATGCCATCCACGCCGGATAACCTGGCGATCGATGATAAGGGACTGATCTATACCGTTACCCGCGGTGAAAAGGATGCGACCGTCAAGAAACTGAATATTGCCGGCAAGAATATGCTCCAGAGCGGTACGGAGGGGATTTATGATGATGCACCTGCCGCAGTGGCAGTAGGAAATCATGATAACATCTATGTGGTATCTGCCAAAGGTTATATCTATGAATACAATGACCAGGGTGAACCGCTGTACATATTTGGAGCTGCGGATGACGGAACCCAGCGTGTGGGTCTGTCTACACAGATCACCAGTATCCAGGTAGGCAAAGACGATTCGATCTATGTACTGGATGCGGACAAAAACCAGATCCAGGTGTACCGTCCCAGTGAGTTTACGCAGAAGCTGCATAATGCGCTGAATCTTTATTCACAGGGTAAGTATACAGAGAGCCGGAAACCGCTGACGGAAGTCCTGAAGATGAACAGTATGTTTGACTATGCCAACAAGGCAATGGGTCGTGCATATTATCAGGAGAGCAACTATGACCAGGCGCTGCACTATGCCCGTCTGGCAAAAGACTGGAGCGGATATTCGGATGCATTCTGGGAGATCCGGAACCAGTGGCTGAAAAATAATATTGTGACAGCACTGCTTGTGATCGTGGGGCTCTGGATCCTCTGGATGGTGCTCCGCAAGCTGGATCAGAAAAAAGGCATTTTCAATGGCGTGAGGAAGGGCGTTGGCAAGCTCAAAGAAAACCGTCTGCTCTCCAATATCATGTACTCCGGGTATTATATGAAGCATCCGATTGACGGCGCCTATGGGATTGCCAGGGAAGGAAGGGCATCCTGGAGCGCACCAAGTATCATCCTGCTGATCTTTACCCTCGAGTATGTCATCAATAAATATCTGTGCGGTTTCCTGCAGAAGACAGTGCGGGATGGACGATATGATATTTTATCCGATGTGGGAACCGTTGTGATCGTTATGGTGGCGCTGACAGCATGTAACTACCTTGTATGTACCATTAACGAAGGAGAGGGGACCATCAAGAAGATTTATACCTATTTTGCGTACAGTCTTCTGCCCTATGTGATGCTGACTCCGGTCAATTTCCTTCTCTCTCATGTACTGACTATGAATGAGGAATTCCTGATCACGCTTGTCAATGTGATTATCTATGCGTGGATCCTTATACTGGCGGTGCTCGGTATCAAGGAGGTCAACAACTATACGGCGAAGGAGACGACGAAGATCATACTGCTGACGATATTTACGATACTGATCGTTTCCCTCCTGGTATTTATCATTTATGTACTGTGGGCACAGGTATTCGAGTTCATCAGTGCAGTGTTCGGAGAGGTGGTGTATCGGCTTGGTTACTAAGAAATGGAGAAAACTGGTTGCCCTGTTTACTGCGGTGACAGTCATGACGGCGAGTGTGATGAGCACATCGCACTTTGCTGCAGCAGCACCGGCAGATGCAGGCACTGGAGAGGAAGCTTCCGCGGGCGGGGATACTGCTGCGGGAGACGATAAAACAGAAGAAAAGAAGGATGAGGATAAGCAGCAGGTCACCGATGACGGTAAGGTTATCATGAGCGGTGCGGTAGGTAAGCCAGACCGGTCTAAATGGATCACCAAAAAAGACTATCAGCTGATGGCAGAGAGCGACACCTATAAACTGTATCTGTATGAACCGAGATTTTCCATTATGCTGGAGAATAAAAAGACGGGAAAGATCATCGAATCCACACTGAGTGATGAGAAGGATGATGGTGACAGTAACGTACAGTGGAACGGGCAGATGAAATCGGGGATCGTGATCACCGCCATCAAGGGTGTACAGAATACGCTGCAGGCGGATATGGTTTCCCATCCCAACACGATTGAGACCACGAAGAACGACAAAGGCTTTTCCTCCAAGATCTATTTTAAGGAATACGATTTTGGACTGACCGTGAATGTGACACTGGAAGGAAATGACCTGATCGTGAATGTGCCGGATGATTCGATCATTGAGAAAAAGGACGACACCTTTATCTCCACGGTGAGTCTGTTTCCCTTTATGGGATATTCTTACCTGGATGAACAGAAGGGATATATGCTGATCCCGGATGGAAACGGTGCGCTGATCAATCTGGACAACAAAGAGGGGCGTTATGTCACCGGTTATTCCCAGCTGATCTATGGATCCGATGCAGGTTTTGTGGAATCTACGACAGAAGCAAAGCTGTGGGAAGAGCGGTATGAGGGGCAGACGGATAAAGGACTTCCGATGCTCCAGGATGCCAATCAGGTATTTGCCCCGATTTTCGGAATGGCTCACACGGAGGACCAGAAAGGTTATCTCGCCATCGTGGAAAAAGGTGAGAAACGCGCCAGCATAGAAGCGCAGCCAAATGGCGTTATGGTAAACTACAACCGCTGCTATGCCAAATTCCTTATTAGAGATATGTTTACCCAGCCGCTGAATAATACCAAATCCGGTACAGTACCCCGTGCCGAGGCAGACCGTACCCATACGGATCTGCAGGTGCGTTATGTGCTGCTTGATGGAGACGATGTCAATTATTCGGCAATGGCTACGAAATACCGCAATTATCTTCTGGACAACAAACTGCTGGTCAAGAAGGATTCCGCCTACAATATGAGAGTGGATTTCCTCGGTACAGAGAGGGAAAACTTCCTGCTGAGCACCCGTGCGGTGACGATGACGAAGACAGAAGATGTGAAACGGATTTTTGATGAACTGAAAAGCAATGGCGTGGCGACGTTGCTCTCCGTATACAAAGGGTGGCAGGATGGCGGTCTCTATGACCTGCCGATCCGCAAATATGATGCGGACAGCCACATTGGCGGAAATTCCGATCTCAAAAATCTGATCAAAGATTCAGCGGGTTCCGGTTACAATGTGTATCTCTACAATGATGCACTCCGTCTGAATCCAAGCACCAATATGTTTAACTTCAATACGATCAAACGTGTGAACAAACGTGCCTTTGAAGAAGATATCTGGGCGGAAGTGTATGATACATTCAATTATCTGACACCGGAGACCTCAGCAGAAGATTTTACGGATTTTGTTGACTCTGTGAAGGATAAGGAACTCGATAAGATCGCCCTTGCCGGGATCAGTGATACGCTGTTCTCTTACAGCTACAAATCTGATTACTATACGAGGAACAATACAGCGGATGTTTATGCCAAGTTGCTGACAGATAGTGCATCAAAAGCAAATATCGCCATGGAGAAGCCAAACGCTTACCTGTGGGCAAACGCCAGCGCTTTTCTGGATATGCCGCTGGGAAGTTCGGATTATATGTATGTGAATGAAGAGATTCCGTTTTTGTCCATGGTACTCAAAGGCGTGATACCGATGTATTCGGATTATGTGAATTTTGAGGCAAACAAACAGGAGTTTAAGCTTCAGATGGCAGAGGCGGGAGTATTTCCTTCCTTCTATGTAACAGCAGAAAATTCTTCAAAGCTGATCTACACGAATTCGGCAGACTTGTACAGCACCGAGTACAGCACATACAAGGATGACATCATTGCATACGACAAAGAGTTCAGAGCCATGAGTCAGGTGCTTGGTGATGCCAATATTGTAAAACACGAGACACTGGAGAATGGCTTAAAGGTTGTTACTTATAGTAACGGTGCGAAAGTATATGTCAACTACTCTGACACAACACAGGTAGCAGATGATGTCGCAGTAGAGGCTATGTCCTATTCTTGTAAGGCAGGTGAGGCTGAATGAGTAAGAAAATAAGTGAGAAAGAACAGAAAAAAGAAAAAAAGCAGAAAAAAGTTAAGATTAAAGCAGGGCGTCTGGCGAGGCGTGAGGCATGGATGGGCGTCATCTTCATCTCTCCCTGGATTGTCGGGGCATTGATGTTTTTGCTGTATCCGATGATCGAGTCCTTTGACTTTGCCTTAAACAATATCCGTATTACAGCGATGGGTATGAGATTTACGCCGGTAGGATATGGTAACTTTACGCAGATCCTGTTGTCGAATCCCGAGTTCGTACCGAATCTGGTCAATTACGTAGTGTCGACCGTGATCTCGGTGCCGGTTATCGTAGTATTTGCCCTGATCATCTCGATCATGCTGAATCAGAACATCAAGGGAAAAGGCATTTTCCGACTGATCTTTTTCCTGCCGGTTATCATTGTCAGCGGTCCGATCCTCAATATGCTGAATGCAGAAGGGGCGGGAAGTATCACGGCGCTGGACACCCAGGCGATCACTACGGCGATCAACGGGTTTCTGCCCTCTATGCTGGCAAAGCCGATTTCCGGTCTCTTTGAGAGCATGATTACGATCCTGTGGTATTCGGGTGTACAGATCCTGATCTTCCTGTCAAGTCTGCAGAAGATCGATCCGGCGATGTATGAGGCAGCGAAGATCGACGGTGGTTCCGGATGGGAATGCTTCTGGAAGATCACGCTTCCTACGATCAAACCGATGATCCTGTTGAACCTGGTGTATACGATTGTATTTATATCAAATAATGATACAAATCCAATCATTGGACTTATCAAAACCTCGATGTTCTCCGGTAGTACGGAGATGGGATATGGATATGCGTCTGCCATGGCGTGGCTGTATTCTGTCGTAGAGCTGTTGCTTGTCGGATTGTTTGCCCTGTTGTTCATGGCGAAGAAGGATGTCTACGCTAAACAGGTCAAGAAGGCAAAGAAACAGAAAAAGAAAGACGAACGAGAGATCAGGAGAGTGAGAAGGAGGAGTGCAAGAAATGCGGCTAAGCAGGCAAGAGCGGAAAGCAAATAAACAGGCGATGAAAGCCCTGGCGGCGAATGCGACGTCAACGCAGCCTAGATTTACGAAAGAAAAATTTAGGAAATTTATGCTGGGCTCAAAAGAAAAGCAGGGTTTTTTGAAACCATTTTGCATTTATGCATTGCTGATCTGCATCGGATTTATTTATCTGAATCCTATTCTGCATATGATCAGTACCGGTTTCATGACGCTGGATGATTTATTGGACTCGTCCATCAACTGGATTCCGAGTACCCTGACGGTTTCCAATTATGCACAGGCGGCAAAGAGTATGGATTTCTGGGCGTCTCTGGGAAAGAGCATCATTATTGCCGGAGTTCCCACGCTGTGTAACCTGGTATCCTGTTCGATCATTGGCTATGGACTGGCACGTTTTGAGTTCCCGTTAAAGAAAGTAGTATTAGGACTCATTATCTTTACCTTTATCCTGCCGAGCCAGGCTACGATGATCTCCACCTATGTACTGTATTCTGACATGGGTCTTCTGGGAACACTGTGGTCATTCGTGATCCCGGCCCTGTTGGGACAGGGACTCAATGCCCCGATCTTCATCCTTATATTCTGGCAGTTCTTCCGTCAGGTACCGAAGGTGCTGATCGAGGCGGCACAGATCGACGGAGCCGGTTACTTCAAATCCTTTTTCCGGATTTCACTGCCATCGGCGACGCCGGCATTTATCACCGTGGGACTGTTCTCCTTTGTGTGGTACTGGAATGAATCCTATCTGACGCAGATGTATGTGTCGGGAGTCATGCAGAAATCCGGATGGACGACACTGGTGATCCAGCTGTCCAACTTTGCGACAAACTATTCAGAATATGCAGTGACATCAGGCGGATCAGCGACTACCATCAATGAATCCATCAATATGGCGGGTACGATGCTGAGCGCACTGCCTCTGATGCTGATGTATTTCGTACTCCAGCGGTATTTCGTAGAGAGTATCGACCGTACCGGTATCACTGGCGAATAATCAGAGTTCTGACATGATCACTATGTTTTTTAAAAAATATAGTGATCATGTACAAAAATTATAGAACTATTATGGCGGTTGTGATATAATAAGCCATAATCCGACATGGACAAATATCAAATAAAGGAGGAAAAAAATGAAGAAGAAGTTATTAGCCCTGGCACTTACCGTAACTATGATTGTCGGAATGACAGCCTGTGGCAAGGGAGGTGGCAGCGCCCAGCCAGGCGACAACAAGAGTGGCGAGCTCAAAGTTTCAGGAGAGACAGAAAATGTAGAGATCAACGGCATCACCTACAAAAAGGCAAAGGATGTGACAGATGAGAAGATCACGCTGAAATATTTCCACTTTGACCAGGATGAGACCGTTAAATATCTGGAGAAACGTTTCGAGCAGATCTATCCAAACATCGATGTTGTACCGGTATATGAAAACGTGGCAACATACAATGATACCCTGACGTCCCTGATGTCAAACAAAGATGCTCCGGACGTGATCATGTTCTCAGATGCGGACTATGCACTGTCCAATACACTGCTTGCGGATATCAAAAATCTCTGGGATTCCGATCCGGAGACCAAAAAGATCGCATCTACGATCAATGATGCTGGTATTGGTACATTTCAGTCCGGACACAGATATGCTGTACCGGTTAAGTTCTTCCCAGGTGTTATGTACATTGACCTGAACGTA
>ERZ778504.1819-NODE-1819-length-13538-cov-9.209449_pt1 | contig 13538 bp, 14 predicted proteins | sample MGYA00510046_ERZ778504 | MGnify/ENA primary metagenome ERZ778504 (study PRJEB29527, sample SAMN07138964) | mouse gut metagenome | material: feces | host: mouse | place: China:Nanjing | collected 2016-01-25 ...
ATTCTTGGAGATGTACTCAAGTGGCTGAAGAGGTGCCCCTGCTAAGGGTATAGGTCGGGAAACTGGCGCGAGAGTTCAAATCTCTCCATCTCCGCCATCTTTTTTTTGAATGTTTTGGTCCAGTGGTGTAGTGGTTAACATGCCTCCCTGTCACGGAGGAGATCGTGGGTTCGAGTCCCATCTGGACCGCCATTCTTTCAAAAAATACAAACTACATAATGGTCCAGTGGTGTAGTGGTTAACATGCCTCCCTGTCACGGAGGAGATCGTGGGTTCGAGTCCCATCTGGACCGCCATCGTGCAGATGTAGTTCAATGGTAGAACACAGCCTTGCCAAGGCTGATACGCGGGTTCAATTCCCGTCATCTGCTCCATCTAGTTGAGTTGAAAACCGCAGAGATGCGGTTTTTTGCTGTTTAGGACACGATTGTGGCTGTAAAATTTTTGTAAATGAATTGACAATTAGAACAGGTACCCATATAATAAAAATCGTAACAGGTACCTGTTGTAAAAAAGCGATATAAGGCACCAGCAATGGAGATAAGTCCTACGCGCAAGCGCGGACTTGTCTCCATTTTTTGTCGGAAGGAGATTATTCGTGAATCCAATCATTGAAGTGAAAAATTTTACGAAAAAGTATGGAAGCTTTATGGCTGTTGACAACATTTCTTTTGAAGTCGAAGCCGGAACGATCTTTGCGTTTTTAGGACCGAATGGAGCGGGAAAAAGTACGACAATCAACACGTTGTGTACGATTTTAGACAAAACATCCGGAACGCTAAAAATCAACGGGCATGATACCGAGCGCGAGCAAAATCTGGTTCGTAAAGATATCGGGATCGTATTTCAGGAATCCACACTGGATGCGGACATGACGGTGGAGGAAAATTTGAAATACCATTGCGCCTTTTATGGCGTGCCTAAAAATGAAGTGCAGGAACGCATTGATTTTGCGCTCGATCTTGTTGAACTGCGGGAATGGAAATACGCTTTGGTCGGCAGTCTTTCGGGCGGCATGAAGCGAAGAGCAGAAATTGCCAGAGGGCTTGTCCACGATCCAAAGATCCTGTTTCTCGATGAACCGACGACCGGCCTTGACCCGCAAACGCGGGCGAGTGTATGGGAATATATTCAGCGCTTGCAAAAAGAGAAAAAAATGACGATCTTTTTGACGACCCACTATATGGATGAAGCCGAAATTTGTTCCAAAATCGTCATTATGGATCATGGCCGGATCGCGGCATCCGGAACGCCGGAAGAGTTGAAGAAGGAATACACAGGAACGACCGTATCCATTGAAACGGATCAGATTCGCTCGTTAGAAACGGATTTGAAGAAACAAAACATCGTTTTTACGAGAAGAGACAACTTTCTGTCGTTTCAAACGAAAACGAGCCAGCAGGCTCTCGATATCGTCAGCAGGCATTCCGGGCAAGTGTCCGATTTTGAAGTGAAAAAGGGAACGCTCAACGACGTGTTCTTGGCCGTTACCGGAAAGGAGATCCGCGCACAATGAATCCAGTACAAGCCATTATTCAAAGAAATATCCGAAAATATTTACGAAGCAAAAGCAGAGTGTTTGGCACCTTGATCATGTCGATTTTTATGGTTGTCATGTTCTCGTTTTTGATGAAATCCGCCATGAAAGGCATTGATGCGCCAATGAACTATCTCATTGCCGGCGTTGTGATCATGAGCGTATTCCAGACAAGCATCAATAACTCGTCTGATATTTTAACCGACATCGCAAGCGGGTATTTGAAAGAAGTGCTCGTAGCTCCTGTTTCCAGAACCCAAATCGCGGCCGGACAAATTATTTCAAGCGCCATTATTTCCACGATTCAGGGATTGGTGACACTGATCGCCGGTTTGTTTTTGGGATTGCACGTAACCGTTATCCAGATCATCCTGCTTGTGTGCATCATGTTTATTTCGGCCGTCAGCTTTAGTGCCATCGGCTTGTTTCTAGCCGTCGTTTCGAGAAACTCGCCATCGTTCCAGACGATGAGCTCCATGATCACGATGCCGTTGACGTTTGTTTCGGGCGCGTACATCCCAACGACGATCATGCCGGCATTCTTAATGCCAGTCGTTTATTTGAATCCCCTGACCTATACGACTTCGGCTTTTCGTTATGTCGCCTTGCATGACACGACGATGACGCAAGCGGAATTGGTGGCGCAAGGAATGGCGTTCAAGCTGGGAAACTTTATCGTTACGCCAGCCATGGGCCTTGGCATTACGATCTTGATTGGCGCTTTCTTCTTATGGCTTTGCGTAAAAAAATTCGATCAAGCCGACTTCTCAAGTATAAAAGTTTCAAAAGGAAGGCCAGGCGGTGGTCCGGGAAGATAGATGACCATTTCTTTTTCAAAGAGAAAATCAAGGCGGGTGAAAAAAAGAACTCGTTCTTTTCCGGGTTTGTCAAGCTGGGGCTGGATCGCCTGCTGCCATGCCTTACGACGTTGAATGAAAAGCCAGGGGACTCTGTCAAGTGCAAAGGTCACCTGGCTTTTTTGAATGCTGAAAGCGATGATTCTTCGATAAAGAAGAAAGTCTCCTTTTCTCGTTGCTTTCCGGAAGCTGGAATTTACGGCTTTTTCATAGGATCTTTTCGATGCTTTTTTAGACTTTGCGTGAATTTTTCAATTTTTTTAAAGAAGGGCTTGCATTTGAAAAAAGAATCCGGTATATTATCTAAGTAATCGAAATTGGTCCAGTGGTGTAGTGGTTAACATGCCTCCCTGTCACGGAGGAGATCGTGGGTTCGAGTCCCATCTGGACCGCCATCGTGCAGATGTAGTTCAATGGTAGAACACAGCCTTGCCAAGGCTGATACGCGGGTTCAATTCCCGTCATCTGCTCCATCTAGTTGAGTTGAAAACCGCAGAGATGCGGTTTTTTGCTGTAGGGAAAGACAACGCCATTTGGGCTGTTTCTTTTCGGGGATGGTGTGCTACAATGATTTTGTATGAAAAAATGGATCTATCGAATCGCGCTGGTCGCCGCCTTGAGCGTGTTTGCGTACAGCGCCTATCAACTGTATACAATTTATCAAGGCTCGCAGCAGGTGAGCCGGGAGCAGGAGGAGCTCGCCGGCATCGTGCAGGAACAAGAGGAAGGCTTCGCGCCGGATTGGGAGGCTTTGCGCCAAAAAAATCCGGACATCATAGGCTGGGTGTATGTGCCCGGCTGCGATCACGTATCCTTTCCAATCGTGCAGGGAGCGGACAACGAGTTTTACCTCGACCACACCGCGATGAAGGAAAACAACATTCGCGGGGCGATTTTTTTAGACGCCGAAACCGCGTCTGATTTTTCACAGGAAAACAACTTGATTTACGGCCACTCGGTCGATGGTGGCGGGATGTTCACTTCGCTGGACCGTTTTGAGGACCAGGCGTTTTTTGACACCCATCGCGACTTTTACATTTTGACGCCGCAAGGCAATTACCGGTGCCCGATTGTGGCGTTCGCGAAAACCGAGGAGGGCAGCTCGTTTTATTTAAAATACGACGATCGAAACGCGATCGCGGAACACGTCGCCAAAATCAAAGCGGAGGCGCTGTACACCCGCGATGTGGAAACGGAGGGCAAGACGCTTGTCACGCTTTCCACATGCGATCTCGATTACGGGTTCGACTCGATCAACCGTCTTGTCCTTGTCGGCGTGATGGAACCGACGAGCGAGCCAGTCGTGGTGGAATAACGGAGAACAGGAACAATTTATGAAAAAAATATGTATCGTAACCGGAGGCACCGGAGGGCACATTTATCCGGCTCTCGCGTTCGCCTCGAAAGTGAAACAAATGCATCCGGACACGGAGATCCTTTTTATTGGAAACGACGATCGCATGGAAGCCGATCTCATTCCAGCCAATGGATATCCTTTTTTTGCGCTTCACACGTCCGGATTGGCGGGATCGGCTGCGGACCGGCTAAAAGCCGTGATGCAGACGCTGGCGTGCGTCGGCAAGGCGAAAGCCGAACTGAAGCGGTTTGGCGCGGATCTTGTGATAGGATTTGGCGGCTATGTCAGCGCGCCAGTCATGATGGCGGCCCAGGCGATGAAAATCCCGACCGTCATTCACGAGCAAAACTCGATTGTCGGAAAATCGAACAAGCTCGTCATGAACAAGGCGGACGCCATCGTCACTTGCTATGACAAGTGCGACGAAGTGTTTCCCAAGGAAAAAATCCGCAAGCTGGGAAACCCGCGGGCGACGATCGCCGCGGAAGCCGTCGTGGATGAGGGGTATTTCCACTCGCTGGGATTGAAAGACGGCAAAAAGACGATTTTGGTCATGATGGGCTCGCTAGGCTCCTCTTCCGTCAACGAATTGATGAAAGACGCGCTCGCCGATCTCGATCCTCGCCTGCAAATCCTGTACGTTTGCGGCAAGGACAACAGCCAGGATCTGGATTTGTTCAAAGGACAAAAAAACATCCACGTCGTTCCGTATGTGGACACGCTGAAGATTTATGGCCGGATCGACGGCTTGATTTGCCGTGCCGGCGCGACGACGATTGCCGAACTGACCGCCTTAGGCATTCCGGCCATTCTCATTCCAAGTCCGTATGTGGCCAACAACCACCAATACTACAACGCCCGGATGCTGGTGGACTGCCAGGCGGCTTTCATGATCGAGGAAAAAGACTTAAACGCCCGGACGCTGTCGCAAGCCATCGCAAGCTTGTTCGAGCAGCCGGAAACGATGGAATCGGTGCGCCGCAATGCGCTGGCGCTCGGAAAAGGAAACGCGGCGTACGATCTAGTCGAGTTGACTGACGCGTTAATGGAACGGAGGAAACGACCATGAGTTTGCTGGAGCGGCTGCAATGCTATGGAGAAGTGCTCGTGCACGAGCCGATGAGCCGCCATACGACGTATCGGATCGGCGGAAAAGTCGACTATTACATTTATCCGCACACCGAGATCGCGCTGGTGCAAATTTTGAAAATGCTCAAAGCCGAAAACGTGCCGTATTACGTGCTGGGAAGAGGGTCGAACCTGCTGTTTCACGACGACGATTTTCATGGCGCCATCATCAATTTGGATAAAACGCTCAACAACTACTATTTTGAGCCGGACGGGACGCTCGTCGCGCAAGCGGGGTGCTCCATTATCAATTTGGCAATCGAAGCCCTGAAGCGCTCGTTTACGGGATTGGAGTTCGCCTCCGGCATTCCCGGCTCGCTTGGCGGCGGTCTCTTTATGAACGCGGGCGCCTACCAGTCGGATCTTGCCGGCATCGTGGAATCGGTTTGCGTCATTCAGGACGAAAATCTGATCTGGCTGCCAAAATCGTCTCTGGATTACCGTTATCGTCATTCGCTGTTTCAAAACCACCGCGATTTGACGATCGTGGCGGCGCGGCTCAAGCTGGAAAAAGCGGACCAGGAGCAAATCCGCCAGCTTATGCGCTCGCGCCATGAGCGGCGCGTCAGCAGCCAGCCGCTGGACAAGCCGTGCGCGGGCAGCGTCTTCCGCAATCCGGATGAGCGGCCGGCCTGGAAGATCATTGACGATCTCGGGCTGCGGGGACTGCAAATCGGCGGGGCCCGGATTTCTGAAAAACATAGCAATTTTATCGTCAACGAAGGCGGCGCGAAAGCGGAAGATGTGCATGCTCTGATTTCGCGAATCCAAAAAAGCGCCAAAGAAAAATACGCGATCGACTTGATCACGGAAGTGGAGTACTTGAACTGGGATGAGAAGAAAAAGAAAGTTTAAGCTGTCCCTTAAACTGACGTACGTCTTAAGCGCGATCGTGATGGCGCTGGCGACGTTTCTCATTTACTACTATTCATTCGACGCCCGGATGAAAGTGATGGCATGCACAGGAAACTACTACTACAGCGATTCCCAGATTTTCGATATCGCCAAAGTCAACAGCGCGTCCCGCTCGCTGCTGACGCCTTCCTTTTTGGTGGAGCGCAATTTGCGGGCGGATCCGCTTATCGAAAGCGCGAAGGTCACCAAAAACAAAGACCGTATTTTGCTGGACGTCAAGGAGAAAACGGTCATTGGCTATTTTGTCAAAAACGGAAAGAACTACGTCCTCACCAACGAAGGGGAAACAATCGAGCTGGATCAGAAGTATTTGAAAAACATCATCCATTTTCCGCTGATGAGCGACTTTACCGATCAGCAGCTCGAAAACATCTGGAAGGAGTTCGCCAAATATCCGAAGCTTTTGACGCGCGGCGTCGTGGAAAAAATCGCGGAAATGGTTCCGTACGCTTCCAGCTACGACGCGAACATGATCAAGATGACGATGCAGGACGGCAACGTGGTGTATACGTCGGTAGCGGACTTGATGATGATGTCGCGCTATGAGGATATGTTGTCCCAGCTGCGCGGGCAGTCGGTATGTTTGGTGCTCGACGCGCAAAACTCGACGATCAACAAGCTCGACTGCGCGTATTTGAATATGTCGCTGGAAGAGCGCGAAGCCAAACGAAAAGAGGAGGCGGAGCGCAAAAAACAAGAGGAAGAGGAGCGCAAGCGAGCCGAGGCCGAGAAAAAAGCCCAGGAGGAAGCGGAGAAAAAAGCCCAATCCGAGTCCGGGGAACAACAACACTCCGAAGAAAACGGGGAACAGCCATCCGAGGACAACGCGCAGCCGCCTGAAGAAGCGGGTGTCGAGGAGGAAACGGAAGACTGGGTGCTGATGCCGGATAGCGGCATGTTGTATTCAGCCAGCCAAAATTTGTACCAGGATCCGTCGACGGGCGCGTATTATTACTGGGACGAGGAAGCGGGATTCGTTGCGACAGAGTAATGTTTGTCAACATAAACTGTGTATAGTATAATGAAAGGTATGAAACAGGAGGTTCTTTATGCCTATTTATAAATCAACCGAATACGGAAACATCCAGATTTCATTGGAGGCGATCGCTTCGCTGGCCGGCGGAACGATTACCGAGTGCTACGGCGTCGTCGGCATGGCGTCGCAAAAGCTGCTGAAAGACGGATTGGCCGAGTTGTTGAAGTTGGAAAACTATTCGAGAGGAATCGTCGTTCGTCAAAACGATGAAGGACTGGTTCTCGATCTTTATATCATTGCGCTGCAAGGCATCAAACTGGGAGAAGTGATCTACGAAGCGCAAAAACGTGTCAAATATGTCCTTGAGAAAACGTTGGAAGTGAAATGCCAGGCGATCAACGTGTGCGTTCAAGGGGTTAGATTGTCGAAGTAGGTGAATTCAATGGAATGGATTGATGGACAATTATTTAAAGAAATGCTTCTTTCGGGAATGAACAATCTCGGAAACCACTGCGCGCAGATCGACGCGTTGAACGTGTTCCCGGTGCCGGATGGCGACACGGGAACGAATATGTACTTGACGGTGTCCAATGGCGTGCAGGCGGCTCTGGAGGATCCTTCGGACTCGGTAGGAAACATCGCCAAGACGCTTTCCAGAGGTTTGCTGATGGGGGCCCGCGGAAACTCGGGAGTCATCACCTCGCAAATCTTCCGCGGCTTTTACCAGGCGGTCAAAGATCTTGACCGGATCGACGCCGCGCAGCTCGCGCACGCGCTCGTCAATGGAAGCCGGGTGGCGTACCGCGCCGTTATGCGACCGGTCGAAGGAACGATTTTGACGGTCATCCGCGAGGCGGCGGACTACACATACGCCTACACGATGACCGACGAGGTGACGGATTGCGTCAAAGTGATGGAACGCATGGTCAAGGAGGCGAAGGAATCCCTGGATACCACGCCGCAGCTGCTGCCTGTTTTGGCGGAAGTCGGCGTTGTCGATTCGGGTGGCAAGGGACTGCTCGTCATTTTGGAAGGCTTCCTTTCCGCGATGAAAGGGAAAGTCATTGAAAAAGAAGGCGGGGACCAAAACGCCCAGCAAGGCGCCCAGACGAAAGTGCAGGGCGGCGAGGAAGAATATGGTTTCTGCACGGAATTCATTTTGCATTTGAACGAGAACGGCATGCGCCATTTCTCGGAAAACTCGTTCAAGGAGGAACTGTCGACGATTGGAAACTCGATTGTCTGCGTGCAGGACGAGGATCTGGTCAAAGTGCATGTCCACACCCTCGAACCGCAAACGGCCATTAAAATGGGACGCCGTCAGGGACGTTTCATGAAGCTGAAAGTGGAAAACATGCAGGATCAGCATGACAATATCCTTGAGAAAGAAGAGGAAGAAAAACACGAGGCAAAACGCGCTCCGCATAAAAAATACGGCATCATTACCGTCGCGGCGGGCGATGGCATCAAAGACATGTTCAAAGAGCTGCGCGCCGACATCGTGGTCGGTGGCGGACAGACGATGAACCCGAGCACGGAAGATTTCGTGTCCGCGATCAATCAGCTGAATTGCGACCATATCTTTATTTTGCCAAACAACTCGAACATCATTCTCGCCGCGCAGCAGGCGCAAACCGTATGCGAGGACGTGGACGTGCACGTCATTCCAAGCAAGACGATTCCGCAAGGACTGTCCGCGTGCATCATGTTCAACCCGGATGTGGACGTGACCGCCAATCTCGACGAGATGAACGACGCCCTGGCCAACGTCAAGTCCGGCGAAGTGACATACGCGGTACGCGACACGACGTACGAAGGCATGGAAATCAAAAAAGGCCAGTACATGGGAATGTTCGGCAAGGCGATTGTCGCATGCCAGGACGACTGCATGGAAGCGACCAAGGAACTGCTGGATAAAATGCTCGACAAGGACAGCGAGCTCGTCACACTGATTTATGGCGAGGACGCGACGGGTGAGCAAGCGCAGGAGCTGGCGGACTACATCGAGGAGCACAGCGACGCCGAAGTGGAAATCACGAACGGACAGCAGCCGGTGTACTCCTTCATCATTGGCGTGGAATAAACGATCGAAACGCAAGACATCGCTCGCAATCGAGCCGATGTCTTTTTTTTTCGTTCCGAAAAGAGGCGCGCTTGCGATTTGAGGCATTCTTTTTATAATGAATCTGTAAAGGAGTCGTTCATGGAAAAAATCAGGAAATACGGACAGTTGTTTTGGGTCATGTTTTATTTAAGCGCGTTCACGTTTGGCGGCGGATACGTCATCGTGTCTTTGATGCAAAAGGAATTCGTGGAAAAAAAGAAGTGGATCAGCAAAGACGAGATGCTTGATCTCATCGCGATCGCGCAAAGCGCGCCAGGACCGATCGCGGTCAACGGGGCGATCGCCATCGGATACAAGATGGCTGGCATCGGCGGGATGATTTGTGCGGTTCTCGCGACGATTTTGCCGCCCTTTCTCATCATGGTCGCCATCTGGTACGGAAGCCAGCTCATCCATTTGCCCGCTTCGTTCGAGTACGCGATGAAAGGGATGGAAATCGCGGTGTGCGCGTTGATTGTCAGCGTGGTGTACGACATGCAGAAAGGGTTTCAGAAAAAGCCGTTTCCCTACATCGTGGCGGGAATCACCATCGCTTTGACTGGTTTTTTAAACGTGTCGATTCCACTCGTTTTGCTGTTGTGGATCTTATGCGGCCTGCTTGAAAGGAGAAAACAATGCTGATTTTGTTTTGGACTTTTTTTAAGATTGGAATTATGAGCTTTGGCGGCGGCTACGCGTGTCTGCCGCTCATCCAGTCGTTGATCGTCAACGAGCTGCACTGGATCACGACGCAGGAGTTTTCAAGTCTGGTGACGATTTCGCAAATGACGCCCGGGCCGATCGCGATCAACGCCGCGACGTTCGTCGGTTTGAAGGTGGGCGGTTTTTTAGGCGGCATCGTCGCGACGCTCGGATGCATTTTCCCGTCGTGTCTGATTGTCGGCGCCTTGGCGGTTTTATATCAGCGGTACGCCCAGCTGGATTGGCTGGACGCCATTTTGCGGTGGTTGCGCCCGGCGGTTGTCGGCTTGATCGCGGTGGCGGGTTTGACGATGATCGCCCCGTCGATGCAGGCGTTTGGAAAACCGGTTTTGTGGATCGCGCTGTTTGGCGCCAGCTTGTTTTGCTTTTTAAAGACGAAATGGAATCCGGTTTTGATTTTGCTGGGGGCCGGGCTGGTGAACTGGGCGCTGTGCGTGGTTTTAAGCCAATGGTCGATTTTATGAAAAATATGAAACGCTTTCACAAAATATCGGGTATAATAAACGTGGAAGATTTATACAAAAAAGGAGATTGTAATGATGAAATATGCTGTGGGAGTAGATATTGGCGGAACCAATTCGAGAGTGGCGCTCGTTGACGAGAATATGAACGTGATCGAGCGGGTCCAGTTTCCAACGAACATCGAAGAACCGGATGAAACATTGGGACAGCTGGCTGCGGTTGTCAAAGGGTTCGAAGCGGATGGCAAAGAAGTCACGGGCATCGGCGTGTCGTGTCCGGGACCGCTGGATCTCATGAACGGAATGGTGATGGAAACACCAAACCTGAATGGAAAGTGGCATCATTTTCCAGTGGCGAAGCGAATCGCCGAGTTGACAGGCATTCCTTCGTATTTGGAAAACGACGCCAATTTGGCTGCTTTGGCCGAAGCGGTTGTCGGCGAAGGGAAGGACTACCGGTTCGTGCAGTTTTTGACGGTTTCGACAGGCTTGGGATCGGGACAGATCATTGACAAGGAAATTTATATCGGCGCGCATGGTTTTGGTCACGAAGTGGCGAACGCGTGCATGTGGAACAACGGGCCGCAGCACGGCAACTTGTATCCGGGCGGCATCGAGGCCATCTCGTCGGGAACGGCGATCACGACCCGGGCGCGCAACGCGGGACTGGATGTCAAGCACGCGGGCGAAGTCAACGATTTGGCGGTTGCCGGCAACGAGACGGCGAAGGCGATCATGGACGACGCGAAACAATACCTCGCCAACTTTATCGCTACGCTGATCGCGATCACGGATCCGGAAATCGTGATTTTGGGCGGCAGTGTCGCGCTGAAGATCGACGGATTTACCGAAGAGGTCGAAGAGCTTGTCAAAGAGCAGGTGTTCGACGTTGTGAAGCCGTATGTGAATGTCCGCAATTCGACATTGAACGAGGACAGCGGGCTGCTTGGAGCCGCCTATTTGGCGTTCTCGAAAGCGGAAGCCGCGTAAAAGGAGACAAAAGACCGGGAAACCGGTCTTTTCATTTTCAATGGATGGTGATAGTATTATAAATACCATACCGTTAAGGAGATGTTTTATGATCTATATTACCGGGGATATCCATCGCGAGCAGGATATCCATAAAATCAATCCAAGGGAGTTTGAAGCGGGAAACCATTTGACCCCGGATGATTATGTCATCATCTGCGGCGATTTTGGCTGTATTTGGGATGGCGGAAGCGGCGACCGGTTTTGGCTGAACTGGCTGGAGTCGCTTCCTTGGAATACGTTGTTTGTCGATGGCAACCACGAGAATTTCGACGTGCTCAAAACGTATCCGGTCGTGGACTACAAAGGCGGAAAGGCGCGGCAGATCCGCTCGAATATTTATCATTTGATGCGCGGGGAAGTGTACGAGATCGACGGGCATTCTTTTTTCACGTTTGGCGGGGCGTACTCCCACGATTTGCATTATCGAACCGAACACGTAAACTGGTGGAAGGACGAGATCCCGACCAAGGCGGAAGCAAATAACGCGCTGCGCAATTTGGAGCGTCGCGGCTGGAAGGTGGATTACGTCCTCTCCCACGACGTGTACGCGTCGCATCCGTTTTCGAATAAGTACGAAGTGACGTTGAGTCCTTACGGGCAAGACTATGTCGATATTCACGACTTGCTGGAAACGATCAACCAGAAGCTGACGTACGATGTTTGGTTTTGCGGACATTATCACGGAGATTTCATTCATTACGATCAAAAAAAGCCATGCATCACGCTGTTCAACCATGTTGTGCTGCTCGAAGAGCTTGAAAAGTATTTGCCGCTGCTCAAGCCGGCAGGCCGATGAACGACAAAGAGCGAGAGCGCGAAGCGTTTGGCTTTTACGGCTGGATGAAAACGCGGGAGCGCCAGGACACGAAGCAAAATAAGCCGCCAGGCGAAAGCCGGAAGGAAGAACCATCCGGAAGTTCCCTGCTTGTTGCGGGAGCGGCTGTTTTGCTTGGCGGATGGATTCTCTTTCCTGTGTTTTTTTGGAAGCTGCTTTTCGTTTTGGGTCTGATGGGAATTTGCGCGCTAGTCCTAAAGCGCTGGAAATAAAAAGGATGGACCTTTGTAAAAAGGCTCATCCTTTTTGTATGTTTTTTTCCAGCCGGCGACGGATTTGATAACGAACGAGCACACCGTCTTCCTGCTCCTCGGTTTTTAAAATACGGGCCGTTTGCCGCAACGTGTCGTATCGCGAAAAGTCGGAATAAGGGATCTTCGTTTCTCGTTCGACCCATTCGCCAAACAGCCGCTCGTTGACTTGCCCGGCAAGAAAGTCGATGTCGCCCGGATCGAGCGCGCTAATGTACACTTGGCTTGCGTGGACGGCAGGATGCACGATCTCGGTTTTGTCGCACTGGTTGAAGACGACGAGCCGGTCGATGGACGCGGCGTCAATGGCTTCCAGCGTGGTTTCGGTCGCCTCGATGTCGTCCAGATAGTTGGGTTTGGACGCGTCGACGACATGTAGCACGCAAGTGGCCAGCTGAATGTCTTCGAGCGTGGAATGGAAGGCGCGCACAAGCTCGTGCGGAAGATCGTGCAAAAAACCAACGGTGTCCACGAGCAAAAACGACTGGCCATACGGCTGCTCGATGAGCCGCACCGACGTGTCCAGCGTGGCGAACAACCGATTTTCCTGAAGCACCTGCTTGGCGTCTTTGGCGTGGAAACGGCGAAGGAACCCGTTCATCACCGTGGATTTTCCGGCGTTGGTGTAGCCGGCCAAAGCGACGAGGGGAACGCTGGCGCGCAACCGGCTCGCCCGCTGGGTGTCGCGCTGTTTTTGAAGCCGGGCAAGCTCTTTTTCGATTTGGGCGATTCGGGTTTTGATGAGCCGCTTGTCGAGCTGGAGCTGCTTTTCGCCCGCGCCCCGGTTCGTGACGCCGCCGCGCTGCCGGGTGAGATGGACGTTGGTGCCGATGAGCCGGTTGAGCTGCCGGCGCAGCAGGGCGGATTCGATTTGCAGGCGGGCAGCCGCGCTTTGCGCCTGCTCCAAAAAGATATGAAGAATCAAATCGGTGCGGTCCAGCACGCGGCGGTCAAAGCGGCGCTCAAGCTCCCGGGCCTGCATGACGCTTAAGTCGCTGGAAAACACGACGACGTTCGCGGAAGGATCGACCTGGAGGAATCGTTCGATTTCCTCGCATTTTCCCTTTCCAATGTAGGTGGAGCGGGAAACCGCTTTTACGTTTTGCTCAAAGACGCGCGCGATGCCGATGCCGGCGCTGTCGAGCAAGTCGCGCATTTCCTTTTTTTGTTCCGGGGTTTCTTCCTGGCAAAAAATCAGTATGGCGTTCATCGAAAGACCTCCTTTTTGGTTCATTATACGCCAATCCAACCGCGTTGGCATGAAAAAAGCCGTCTGCGAGCAGACGGCTTCGGTGTTGTAGCGATATCTTTTTTTTATGTAACTTATTCCTTGATTCCCCTATAAAAAAGCGCATAAAAACC
>ERZ778504.1820-NODE-1820-length-13536-cov-4.689860_pt1 | contig 13536 bp, 7 predicted proteins | sample MGYA00510046_ERZ778504 | MGnify/ENA primary metagenome ERZ778504 (study PRJEB29527, sample SAMN07138964) | mouse gut metagenome | material: feces | host: mouse | place: China:Nanjing | collected 2016-01-25 ...
ATAATTAATCAATTTGAAATTCATATTTTTATTCTCTATAATAAAATTCAAAATATTTATCGCAAAGGAGGAAGCGTAATGAAGATTCTTGGAACGAATCTGTGCAGCGAATGCCAGAACGCAAAGATAGAACTGCAACTGGCTGGCATTAAATATGAATATACAAACTTCACAGACTCCATAGAAGCTCTAAAAGAATTTATCAGATTCCGGGATACCCACAAAGAATTTGACACAGCAAAAATAAATGGAAAAATCGGAGTCCCATGCTTTGTATTCGAAGACGGCGAAATCGTTTTCAATGTTGAAGATGCCATTCAGAAACTGAAACACTCATAATATTATAAAAAGGGACTGACACTCGGATTTCTCCATAAAATCAGTCCCCCTTTTTACTCTTATTATTGATTGTATTTTTCAGACCTATTCCTTCATATCTTTAAGGATTATTTTAAGTTTCTCTCGCGAACAGGCAAGATTTAATCAAATATACTACTTTCCAGCAGCACCGAGTTTACTTCCGTCAGACCTAAAACATTGAATCACCTCAATTTATCAGCACACCATTCTGCCCTTATCCCTCTAAATCTTCGCAATATCAACTAATGTCAGCTTCCGGATATTCGTATTCTCCAAACTTGTGATCAGCGCCTCAGCCGTATCAATAGCTGTCAGCACATTCACTCCTGTCTCAATGGCGCTCCTTCGGATAACGAATCCATCTTTAGAACGCTCTGCGCCCTGAGGCGGTGTGTCAATGACAAGATCTATCTTATGTCCAAGAATCAGATCCATAAGGTTCGGGGACTCCTGCTCGATCTTGTTAACTGCATTCGCCTTCACTCCTGCGGCTTTCATAGCATCCGCCGTCCCCCTTGTAGCAAAGATGCGATAGCCAATCTTTTCAAATCTGCGCCCGATCTCTACTGCCTTTGCCTTATCCTCCTCTCGGACAGTTATGATCATGTTTTTATGCCTTGGAAGCTTAATTCCCGCTCCTAAAAATGCCTTATAGAGCGCCTCGTCAAAAGTCTTCGCAATTCCAAGGCATTCACCTGTAGATTTCATCTCCGGTCCAAGGCTGATATCCGCGCCGCGTATTTTTTCAAAAGAAAACACCGGCATCTTAACCGCAAAATAATCTGCCTCCGGCTGCAGTCCCGGAGTATACCCTAACTCCTTGATCTTCCCACCGATGATCACCTTCGTCGCAAGCGCTACGATCGGTATGCCTGTCACTTTGCTGATATAGGGAACCGTACGGCTGGAGCGCGGATTTACCTCGATAACATACACATTCTCCCCACACACGATAAACTGAATATTGATGAGTCCGATCACATGAAGCGACTGTGCCAGCTTTTTCGTATAATCCTCAATCGTATGCTTCGTCTTTTCCGAAATGCTCTGTGCCGGATACACAGAGATACTGTCGCCGGAATGGATGCCCGCCCGCTCAATATGCTCCATAATACCCGGAATCAAGATATCCTCCCCATCGCATACAGCATCAACTTCTATTTCTTTCCCCTGCAGATACTTATCCACCAAAATCGGGTGATCCTGCGCGATCCGGTTGATGATCCCGATAAACTCGTCAACATCATGGTCGTTGATGGCAATCTGCATTCCTTGTCCGCCAAGCACATAGGAAGGACGTACAAGCACCGGATAGCCAAGCTCATTTGCAACCTTCTTCGCCTCTTTTGCCGTAAATACTGTGCCGCCCGTTGGTCTTGGAATTTTGCATTTCTCTAGGATTTCATCAAACAGTTCCCGATCCTCCGCGGCATCTACATTTTCTGCGGAAGTCCCGAGAATCGGAACGCCCATCTTCATAAGGGACTCTGTAAGTTTAATAGCTGTCTGCCCACCGAACTGCACAACCGCCCCGTCGGGCTTTTCCAGATCCACGATACTTCTTACGTCCTCCGGCGTCAGCGGCTCAAAATACAGCTTATCTGCAATATCAAAATCCGTGCTGACTGTCTCCGGATTGTTATTTACAATGATCGTCTCGTACCCTTCCTTTGAAAATGCCCATGTACAATGTACGCTGCAAAAGTCAAACTCTATTCCCTGTCCGATGCGGATTGGACCGGAGCCAAGTACGAGCACCTTTTTCTTGCCGTTTGTCTTTTCCACCTCATTCTCACTGCCATACACCGAATAGTAGTATGGAGTCTCCGCTGCAAATTCCGCCGCACAGGTATCCACCATCTTATATGCTGCCGTAATACCGTTCTCATAACGCATCCTGCAAATCTCAGATTCTTCTTTTCCGGCAAGATCAGCAATTACTTTATCCGGGAATTCCAGTCTTTTAGCCTCCTTCAAAAGTCCGGCGGTCAGCGGTTCACTCTTAAGCCGCATTTCCATCTCTACAAGAACCGCGATTTTGTCAATAAACCATTTGTCAATCCCGGAAATGTCATAAATCTCATCATAGCTGACGCCCTGACGAAGCGCCTCCGCGATCTTCCATATGCGTCTGTCATCCACAACCGCCAGTTCTTCTAACAAATCCTCTCCTGACAAATAAGAATAATCATAAGACATGAGGCTGTCCACATGCTGCTCCAACGATCGAATGGCCTTCATAAGCGCCCCCTCAAAATTATCGCAGATACTCATAACCTCTCCGGTCGCCTTCATCTGCGTCGTCAGGGTGCGTTTCGCACTGATAAATTTATCAAACGGAAGTCTGGGAATCTTTACAACACAATAATCCAGCATTGGCTCAAAGCTGGCGTACGTCTTTTTTGTTACCGCATTCTGAATCTCATCCAACGTATAACCAAGGGCAATCTTCGCCGCCACTTTCGCGATCGGATATCCGGTCGCTTTAGACGCCAGCGCAGAAGAACGGCTGACACGGGGATTTACCTCAATAACACAATACTCAAAAGTCCTAGGATGCAGGGCATATTGCACATTGCATCCTCCGGTGATATTGAGCTCACTGATAATATTAAGAGCGGAGGTCCGAAGCATCTGGTATTCCTTATCTCCGAGTGTCTGAGACGGCGCCACTACGATACTGTCTCCCGTGTGAACGCCTACCGGATCAATATTTTCCATATTACATACGGTGATACAATTGCCAGCGCTATCCCGCATCACCTCATACTCAATTTCTTTCCATCCCGCAATGCAGCGTTCTACAAGCACCTGCCCCACGCGGGAAAGTCTAAGACCGTTCTCCAGAATCTCTGTAAGCTGTCCCCGGTTATTCGCGATACCGCCGCCGCTTCCGCCAAGCGTATAGGCAGGGCGCAGAACGACCGGATAGCCAATCTTTTCCGCAAACTTTATACCTTCCTCTACGCTCTCTACCACAAGAGAGGCCGCACAGGGTTCCCCTATCTTCTCCATCGTCGTCTTAAACTCCAGACGATCCTCCGCCTTCTTAATGGTCTCAGACGTCGTTCCGATAAGGCGCACATTATTCCTTCGCAAAAACCCGTTCTCCTCAAGCTCCATGGCCAGATTCAGCGCCGCCTGTCCGCCAAGCGTAGGAAGCACACTGTCAGGCTTCTCCTTTAAAATTAACTGCTCCACCACCTCCACGGTCAAAGGCTCGATATAAACCCTGTCTGCAATGTCTTTATCTGTCATGATCGTCGCCGGGTTGGAGTTTAAAAGCACTACCTCAAGTCCTTCCTCCTTGAGAGAACGGCAGGCCTGAGTTCCCGCATAATCAAATTCCGCCGCCTGTCCGATCACAATGGGGCCGGAGCCAATCACTAATACTTTTTTTATCTTACTGTTTCTCGGCATTATCTTGCTCCTTTCATCATATCCATAAATCTGTCAAACAAGTAACCAGAATCCTGAGGTCCCGGGCATGCCTCTGGATGGAACTGCACCGTAAAAATATTCTTTCCCACATAGGAAAATCCTTCGTTCGTCCCGTCATTCACATTGACAAACGCCTCTTTTGCCACCGCGCTGTCAAGGGTTAATGCATCCACCGCATATCCATGATTCTGGGAGGAAATATAGACTCTGTTATTACTTAAATCCTTAACCGGATGGTTCCCTCCCCGATGTCCGTATTTTAACTTATACGTCTTTGCGCCGTTGGCAAGCGCCATAAGCTGATGCCCAAGGCAGATTGCAAAGATTGGAATATCCGTCTCATAAAGCTTTCCGACCTCTTCAATGATCGCACCGCAGGTCTTCGGATCCCCAGGCCCATTGGACAGCATGATTCCGTCCGGCTTAGAAGAGATAACGTCCGATGCAGGCGTGAAGGCCGGATACACCGTAACCTCGCATCCTCTCTTGTTTAGAGATTCTGCGATATTATTCTTCGCACCGTAATCCATAAGCGCAACCTTCGGGCCGTCTCCTCTCAATACATAAGATTCCCTGCAGGTCGCTTTTGAAACCACATCCCCCACCCGGTATCCTCTAAGCAAAGGAAGAATCTCTTTCAGATCATAATTCTCATTGACCGTGATCATGCCGTTCATCGTTCCTTTTTCTCGCAGGATTTTTGTGAGCGCTCTCGTATCGATCCCGGCGATCCCCGGAATATCCTGCTCCTTTAAAAAGTCCTGAATTGTCCCTTCACACCGAAAATTACTTGGAAGCCTTGATAGCTCCCGCACGATATAACCGTCCGGCCATGCCTTTTTAGACTCCATGTCGGGTGTGATCCCATAATTTCCGATCAGAGGATAGGTCATCACAACCGCCTGTCCCGCATATGACGGATCCGTAAGTACCTCAAGATACCCCGTCATCGAAGTATTAAAGACAATCTCACTGATTACCTCCTTCTTTGAACCGATACTAATTCCCTCAAAGACCGTTCCATCTTCCAAAATAAGAAATGCTTTCATAATCCACCTGTTTCCTTCCATAAAAAAGGCAGTATGTGCATGCACAACCGCCCTGTTGTAAACTCCATTGTCTCCGCCAGACATGTCCTTTCAAATTGTAAAGATTATACTACATCTCCCTTTGTTTTTCAACTATGAATTTACTCATACTGCCAGTAAATAACGATTTTATTAAGCTCCGGATCATCCATGTACGTATACTTTACTTGTTTCAGATTATATTGTTTCGCAAGATTCTGTGCCGCCGTATCAATCAGATTCCCAAAAATATCATTGTGCGCCTCATCGTAGTTTTCCGAATCCGCAAATTTAAATACGGAAGGATTCTGTTTCCGAGAAATTGTAAGATTCATCTCCTCCAACGCTCTCTTGCTGTCATACTTATCATAATACAAGCCATTCACAACATAATAATTGAAGTCCATCTTCGTGCACTCCGGAAGCTTAAGATCCGCATCCGGCTTATGGGTGTGAAGAAGCTCCCTGTCGCTGCAGCACAGATAATCGTAGCTTACATAGTCGTTTGCTATCGCTTCCGCAGAACTTAGGAACACCGGATCTCCCCATGTCGTATCAACATAATAATAATCGCCCTCGCATATGACCAGATTCCATGCGTGGCTCTCACCGCTTTTGACCACTCCGGTCACATAAGTACAAAAAACTCCGAGCCGTTCCAACAAATACTGGGTCGCCTTAGAATATCCTGCGCATACCGAACGTTTGTGGGCAAACACACTGTAAATATTCTGGTTATCCTCTGCCGAAGCATCGTATTCAACTGTGTTCACGATGTATTCAAACACATAGAGAATCTTATCGTAGTCTGAAGCGTCGTCCGCTATCTGCGCCAGACATTTTGACGCCTCCTGTTCAATCTGCGCCTGACGCTCCTCCTTTTGCTCTGTGGTGCAGGTATACACCGGCTCTAATACGGTATATTCTTCCTGCCCCTCATAATGTGTCGTCTTTGCCGTGCCATCGCACCAGAAGACATCCGGACTATCCATTAGAACACGCTCAAAGATTTCATTCGTTCGTCTCGCATCCGAAGAATGTATGTAAATTTCCGCGGTAAGCTCCTGTATCCCCTGCAGGATTTCTTTATATACGATTTTTTCCTTTTCCTCAAGCTGATCGTAATAATATTTTTGTTCAACATTCTCTTCTTTGATACTGACTTCTTGATAGGGAATCTTGGGAGCCAGATATTTGGCTGCTTTTTTCGTAATCATCCCTCTGTACATGACTACTCCAGCCAGAGCTTCTATTAAGATCACAAAAAACAACACCCAAAATATCGTCCAAAGGCATCCGTGCTTCTTTTTCTTTTTTCGCTTTACCTGTCCCATATTCGCTTCCTTTCGACAAAATATTCCCCTTTATTATACGGATATACTGCTGAAATAGCAATCCTAAAAACCTTTATCCTTATGTTTACGCACATCTTCTTCCTTTTAGAATATTCTGATACTGATATAGTCTTTTTCGAGGTTTGTTTTATGCCTACACCTAATTCTTCCACTACAGACACTCCGGATAAGGGGCAGCTTCAAGTTAATCTGACATCTGAAATCTCCTCTCTTCCGATTGAAGACGCAACAGTCAGCATTTCCTACACCGGCGTACCTGACAGCCAGCTCGAACAGCTTACGACAGATTCCTCCGGGCAGACGGAAACCATCGACCTTGAAGCGCCGCCTCTGGAATACAGCCTGAACCCTGAAAACGAAATTCAGCCGTATGCAGAATATACCATAGACGTAACCGCCCCCGGCTACGAACCCGTCAGCATTGCCGGGGCAGAGATTCTGCCCACGATCAAGGCTCTTCAAAATATACAGATGCGCCCGATCACAACCGACGAATCGACGGAGGAAGTATTTGTCATCCCTGCACATACATTATACGGAACATATCCTGCAAAAATACCAGAAGACGAGATAAAGCCTGTCACAGAGACGGGTGAAATCGTATTGAGCCGGGTTGTCGTGCCGGAATATATCGTCGTTCACGACGGAAGCCCCAGAGACTCCACCGCCAAAGATTACTATGTAAAATATAAAGACTACATTAAAAATGTAGCCTCCAGTGAAATCTATGCAACATGGCCCGCCAATACCATCCGCGCAAACGTACTGGCAATCATGTCCTTTACATTGAACAGGGTTTATACGGAGTGGTACCGGAATAAAGGTTATGATTTCACCATCACTTCCTCCACGGCCTTCGACCACAAGTGGATTCCGGAGCGCAATATCTATAATACTATCTCCGTGATCGTAGATGAGCTTTTTACCAACTACCTGTCACGCCCCAATGTACGGCAGCCGATTCTTACGCAGTACTGTGACGGCAGACAAGTACAGTGTCCGAACTGGATGACTCAATGGGGCTCCAAATCTTTGGGAGACCAGGGCTATACTGCTATCCAGATTCTACGCTACTACTACGGAGACAACATGTACATTAACACCGCTGAAGCCATCTCCGGTATCCCCGCCTCATGGCCGGGCTATAACCTGACCCAAGGTTCCACCGGCGATAAGGTGCGACAGTTGCAGGGACAGCTCGCCGTTATCTCCGGCTCCTATCCAGCGATTCCGAAGATTACTGCCGATGGAATTTACGGTCCGAGAACAGCCGAAGCCGTCAGAGTTTTCCAGTCCGTTTTCGGCCTTCCTCAGACCGGAGTCGTGGATTATCCCACATGGTATAAAATATCAGAGATCTATGTAGGCGTCTCAAGAATTGCGGAGCTGACTTAACCGCCCATTGGACATCCAAAACCGCCGCCCTTTCTATACTGTATGTTAAAACCCCTGAACATGGTCATTTCAAAGACTTGTCAGGGGTTTGTATTATTTAAGACATCCATTCATTTAAAATACTAATTCCTGCTGCTCTACTACTTCAATCTGTGATACTACCATCGTCTCTGGATCATCTCCCCGCAAGTGATCTGCACGCAGATACTGCATGCCGCCCCGCAGGTTTGCCGCGATCAGATTCAGCACATAGATATTGTCAAACCGGTTATAGATAGATTCTCCACTTAGCCCGGTAAGACAGATCATCTGCGTGTTCGTTTTTTTCGCCACATCCATCAGAGGCTTTAAAAGATGAGCTGCATTGGTCTGCGCAAAGGGATTATCCATAATCAGCACTTTGCCTTCGTTCCGATCTGCAAAAATATCCGTATCGTCCTTTCTCATATAGTATAAGAGACTTGACAGTATAACAAATGCCGACAGAAAACCTTCTCCTCCGGAGTTTCGCGCAACCTCCGCCCAAGTGATCGGATACTCTCTCTGTTCCTCTATCTTATAAAGACGTATCTGCACATTTCCGATACCGATCACCGTATCATACAAGTTCTTCGTCGTAATCTGTATCCCGAAATATTCCTGTGCATTCTCGTTTTTCTCAAATAGCTCCAGTCCCTTCTGCGTCACTTTGTCAATCATATCCTGCAGATGAATGCGATACAGATTCTCATTCTCCTCCCATTCAGGAAGCAGAATCTTTAACATCTTCACCGGGCGGTTGCGGATCGTGATCGTAGAATTGCTGTCGATCTTGCCCAAATTCTTGTGAACCTCTTCCAAATAGTTTTCCAATAGCCCTACGATGTTATTCTTTTCCCGCTCCACCAGCGACACATCCACCCGAAGCTTTTCCATCAGGCTGTCATAAGACTGTATTGTCGTGGATAGCTGCAAGAGTACCTGAGAAGCCTCGTCCGTGAGCTCCAGCATAGATTCCAGCGGCTTTCTGTAAAAATCCTCCTGAAAATCTTCAAGCCGCACAATCCTGTTCAACACATGGGTCAGCTGTTCCTTTTCCTCCTGCCTCTTTTTAATTCTCTGGTTATAGTCCCGGATGAGAATTCCTTTAAAATCGCGCAATCTCCGATGATCCATCCCGGCAAAGTCCTGTTCCCACTCCACTTCCGCAATAACCGGAAGATTACTGTATTCTGACAGCGCAGTCAGATTCTCATCATAGCTTTTTAAACGTTCTTTTAACTTTTCCCCCTGACGGCGAAGCTCTTTCTTCTCATAGATCAACTTATTCTTCCTTGCCGCAAAATCCAGATTCTGAATCTTTTCTTCCGGCAGAGGCTGTTCCTCACCGCATTCTTCCCACATCTGCTTTTGGCGGTCATTTTTTCTTTGGAGTGTCAGCGCAATCTTTTTATCCTCCTCATTCCAGAGCCTTCTCTTCTCTTCCATCTTCTTCTGCCTATCCTCAAGCATACTCTCCTGATGCTGCTCTTCCTTACGGCTGTAGATAACACCCTTCCAATCCTTAGAGTCAAGCCCGTACTTCTTTTGATGCTGCATAAGCTCCCTTGACATATTCTGACATCTCTTTGCTGCTCTTTGCTCCTGTTCTTCCAGTTCTTGGAGTTCCTGCGACATACTGGTTGTAATGGCGGCATACCTGGCCTCCATTTCTTTCATATCTTCAGTCTCTATGCTGTCTATGTTACTTTCCATGAACTCTGCCTCTGCCGGAAGTTCCTTATAACGCTCATATTTTCTTATGTTTCTTTGAAGCTCCTCCTGTTCTCTGAAAAGACCGTCCTTTTCCGCCTCTTTTGTTCTCTGCACGTCTAAAAGTTTCTGCTCCTGATTTCTCGCAAGCTTCTGTTTCTCTTCCAGCTTCTCTTTCTCTCGGCGGCACTTCTCAAGCTCTTTCCTGCTCTTTTCATAGCTTTCATAATCCCTGCAAAGTTTTGTAAAATCCTCAAGGCGGCGCTTCTGTCGTTCCACCTCTTTCTCCCCGCTGCGTATCTCCTGTTCCCGCTTTTCGATTCCCTCTTTAAGCTTCAAAAGCTCTCCGGAAGCCGTACGCAGACTGCGTTCCAACTCTTTTATCTCCGTCTCCAACGCCTTTATCTTCTTTTCACTCTGATCCCAGAGATTCTTGTTGACCTTCTGATTACGAAGCTGCTCCTGCCGTTCAAAATATTCCTTGTACTCTGTCCGGCGAATCTGGATTGCCTCCTGTTTTTTCTGAATCTGATGTTCTTTCTCCTGCACAAGGAGCCGGAGTTTTTCTTCATTCAACAGGTTTTCATTGAAGAATACATAGAAACTGACGCCCGGAAACATCTGCACTCCGCCGCCGTCGGCATCTCTGTTCTCCTCAAGTCTTTCCCGCAAAACAATCGGAATCGGCGAAGAGGTATAAAGCTCCTTCCTGCTGCCAGCCAGCTTTTCTAATTCCTGCTCCGATAAAATCAAGGCGTATGGAAGAAATGGATTCTTTTTCACCAGTTCCTGATTTCTCTTTTCTTTATAGCCATTCTTTTTCAGCCACTCCATTCCATACACCACATGAATTCCAAGTTCTTCAAAACCCGTCTTCAGTTCCTCCGAAAGCTCTAGAACTTCCCCCTGAGTCAGCCGATGATAATCCTTCAGAAGAATATCTTCTTCTTTCTCAAGATTCCTTCTTACACTGTCAATTTCCAATAGCTTCCTCTCCGACACATGCAGAATCTCATCTTGTCCAAAAAGAAGATCATCCTCCAGATTCAGATAACGCAGAATAACCCGGCGGCTTTCAAGTTCTCCTTCGTATTCCTCCCTAATCTGCCGCTGCCGAGAAAGTTCAGCCGTCTTGCGGATTTTTCCCGTACGCATATCCTCCAGAGAACGCTCCATACTTTTCTTTTTCTCTCTGTCACTCTCCTGCTGCTTTCTCATGGCAAGACGTGTCCTTACCTTCTCTTCCAGTTCCTTTTCATAGGATGCCAACTTAATATCCAGCATTCCCGGATCGTATTCTCCCAGTATATTTCTCGCCAGTCCCTCTTCATAGCGCTGGTTGTACTCGTCTTCCTGCTCATCATAGAACAAGGTGTTACTTTTCAGAGCGCCCTCTTTGGACGCATTTTCATAGAGCTTCTGCGACAAATCAGAAATCTTCACTCTCTCTTTCACGATTTCCTCTAAGATTTTGTGGCAATCCTTCTCATTCTGCAACGACTTCTCCTGATTTTTCTCAGCCAGCAGTTCATACCAGTATCTCAAAATATAACCAAGTTCATTTCTCTCGGGCTCTAGATCTTCCTCTTTTTTCCTTACTACACGAAGCCTCTGGCGGACATATTCGAGCTCTTCTTCCTCCTCCTTAAGCGCCTGCCCCTGCTTTGCGCAAAGGAGCAGACAGATAACTTTAGAAATCCGCTTTGCCTCATGCTCTAAGCTCTCCTTCTCACTGTCCAGCATATCACGGTTACTTATATGGAAACGACATTCTTTATCCAGCCTGTGTATATCGCTTGACAATCTCTCATACTCTACATGACCGATCTGCTCTGAAACCTCTTCCTCCGATTCCTCTGTCTTTTTAAGTTCTTCCTGCGTCTCTTCATGAAGACGGTTTAACTGCGCGATGAAACAAGCCACAAAATTCTCCTGCTCCTTCTTTTCTTCCTCCGCCCGCTGATATTCCTGAGCCCGTTCCCGTATCTTAACCGCTTCTTCCTTAAACTTCTGAATCGTATCGTACCGTTTAATGCTGGATTTGTTTTCTTTATACTGCCCGACATATTTCTCCAGTGTATCCTGAAATTCCTTCATGCGGTTCTTTTCCTTGTTCAGTTTGCTTTCCACCGCATCAAGGAACCATTTTTCCACAAGCCCTTTTTCATCCCTGCAGTCCGCGAACAATTCAGACAGACCAGACTCTTTAAGATTTACCTTCTTGATAATCGTCTCCCACTCTTTATAATGTATCTGATACTCCATCAGTTTATCAAAGTATTGTCTGGACTGGGCGGCATTGGTCATGTCATAACAGAAAAATTTTCTGGAACGTTCCTTTTTATATCCTTCAAACATTTGCCGGCAATCTGTAAAATTTTTAAGAGTCATCTCCTTTTTGCTCTTCTTTACAACCGGAAGATTATGAATATCCTGTTCACAGGGCCCGCTATATTCGCTGATGATGTTCACCATCTCCAGATTCTCATTATTTCCCTCTGATGTGTCTTGACTTCTCCTGACCATCATCCCCGTAAGCACATAGCCCGCGTTCTGGTCAAGCGCCCACTCCACCAAAATAAACGATGGCTTATTTGTCGTAAAATAACTCTCAAACGGCCGATCCTTCGCATCCCGATACCTCTTATGCACGAAAGGAGCCGTCATCATCTGCACAAGTACAGATTTACCGCCTCCGTTGCGCAAAGAAACAAGAGTGCTTTCCCCATTCATATGAAAGCATTCATCACTGATACGGATCGCATTATTATTGTAGCCAATATTGATCAATCTGACTGTCTGTATCTTACTCATTCTCCGCCACCCCCAATACACGCAGCACTCTCTGATAATTATTCTGATTCAGCAGATTCCAGTCCATGAAGCTGTCTAACTTCTTCGTCGTCTTGATCATCTCATCCTGCTCCACATATTCAATCAGCCCCTGCTTCTGCAAAAACACAAGAATATGATGCAAGAATCCTTCCTTTGTAGTCTTTGCACGGGAACCCTTCTCGTCTGACCTAAGCGCCTCATATGCTTCATACATGTTAGAAAATGCGATTCCCGCCAGTTCTTCCTGCTCATCGTCAAGATTCTCTGCTCCTTCCTTAAGATGTCCTGACACAAGATTCTGGAGTTCCCCTACCCTTATATATTCTCTCGCCTTACTGCTGCTGCCCTGTCCGTCAAAAAATTCCACAAGAAGCGTCAATATCACAAACTGAGAAAGGTAATAATCCTTATCTGTAGCATTTGATTTGCAAAGTGCTGATTTTAACTGCGACTTTGAAAACCCGAGGAAATTGTTCTCCTCCTTCGGAATCAAATAGATGACATTCCCATATCTCTCTATCGTGCTTCCCGCTATCTCCCCCTGGGATTTTACCAGATTCTGAACTTCCTCTTCCTCCGTGTACGCCCTGTAAAGAAACAGCTCTTCTTCCTCCCGGAGTTCATGGTTCTCAAGGAGATAATAAAAAATTTCTTGACTCGTCTTTATATCGTCCAATTCATAAGCCATAACCCTTTATTCCTTTCGTTCTACCCTTATTAATACATTCGAGCAGTGGATGCTTTTTCTTTCGCCGTCTTCATTCAATATACCGTCAAATACCACCGTGCTCCCGTCCTCTATGCGGGTTACTTCTACCCGCTTTATATCTCCGTTTTCCGGATATTCTTCTACGAGATGGAGAAGCATCTCATTCAACTGGAACTCTCCGGGCCTGTCCTGAATATACTCACTCCGCTCCTTTTTCAAAACGTCGATATCAATCTCCCGGTTTTTGATCAGTTCCACCATGATTTCCTTAAAGATCTCCACGTTAGGAATAAATTGTTCCTTCTCATCCGCCGCCCTCTCTATGCGCGCCCCAAGTTCCTTAAGAGTCAGTTCTCCTCTGCCTTTTGTCTCACGAAGAAGAAATCCGAGACTCTTCTCATACCGCTTAAGCTTCTTTTTTCTTAATTTTTCCTGCTCAAGCTGCCATTCTTCCTCGTCAAAATCCAACGTCTCTCCTGAATCCTCCTCCTGCTTCTTCCTCACAGGCCGCTGAAGCTGGAAAGCTTTATTAAGATTATAAGTCTTATCTACATCTCGGCTAAATAATGGTCTCAGGAAATAATCCAGATCTTTAAGTGTCTCTGGATTCTGAAGCACTTTGTCATATAACTCTGTCCTTAGA
>ERZ778504.1828-NODE-1828-length-13490-cov-4.021213_pt1 | contig 13490 bp, 10 predicted proteins | sample MGYA00510046_ERZ778504 | MGnify/ENA primary metagenome ERZ778504 (study PRJEB29527, sample SAMN07138964) | mouse gut metagenome | material: feces | host: mouse | place: China:Nanjing | collected 2016-01-25 ...
CCCGTTTTTCCCCTGTCTAATTTCCGTACAGCCCGTGCGGAATGTATCAAATTTTTATACAGCCGCCGTTCACCCGCCCGTTTTTTAAAATCCGTTCTTTTTTCTTGACGTAACACACTTTTTCAAGTAACGCTAATGAGCTACTCTTATTTGAGAGCATTAATATTTAGGAATAACTATGTTCGAAAGCTTAACTGACAGACTTTCCGGCGTGTTCCGTTCCCTTGGCGGACGTGTACAGCTAACGGAAGAAAACATCCAAGATGCTATGCGTGAAGTGCGTTTGGCGCTTCTTGAAGCCGATGTCAACTTTAAAGTCGTAAAAGATTTTACGGACACGGTAAAAGAAAAAGCCCTCGGCACGCTCGTCATGAAAGGAGTCAGTCCTGCCCAACAAGTCATTAAGGTTGTTAACGACGAACTTGTGCATCTGCTCGGCGGTGAAAGCACGGAACTGAAATTGCAGGGGCAGCAGCCCGCTGTTATCCTTATGGCAGGATTACAGGGGTCCGGTAAAACCACATCATCCGGTAAGCTGGCTCTTTTGCTTCGCAAACAAAAAATGAAGCCTTACCTTGTTCCTGCCGATGTTTACCGTCCTGCGGCTATTGAGCAGCTGCGCACTTTGGCGAAACAACTTGATATTCCCTGCTTCGATTCCAAAGCGGATATGAAACCCGCCGATATTGTGCAAAACGCTCTCATGGATGCGAAAGAAAAACAATGCACCGTTGTTATTCTCGATACGGCAGGACGTTTGCATATTGACGAACCCCTCATGCAAGAGCTCCGAACAATCAAGGATATTGCAAAACCGCAGGAAACGTTGTTTGTGGCTGACGCCATGACCGGGCAGGATGCCGTCACCGTTGCCGACGCGTTCAATCAGCAAATCGGCATTACAGGCGTCGTGCTCACCAAAATGGACGGCGACGCAAGAGGCGGGGCGGCTCTTTCCATTAAAGCCGTTACCGGCGCACCCGTAAAATTTGTCGGCATGGGAGAAAAACTTTCAGAAATGGAAGTATTCCACCCGGACAGGATCGCAGGGCGCATTCTTGGCATGGGCGATGTGCTGACCTTGTTGGAAAAAGCCCAGAGCACCATCGAACAAGAAGAGGCGGAAGCCCTTGCGAAAAAAATGCAAAAGGCCAAGTTCGACCTTGAAGACTTCCGTACGCAAATGAAACGTATGCGTTCCATGGGATCTTTCGAATCCATTTTAAAAATGATTCCGGGTCTTGGCGGCATTGCAAAACAACTTGGCGAAATGAAAGGACATGAAAAAGAAATAGCCAAAACAGAAGCTATCATCAATTCCATGACCATGAAAGAACGCCGTAACCCCGATATCATCAATCCGTCACGAAAAGTACGTATTGCGAACGGTTCAGGCACAAAAGTCCAAGATGTCAACCAGCTTTTGCGTCAATTTGACCAAATGCGCAAAATGATGTCCGGCATGCTGAAAGGCGGCAAAGGAAAAATGCCCCCTATGCCCAATATGAACCAATTGGGCGGCATGAACAGACTAGGCGGAATGGGCGGTTTCGGCGGTTTAGGAAATATGGGCGGACTTGGCGGTTTGGGTTCTCTGTCCGGAATGCCGGGCTCCCGCGGTACTTCCGCCACCAAGAAAAAACGTGACAAAGATAAAAAGAAAAAGAAAAAAAGATAATATCTACCATAAAAAAGAGGAGATTACAATGGCTGTAAAAATCAGACTTACCCGCAGCGGCTCTAAGAAACTTCCTTTCTACCGTGTTGTTGCCATCAACAGCGAAACCCGCCGTGACGGACGTCCTTTGGACTTTTTAGGATATTACAATCCTCACAAAAACCCTGCTGAAGTCAGTATCGACACGGAAAAACTTCAGGAATGGGTGAATAAAGGCGCTTTAATGTCTGACACCGTAAAAAGCATTGTGAAATTGAATAATAAATAATTCAAGGGGCTTTTGCCCCTTCGCAATGTTCCTTATGCAATAAGCACCTAGCTTTTGTTCGGTGCTCTTTGTTGTTTAATATGCAAATATTCGTCAATCTTTCGCTTTTTGCAGAAAAGATAAAAAACATACAACATGCCGCCATTAATCAGCGACACAAAAAACACATTAGCTTGTTAAAAAACTTACTGAATTTTTTGCAAAATATCAGAAGCGGTATACATAATATATATAATCGTAACAGTGTCTTTATCAATCACATAAATGATTGAATAATTATCCGCCAATATTCTGTAAAAATCTTTGTTATTTTCATGAAAAAAAACTTGGTGACGTTTTGGAAAAGTTCTTAAAGAAAATATTTTTTGTACAATGTGGTTATATTGTTTTTGAGCTGTTTCAGGTGAATTTAATTGATATGTTATGTATTCTTTTATGCTGTTCAAATTGATAAATGCAGTTTTGGAAATGTTAACGGCATATTGTTTCACTCTAAATTTCCTTTGGAAGTTTTAAAACATCTTCAATATGGTAAACTTCTCCATTTTCTATTTCTTTAATACCTTTCCTTAAAAGAGCTTTGATTTCTTCTGATGATTTTCCGTCAAGAATAAGTTCAGGAGGAGCCATGGGAATTTCCAATTTAAATGGAATACTGTTTGTGATTGATACTTGACGTAAAAACATGTCAACAGCTGTAGCCATTGGAATACCAAGCTGTTTTAACACTCGTTCGGCATTTTGTTTAATGACAGGGTTAACTCTTAAATTTAATGTAGCTATTTTTTCCATAAGTCACCTCTTAAGGAAAAAATAACGTAAATTGCGTTACTTGTCAATTAAATCAAAATAACAATGTGATATGATAAGTTAACAGATGAAAAATTTATTTTGCACTTATAAGAGTATGAGTATAGGCTTAAACTTAGAAATGGAAATTTTTACTTGAAGAGCTTTAAAAATATAGAACTACTAGTCTAGCCCCATTAAAAATTATGTTTTACCCTTTTTAATTTTCAATATCCATCTAAGTTAATTAATTTTGAAACCAACACATCTGTTTCCATGACTTGCAAATTTTTGAAAATCCGTTATAATCAAGCCATAATGAACACACATTAAGGTAAGGCTATGCATTTTGATTTTTTACAGGAACTTATCGCAGTTTTCATGATTTCCATCGTGGTCATCCTTATTTGTGCGAAATTCAAAATTCCCAGCATTGTCGCGTTATTGGTCGCCGGCATTATCTGCGGTCCTTCCGCGCTGAAACTTGTGTCGGAAATTGAAGCGGTCGACATTATGGCGGAGGTCGGCGTCGCCCTTTTGCTTTTCACCATCGGCATGGAACTTTCCTTAAAAGATTTGAAACGGATAAAACGCCCCCTTTTAATTGGCGGATTCGGACAGATAAGTTTCACTATCTTACTGATTACAGCAATATTTTCCGCCGTATTGCCATGGCAAAACGCTGTCGCCTTCGGCTGTTTGGTCACCCTTTCTTCCACCGCCATTGTTTTGAGCCTTTTCCAGCAAAAAGCCCAGTCTGATTCGCCGCATGGCAGGGTTTGCCTTGCAATCCTCATCTTCCAAGACCTCGTCATTGTCCCTATCATGCTTCTTTTTCCGCTTCTCAGCGGAAAATTGGAATTATCCCTGCAAGAAAGCCTGATCACCCTCGGCGAAAACTCCCTTGTCATTATCGGCGTTATCCTATTCGGCAAATTCATTTTACCCCGCCTCATGTTTGCCGTCGTCAAAACCCGTTCCCGAGAACTTATGCTCATGACAGTCCTGGGATTTTGCTTTTCCGTAGCCCTGATAACAGCCTCTATCGGCTTATCCCTTTCCTTGGGAGCGTTTATCGCGGGTTTGCTTCTTGCGGAATCGGAATACAGTGTCAGCATTATGGAAAATGTTCTGCCGTTCAAAGAAATCTTCACAAGTATCTTCTTCATTTCTGTCGGAATGTTATTGAATTTGGACTTTTTCATTTCCCATATTTTTATCGTTCTTTCCATAGCGGCTCTTATTTTCGCCATAAAACTTTTTACGCTTGTTCCTGTGGTGAAAATTACGGGATATTCCATGCGTACCGCCATTATTTCGGCTTTCAGCATGTCCCAGATCGGAGAATTTTCCTTTGTGCTGGCGGGACACGCCTTAACGCTCCATCTCATGGATAATGACGGGTATCAAACTTTTTTGGCTGCCAGCATCATCACCATGACACTGACGCCTTATTTCATCAACAACGCCCCGCAGTTTGCCGCGAAATTGCTCAGCGGCTATTTAAAAAAATACGCCCATGAAGAAGACGTGTTACCGGAAAAACAGAACGATTTCAATGAGCATATCATTATCATCGGCTTCGGAATCGGAGGAAAAAGCCTCGCCAAGGTAGCCAAGGAAAGCGGAATTCCCTATGTTGTTTCAGAACTCAATCCGGATACGGTAAAACGTTTTAAAGACATCGAGCCCATTTTTCACGGTGACGCAAGCTATCCTTTGGTGCTTGAGCATTTGGGCGTGAAAAAGGCACGCTGTCTGGCGATTATGACTTCAGACCCCACAGGTTCGCGCGCCATAATCAGCAACGCCAAAAAACTCAATCCCGGTCTGCATATTGTCGTACGGACCCGATTTTTATCAGAAATAACCGGTTTAAAAGAACTGGGAGCCGATGATGTCATTCCGGAAGAATTTGAAACGTCCATCGAAGTTTTTGCGAAAGTTCTCAATTATTTTCTTATCCCCCGCCAGCAAATCGAACAATATGTCCAGCAGATCCGCAAAGAAGTCTATTCGGGTGCGCACACCATAGATTTAGGCAGCAATTTGCAGGCGATAAAAGACAATTTGCCCGATTTGCAGTTCGCAAGCTTAAAAGTGGAAAAAAACTGCAAACTCATCGGCACCAAATTAGGCGACGGAATTTTAAGGAACATCTATAAGATAAACGTCGCCGCAATACACAGAACAACGCAAAATATCACGGAACTGAACGCTGAAACGGAATTTTTCGAAAACGATGTCGTTTATGTGTTCGGCTCCCAAGAAGCCATTATCCGCGCGCAGGAAGTTTTTCTTGAAATAAAAGATTAGGAGGGACGGCTCTCAATCGTTCTTTTCCGATTTTTCCGCAGCCGTCATTCTTCGCACGGCTTTGCCTCATCACCGCAAAGCGTCGTTTCCTTACCGATTAACGCACTGATATTTGTTTCGGTTTCCATTACGGCGGATTGCTCCAGCCGCACGGTTTGCACGGGTAAATCCTTTGGTGCGCCAAAAACTTCAATATAAGGGATGAACGACGTTCTGCGCTTGACAATGGCGGTATTTTTCCAAATCCGGTATTGGATTACGAAATACCGGAAACTGAACACATCAAAAAAATCAACGTGTTCTTCGGGTTTTCTCTTTTCCGAATTCAGCAATGCCTGATACAAAGTGTCTCCCGCTTCCAGGCGTTCCCACATATACATGATACGCCAAATATCGTTGCCGTTTTCCTCCACGGGAAACCATGCGATATTTTTATTCGTATGCTCTTTCTCAAGAATATCTTTGCAAGCCATACAAGAAGGGGAAAAGAAAATCTTCGTGCTTGGATTTTCAATTTCGATAAAAGGCACCCCGCGCTGATTTGCATTGATTGCGGAACCAATCAGCAATACGAACAAAAAAAACCAAACGGAAAGCAGCAAGGTTTTGGGATACGGAGCGATAGGACGCCTGTTTTCATAACGGACGGCATAATAGGAACACGCAAGCAAAATCCCCGCAATGATGCAAACAATGCAAAGCGTGGTGTTCACCATGATCAAAAGCAGAAAAATATCGAAAAAAAGCGCGGCGGCGGTTAAAATCCGTATGACATACGCGCAGCCGAATAAAGATAAAATCAAAATACCTGCGAAAAATATCGCTCCGAGCCACCACAGGGAAAAGCCCATGATAGTGAAATTGGCGAAAACACTGCAATTGTCCGTACAGACTTTTTCAAATAAAAAAACGCTTAAAATATTATATACGGAAAAAAACAAACCGATCACAGCAATAACGAAAGAAATCGGCAAAAATTTATGTCGCAAAGGATTCATGCAATTCCCCCTTGATTTTTTATGGTTCTGTCCAATGCCCTGCATTGGATGGCAAGAGCGATATGTGAAACCGCAATTTTTTCTTGTTCTTCCAAATCGGCAACAGTGCGCGCAACCTTTAAAATCCGTGTGAACGAACGCGCGGACAAAGCGAGCCTGTCCACCGCCTTACCCAAAAAGTTCCTTTCCTTCTGCTCTAAAAAGCAGTATTTTTCAAGCATGGCTCCTGATAAATCAGCATTGGTCAAACATACTGTACCCTTATAGCGTTCTTTCTGAATTTTTCTTGCGTTTTCAACACGCAGCTTCATGCCTGCGGAATCCTTGCCTTTGAAATCGGTATGGAAATCCTCAAACTGTACGGAAGGAACCTCGATATGCAAATCAATCCTATCGAGCAGCGGTCCGGAAAGTTTAGCCCGATACCGTGCCAACTGCTGGCTTGAGCATGTGCATTCATGTTTTTTATCCCCGTAATATCCGCAGGGGCAAGGGTTCATGGCGGCAATGAGCATGCAGGAAGCGGGATAGGTCAAGCTTTGGGCGGAACGGGAAATGGAAACGAACCCGTCTTCCAAAGGCTGCCGCAAAACTTCCAAAGACGAACGGGAAAATTCAGGCAATTCATCTAAAAACAACACTCCCCTATGGGCAAGACTCACTTCCCCCGGTTTGGGATAACTTCCTCCGCCGATCAGGGCGATTTCCGAAACCGTATGGTGAGGGGAACGGAAAGGTCTTGCCGTCACAAGCCCTTTTGCGGTCAATTTATTGGATACGCTGTAAATGGTTGTCACTTCCAAAGCTTCTTCAAAGGTCAAACTCGGCAGAATTGTCGGTATCCGCTTTGCAAGCATGGTCTTGCCGCTGCCCGGCGAACCGATGAAAAGGAGATTATGCCCGCCTGCCGCCGCAATCTCTATGGCGAGTTTCGCTTCTTCCTGCCCTTTCACTTCGGAAAAATCCATATCATAACTTCGGCATTCTTCACCCTGCTTATGCCTTACCGGCTCAAAGCAAGCTTTTTCGCAAATAAAATCAAGCACATCCGTAAGCGTATCAAGACCGTAGACGGTCAGCCCGTCAACAATGCCCGCTTCACCGGCGTTTTCACGCGCAACAATCATCGCATCCATATGCAAAGAGCGGGCTAAAAGGGCGAGAGGCAAAATTCCGCTTACAGGCCGCAGTGTCCCATTCAATGAAAGTTCTGCGGCAAAAAAAATTTTTTCCGTATTTAAAGAAGGATGAATATTTTGTGATGCCGTCAATAAGCCGATAGCCAAAGGCAAATCATAAGCGGTGCCCGCTTTTTTCCTGTCGGCGGGGGCGAGGTTTACTGTGATTTTGGCAGGCGCAAGTTTGAACGCGCAGGCACGGATAGCCGTAAACACGCGTTCTTTCGCTTCCTTAACGGCGCCTTCCGCCAAACCGACCATGACAAAAGCCGGCATGCCCGCCTTGGTGTAATCAATTTCAAGTTCGACCTTGTACGCTTCTATACCTTGTAAAGCCCCGCAAACAAGCCTCGCAATCATAATTAAAACCCTAATCCCAAAAATTCTATATTCAAACTGAAACGTTCCTCAATCTGGTCTTTCGTATATTCCCCGTACAAATATAAACACTGATGTTTATACCCGACTCCGGCGACACGTTCATAGCTTTTTCCCGTATCCAAATTCGTCCTTTCCATTATATAAAGGGAAAGTTCGGGAGAAGCTTTCAACGACAGCGTATTGGTGATAACATTGATTTTTCCGCTGGGAACTATGTCATTGACATTGTCGTAATTCACAAATCTTCTGTAATTGTAATTAGGCTCGCGCTGACTGTAACTTGTTCTGAAAGAACCATAGGTGTTATGGAACAAAGTCGAACCCACATCCACACGGTTCAGTTTGCCGTCATAAAAAGAATAATAAGCATCACCATGAAAATTGATCCATTTCAGCGGCTTGAAATCCAAACGGGTTCTCAAATCATGCCATGGTCTTCTTTCATAAACCTCAACATGTTTTTCTCTGCTGTCCTCTTTAAAATCAAAGCCGGTGCTGACGGAAAGATTTATGAAATCGCGGTATGAATAATTATTGCCGATTCCGTCTTTCTGCCGGACAACGGAACTGTATTTCGCAGTCAAAATATTATCCAGACGGACTATTAAATCATTTTTGCCCTGCAGTCTGTCCTCAATGGTGAAAAAGGGATTTCCTTCCTGATCAACATGCTCTATCCATTCATAAGCGATTCTCGGCTGAACGGTATGCTTCAGCGCAACCATTTCCCGTTTGCCGACATTTTCCTGAACGGGGGCGTTTTCCTGTTCAAACTGCCAAATACGGTCAGCTTGGGCGTAAAAACTCGAACGAAATTCCGGAATGAAGCGTGTGTCGCTGCCTTGCTGTTCCCCGCTGCCCAAATCATTCAGCAAAGAAGTGTCTTTTCCTGAAATGCCCGTATATGCGGTTCCTCTGGCGCGCCCTGCGACTTCACCGCGGACAAAGCCCAAACTGACAGGATACGCCACCTCCGGATAAAGCTCCGCCTTGGCGCCTTTCGTGCCGAAACGGCGGTAATAATAGCCCATATTGGCTTGCATGTTCCATTCCAAAGGAAAATTTTCAACGATTTTATCCCTGTTCCAATACAAGCCAAATTCCGGAAGATGCTGAACCGTCGTATCGTATTTATGGGAAAGGTTCCCGTGACCGAAATTCGGGTCTTGCGTATATTTCATTCCTGCCGTCAAATAAAATTTTTCATAATTCCTGTACGCAAAGCCCTGAGTCACCCTGTTCTCATCCGCTTCGGCAAAATTTCGTCCGAACATGCTGTAACTGTTGTCACGGGTATAATCAAAACCTGTCATACGGTTGCTGAATTCACGAATAAAATTTTGGTCGGAAACATAATCCAAATTATATTTATAGTTCCAGCGGCTCTCGAAAATATCCCCGCTGCCCATGGCTCTCAGCCAGTAACGGGTCCTGTTCGGACGGATCTTCCCGTCCGTTTGGTCCACGGAATCCTGTCCTTCACTCAAAACCCGCGTGTCGTCATATAAAAAATCGATCATCGCCCACAGTTTTTCATTTTCTTTTGTGTGGGAACGGTATTCGAGGGACGGCATGAACCCTTTTTCCGTCAGAACAGTTCCGTAAACCGTCAAATCCCGGCTTTGGTCAATCACATGAAAATAAGGCTGGGTATAGTAAAAACCTTGTGTGGAGCTATAACCATAATTGGGAAGCAGCAAACCGCTTTGCCTTGTCGTCTTGGTCGGTGCGACAAAATAAGGAACGTATGCCACCCCCTTATCCTTTATATTGAAAATGACATCAAAAAAATGCGCGTAACTGTCAACTTCAAGATCGGCTTCCTTAGCTTCGATTTTCCACAGGGGAACGGAACCGTCGCAGGTCGTGGCGGTAGCCTTTAAAAGGGAATAGCGGGATTCTCCCTTTTTATATATTTCATCGCTCTTAAAATACATGTGCGGACCGGCAAGAAAAAGCTTCGCGTCTTTCAGCCAGCCTGTGCTGTTTGTCAAATCAAATTCGGCTTCCTTTGCTTCGACTTCATCGGTGCCCAGTTTCGCATAAACATTTCCTTGCAGCAAAATCCATTCGGTATTTGTGTATAATCTGGCAAAATCAGCTTTTAAATAATCATCACCGCGGACGAGCAAAACATTGCCGCGCCCTTCAATCACGACTCCGTCGTTCACGCTCACAAGGGAATCCGCATAAATTTTCCAAGGCAATTCATCCTTTGTCACGAGGGAGCCGTCGGAAGCGATGGAATCGGGCAGCTCCACGGCTTGCGCGTTTGCCGCAGACCCGAAGAAAAAAGCGAAAATTATGACGACATATCTAAAAAAACAAAGCATTCACATATTCCACATATTCATATTATAAAAAATCACAAAAATTGTAACATAAATTTTCAGAAGAATAAAGCAAATAAATTCTTTAAAAAAATATTTTTTTATAAATATATCATATTGAAATCACTGTAAAAATCTTGTCTTGCTTTTTATAGAATTCATATTACAATACAAAAAGACAAAAAAGGACGAACCATGAAAAACGCTTTTTGCAGAATACAAATCGATTTCGATGCGCTTCTTTACAATTACAGACAGGTTAAAAATCTCCATCCGGAACTTATGCCTGTCATCAAAGCGAATGCGTATGCCCATGGCGCCGTGGAAATAGCACGTTTTTTTGAAAAACAGGGCGTCAAGTATTTTGCCACCGGCACGATTTATGAGGCATTGGAGCTCAGGGAAAAAGGTATCGCAAATGAAATTATCCCGCTGCTGGGAGCGCTGACCGACGAAGAATACAAAAAAGGCGAAGAGGAAAACATTGTCAGCCTTGCCCACGACAGGCAATCCTTGGACAAAGCACTGACCCATTCGAGCAAAATCGCCGTAAAAATCAATTCCGGCATGGGACGCCTCGGATTTTTGCCTCAAGATATCGGTGAAGTGATTCACTCCATCAAAAAACACAACAAAACAGCGCAATATGTGCTGACGCACTATGCTAGCGCCGATGTCATTTCTGAAAACGGCTACATGCAAACACAGGCGGAGCGGCTCGCTCCTGCCGTTACAGCGTTAAAAAACGCCTTTCCCGACATAAAAACGAGTTTCGCCAATTCCGCGGCTCTCGTCGCCTATCCGGAATATGCGGGAGATATCGCCCGCATCGGAAGAATTTTTTACGGCGGAAATCCGCTGTACGGCACCCAAAAAGAGGCGCTGACCCCTCATTTGAAGCCCGCCCTCGCTCTTACCGCCCCAATTCTCAGTATAAATCATTTAAAACGCGGGGAATGCTTAAGCTACATGCAGAGCTTTACGGCGGAACGCGACACCGTGGCGGCATGGATAGGCATAGGCTATGCCAACGGATACCGCCGCAGCAACCGTGTTTTCAGCCAAGACAGCAATTTTGTGCCTCATGTTTCCCTGCTCGGACGGCACTGCCCCGTGCTCGGCTATATCACCATGCAAATGACCGCCATTGACATCACTGACATTTACGACGGAAAAAATATCCAAACAGGCGACCATGCTTATGTTCTGGGAGGGGAGGAAAATCCCGTCACCCCTGAAATGCTCGCAACGTGGTGGAACACTGTTCCCCACGAAGTGCTCACTTCTTTAGGGTTTTAAAATTATTTTTTCATACCTTGACTTTATCCTTGCTTATTGTTGTTTTTTCATATATGATTTTTAATTCTAATATGTTGGACAGAGCTTCGTGGCTTTTCCCATATCATTTCAACGTAGCGAGGGTCTTATATGACTTCTATTTCCTTATTATTGGTCTTTGCTTGCGCGGCATTCGCACTGTATTACGCGTTCAAAGCCTCTAAAGTCGTGCTTTCAGCCAGCACGGGCAATGAAGATATGCAGCGTATCGCAGGTGCGATTCAAGAAGGTGCACAGGCATATTTAAACCGCCAATACCGCACTATCGCCATTGTGGGCGTCATTGTTGCGGTGCTGCTTCTTTTCTCCCTTTCTTTCCTTGTCGCACTCGGTTTCGTAATTGGTGCCATTTTGTCCGGTGTAGCCGGATATATCGGCATGAACGTTTCTGTCCGCGCTAACGTGCGTACCGCGGAAGCAGCCCGTGAAGGTCTTACCCCTGCATTGAACATCGCTTTCCAATCCGGCGCAATCACAGGTTTGTTGGTTGTCGGTCTCGGACTTTTAGGCGTTACTTTCTACTATGCGATCCTGCAAATGTTCCAGGTTGACACGGCTGAACTCATGCAGGCATTGGTAGCCCTTTCCTTCGGCGCTTCCTTAATTTCCATTTTCGCCCGTCTTGGCGGCGGTATTTTCACCAAAGGCGCTGACGTAGGCGCTGACCTTGTAGGCAAAGTCGAAGCCGGCATTCCTGAAGACGACCCTCGCAACCCTGCCGTTATTGCTGACAACGTAGGCGACAACGTAGGCGACTGTGCAGGTATGGCTGCCGACCTTTTTGAAACCTATGCCGTCACCATTGTCGCCACCATGCTTTTGGCTTCCATTTACTTTGAAGGCGCTTTGCAAAACCTTATGATCATTTATCCGCTTCTCATCAGCGGCGTTTGTATCCTGGCTTCTATCGCCGGCACCTTCTTCGTGAAGCTTTCCGACGATAAGAAAATCATGAAAGCCCTTTATAAAGGCTTCCTTGCGACCGCTGTCATTTCCGCAGCCCTTATCACGTTCATCACCATGGCATTCTTCTGGAATACCGGTGAAATGGTTATCAACGGCAAAGCGTTCACCGGCGGCAACCTCCTTTTGTGTTCTTTCACCGGTCTTGGCGTTACCGCCCTTTTGGTATGGATAACCGAATACTACACGTCAACCGCCTACCGTCCTGTCAGAAGCATTGCAAAAGCTTCCACCACAGGTCACGGCACAAACGTCATCCAAGGTCTTGCTATTTCCATGGAAGCTTGCGCATTGCCTGTAATCGTCATTTGCGCCGGTATCTTGTTTGCTTACCATAACGCCGGACTTTTCGGCATTTCCATTGCCGCTACAACAATGCTCGCTCTTGCCGGCATGGTTGTCGCTCTTGACGCATACGGACCTGTTACCGATAACGCCGGCGGCATTGCCGAAATGAGCGGTCTTCCTGAAGAAGTCCGTGAAGTCACAGACGCCCTTGACGCTGTCGGCAACACGACAAAAGCCGTTACCAAAGGATATGCTATCGGCTCTGCCGCTCTTGCAGCCCTTGTTCTTTTTGCGGCATACACGGAAGACCTTTCCCGCTACTTCCCGCTTTCCAAAATCACCTTCTCCCTCCAAGACCCCTATGTTCTCATCGGTCTTTTCCTCGGCGGGCTTTTGCCTTACCTCTTCGGCGCAATGGGCATGATGAGCGTCGGCCGCGCAGGTTCCGCCGTCGTTGTGGAAGTTCGCCGCCAATTCAAAGATATTCCGGGAATTATGGAAGGAACCGCCAAACCTGATTACCATGCTGCTGTCGATATGCTTACAAAAGCGGCAATTAAGGAAATGATCATCCCTTCCTTGCTGCCTGTTCTCGCACCTATTGTCCTCTATGGAATTATTTCCCTTGTCGGCGGACAGGACGCGGCATTCGCAAGCCTCGGCGCCATGCTCATGGGCACTATCGTAACCGGTATTTTCGTCGCCATTTCCATGACAAGCGGCGGCGGTGCATGGGATAACGCAAAAAAATACATTGAAGACGGAAACTTCGGCGGCAAAGGTTCAGACGCGCACAAAGCGGCTGTAACCGGCGACACTGTCGGCGACCCGTATAAAGATACCGCAGGTCCTGCGATCAACCCGATGATTAAAATCATCAATATCGCAGCGCTTCTTCTTTTGCTTGCTCTTGCATAACATGCAATACCGCATATAAAGAAAAAGCCCTGTAAAAATACCCTC
>ERZ778504.1840-NODE-1840-length-13388-cov-4.386410_pt1 | contig 13388 bp, 10 predicted proteins | sample MGYA00510046_ERZ778504 | MGnify/ENA primary metagenome ERZ778504 (study PRJEB29527, sample SAMN07138964) | mouse gut metagenome | material: feces | host: mouse | place: China:Nanjing | collected 2016-01-25 ...
GAATTTCAAAATTAAATGCCATCATATTATTCATAAGCACCGTATACATCTATTCAGGGAATTAATGGCCAAAAAAGAGACTGACCAATTTTACCGACATGCTATATCCCGTATGCAGAAATCAGATTCTACTGACACGCCTTTGTATCGGTATTATCTTGCAGAGAGCCGGAAAAAGCGACAGTCTTCACATGCTTTTTCTCGATTCTTTACTCAATCAGCACGGTTGTTGGCTTGGGTTAGACCTTGTGGGATGGGACGGAGATGAGGCCGCGTGGGTGATAGCACAGCATGCTGATAATTTTGTCGGTTTTCAGGAAAAGTGCCTAAGGTTTCTTCAGGAAGCTGACCAGCAGGAAAATACGAACCCGCATAACGTTGCTTATCTTTATGACCGGATACAAATCAACAAAGGAGGTCTCCAGCGCTATGGAACACAAATGCGGATTATTGACAATAAAATTGATTTCATTCGTTTGGAAGATGAGCACCATTTGGAATATTACAGAGCCTGCTACCAGCTTCCTCCTGTATACATTTACAAAAAAAGCCCTTGAAGGACGCTATTTGAAAAATGAATAGTGGAGGGTGTAGTTGATTTCTCCCGACGCCTGCCAAGCATGTGCAGCAGGCTGTTACTTCTTCTGATGAAACTGGCTTTGGTCAATATAACTATGGCCTTTGCTCTGGCATTCTAAGGACTGTGCCGTTCCTCTCAATGTAATATGACTTCCTGCTTTGGCATGGATTTTCAGATGATTTGCTTCTACATAAACGGTGCCGTGTGACGAGCCTATGGAAACAGTTAAGGAATCTGCACCCATTTGTTTATCCATGACTAATTCGGAATAGTCCATATTTATGCTCCGGACTGAGTCGGTATATATCCGGACCGTATCTTTAGGCATCTTTCCTTTTGCGTCTTTTATTGTCAGTGTGAACAGATTTCCTTTTGTCTCTTGGTTTCCCCATTCGGGATGGTCGATTTCAATACGGAATACATCTGACGGGATAAATATTACTTTGTAGCCCGCAAAGCGGAACCGGGTTATTTTTTCTTGTGCACTGACATTATTTCCTAAGTTTATAGTTATTGCCAATAAGATGAAAATCAATATATTCCTCATGATAAATTAAAATTTGGATTCAAACATGCTGGTTTCCCCGTTTCTTGCTCCGGTTTTTATTTGCTTGGATTCGTAAATCGGAAATGCTGACAAATATACCAGAATATTTTGAGTCTTGCAAGGTAAAGAACTCTTAATGGGGTCCTTTTTTTCTGTGAATCTGTAAATACAAAATTCACTCCTTCCGGATGTTATTTTGGTTTAATTTTTATACTTTTGCTTCCGATTATTAACAGTCAGAAAGGGGTGCCTGAATATTACGGGCTGAGATTATACCCATTGAACCTGCTCCGGGTAATGCCGGCGAAGGGATTCCATAACAGATGTGCGCCTTTCTGTTATAATTTTAGCACAAATGAATAAAAAATTTTGGATGATAACCGCCTTACAGGTGTGCGGTTTATCAGTGTTTGCGGAACAGGAGACCGCCGACACACTGCGTCATGTTGATCTGGATGAAGTGCAGGTCATTGCCACCCGGGCAACGGCACATACGCCGATAGCCTTTGTAAACATGGACAAGGAAACCATCCGGAAACAGAATGCCGGACTGGATGTCCCTTTCCTGCTGACTATGACACCGTCCGTGCTTACTACTACGGATGCTGGTTCCGGCATCGGCTATACCACCATCCGGGTGCGGGGGACGGATGCTACCCGTATCAATGTCACGGCAAACGGCATCCCCATGAATGATGCAGAAAGCCATTCCATTTTCTGGGTCAATACGCCTGATTTGGCATCTTCCCTGAAAGACATGCAGATACAGCGGGGGGCAGGGACTTCCACGAACGGGGCCGGAGCTTTCGGCGGGAGCATTAACATGCAGACGGAGAGTTCGGCAATTACTCCCTATGCGGAATTAAGCGGTTCGTACGGTTCTTTTCGGACTCAAAAGGAGACGGTGAAAGTCGGTTCCGGATTGCTGCACGAACGTTGGGCTTTTGATATGCGGCTTTCCCATATCAAAAGTGACGGCTACCGCGACAGGGCTGCCGCTAAACTGAAGTCCTATTTTGCGCAGGCAGGTTACTACGGAGATAAAACCACCGTTAAATTAATTACGTTCAGCGGGAAGGAAGAAACCTATCACGCTTGGGACGGTATCCCTAAAGAGATGCTGGAAACCGACCGCACCTATAATCCGAACGGGGAGATAAAGGAAAACGGTGTGGTAACAGGGTTTTATAAAAACCAGTTGGACGTTTACCGCCAAACCCATTACCAATTGCTTTTCAACCACATCTTCAATCCCGCGTGGAATCTCAATGTGGCGTTCCACTACACAGACGGAGAGGGGTATTACGAAGAGTATAAAAATCAGCGTACTTTAAAGGAATATGGGCTGGAGCCTTATTTCGTGCCCGGTAGTTCTGACCCGGTGAAAAAAAGCGACCTGGTGCGCCGGAAAAATGTAGATAGCGATTTCGGGGGCATGGTTTTTTCCCTTAATTATCAGTCGGAAAAATTGCAGGTCTCTCTGGGGGGAGGGGCGAACAAATACGTTAACGACCACGATGGGAAGGTGCTTTGGGTGAAAAACTACATCGGTTCTTTGTCGCCCGACCATACTTTTTATGAAAATACCGGAAAGAAAACGGATGTCAATCTCTATGGGCGTCTGAATTATGAATTGGTTCGTAACTTTAATTTTTATGCCGATTTACAGTATCGTCACATCCGCTATACTATCCGGGGCGTGAATGACACCTGGGACTGGAATGCCGGCTGCATGCAGCCTCTTGACCTGGACGAATCGTTTGGCTTTTTTAATCCCAAAGCGGGTGTTTTTTGGCGGATAAATGAAAAAAACAACCTCTATGCTTCTTTTGCCGTAGCACAAAAAGAGCCTACCCGCAACAATTACACAGACGGATTCGTTACTGAATTGCCGAAGGCGGAACAGCTTTTTGATTATGAATTGGGCTATTCGTTCCGTTCCCGGTGGTTTACAGCGGGAGTGAATCTTTATTATATGGATTACAAAGACCAGTTGGTGCTGACGGGGCAGTTGAATGAAATCGGGGAAGCCGTGTCTGCCAATGTTAAAGACAGCTATCGTTCGGGTATGGAATTGTCGGCAGGAGTGAAGATTACCGATGGGTTGCGCTGGGATGTCAATGCTACCTGGAGCCGCAACCGCATTAAGCACTATACCGAATACCTGAGTGATGTGGATGCCGATTGGAACGAATTGTATAACAGCGACGGCAGCATTTCCCAAACGGCGAATTATCTGGGTTCCACCCCCATCTCTTTTTCGCCCGATTTTATGCTCAACAGTCTGATAGCTTTTACTTACAAAGGACTGGATGTTTCCCTGCAATCCCAATATGCGGGTAAACAATACCTGAACAATTCCGGCGATGAGGCATGTACGCTTGACGCTTACTTTGTCAGCAACCTGAACCTCAGCTATACCTTCGGGCTGCCGTTTGCCAAATCGGTGACGGTAGGGGTCTCTGTCTACAACCTGTTTGATGAAGAGTATGAAAGTAACGGATATGCCAGCCGCACGGCGGTGTACCCCTCTTCCGGCGGGACAAAACCGGCAGGCGTGCGTCCGGAAATCGTGCCCTATGCCGCTTATTATCCCAATGCGGGTATTAACGCATTGGCTTATATTACGTTCCGTTTTTAATTTTGACTTATGGATGGATTGGAAATCACCGGGACATTGGTCGGCTTGCTCTATCTTTGGTTTGAATACAGGGCGAGCATCTGGCTTTGGGTGGCGGGTATTGTCATGCCTGCCCTCAGCTTGTTTGTATACTATCGTGCCGGATTGTATGCGGATTTCGGTATCAATATTTACTACCTGCTGGCGGGTGTTTATGGCTGGTCAATGTGGCTTCGGGGTGCTTCCGGTAAAAAGGAGCTTCCTGTGATTCATACGCCTGTCCGGCAGATCATACCCTTGATATTGGCCGCTACCGGATTGTTTCTGCTGATAGCCTGGATACTGATACGCTTTACGGACAGCACCGTTCCCTGGCTGGATAGTCTGACAACGGCGTTGAGTATCGTTGCCATGTGGATGCTGGCCTACAAACAGGCGGAACAGTGGTGGGTGTGGATTGTGGTGGATGCTGTCAGTTGTGGCCTCTATTTTTATAAGGGATTGCCTTTTTATGCCGTTTTGTACGGTTTGTATACCGTGATCGCCTTTTTCGGTTATTTCAAATGGCTGAAAATGATGGAAAGCAGGGAATGATTTCCGGATTTACTGCATGAGTACACAAAAATGCACAAAAGGTTCGTCCCGATGTGCATTTTTGTTTGTAATTCCGTATGTTTGCCTTCTGAACCGAAATTCATAGAGGAATGAAATACTATCCTTTGGGGTGGGGAGAGGGTTTGCCGCAGGTTGTGATTCTGGCGGACGGTACGTTTCCCCGGAATGCTCTGGCAGTGGAGATGTTGCGGAAGGTTCCGGCAGTGGTGTGTTGTGATGGGGCAGCCCATAAGTTGTTGGCGCATGGTGTACAACCGACGGCGATAGTCGGTGACGGCGATTCGCTTTCCCGGAAAATACGGGAGCATTATGCTGCGATTATACACCAGGAAAAAGAGCAGGAAACGAATGACCTGAGCAAAGCTTTCCGCTATTGTCTGGTACAAGGCTGGCAGGATATACTTATTCTGGGGGCAACGGGAAAAAGGGAAGACCATACCTTGGGAAATGTGAGCCTGTTAATGGATTACATGCAGCAGGCGCGGGTGCAGATGATGACAGACTATGGGCTTTTTACCCCCGTGTGTGGGGATGCTGAACTGGAGTCCTTTCCGGGTCAGCAAGTGTCAGTGTTCAATATGGGATGTACCCGGCTGGCCGGGGAGAACCTGGTTTATCCGCTGTCGGTATTCACCAACTGGTGGCAGGGCACCCTGAATGAATCCACCGGAAAGAGTTTTAAGCTCTTGACGGATGGAAAAATATTGGTTTACCGGATACTGAAACGCGATGGGGAATGATGTAGTTGTTGGACTGTATTGCTGTTTCGTTGCTGGTGAGAGTTGTTTAACCGCTATCGGATAAGTAATTTATTCCGGAGAATAATAAGCAGAATTTAAAAATATCAAAATAACGTAATATGAAGTATTGTCTTTTCTTATGGTTGTTCCTCTTGGTGGGAATGGTGCGTGTGCAGGCTGCTGCCGGGGACGTGATTCGTGTTTCGACTGCTGCCACTGATTTGATATTCCGGGTCGGGACGGACGGGCGTCTTTATCAGGCGTATTGGGGAGAACGTTTGCTAAATGATTCGGATCTCGGTTGTTTTTCCGGGAAATCCGCTAAAGGTTGGGAGGTATACCCCGGTTCCGGCATGGAGGATTATTTTGAACCGGCTTTGGGTATCGCACACCAGGATGGCAATATGGCCACTTTGCTGAAATATGTCTCTGTTGAGAAACATGAAATAGACGCCAATGTGACGGAAACGGTCGTTGCGCTCCGGGATGAAGTCTATCCCGTAGAGGTAAAATTACATTACATGGCATTTCACCGTGAAAACATCATCAAGGCATGGAGCGAAATCCGCCACCGTGAAAAAAAGCCGGTGCGCATGTTCCGCTTTGCCTCTTCCATGCTCTACCTGGAGGCTCCCCGCTATTTTCTTACGGAGTTCAGCAGTGACTGGGCTAAAGAAGTGAGGATGAGCTCGCAGGAATTGCAGTTCGGGAAGAAAATCCTGGATACCAAGCTGGGCTCCAGGGCTGCCATGCATGTACAGCCTTTTTTTCAGTTGGGGATAGGTCAGGAGGTGTCTGAAAATCATGGGAAAGTGTTGGTTGGAACAATCGGGTGGACGGGAAATTTCCGTTTTACTTTTGAAGTCGATAATCTGGGCAACCTGCGTGTCATTTCGGGAATCAATCCGTATGCTTCCGATTATGAACTCCAACCGGGAGAATGGTTTAAAACGCCGGAATTTATTTTTACACTCAGCGATGAAGGCACGGGGAAAGCCAGCCGTGATTTTCACGATTGGGCGCGGCGATACCAAGTGAAAGACGGATTGGGAGAAAGACTGACCTTGCTCAACAATTGGGAAAATACCGGCTTTGATTTCAATGAGGAAAAATTGTTGGCATTGATGCAGGAAGCCAGGCATTTGGGTGTTGATATGTTTTTACTGGACGATGGATGGTTCGGCAATAAGTATCCGCGCAAAGACGACCGGGCGGGACTGGGTGATTGGGATGCAACTGCTGCAAAATTGCCACGGGGAGTAGGAGCACTGGTAAAAGGGGCGGAAAAAGCAGGCGTGAAATTCGGTATCTGGATAGAACCCGAAATGGTAAATCCGAAAAGCGAATTGTTTGAAAAACACCCGGAATGGGTCATTCACCTGCCCAACCGCGAGTTGTATTATTTCCGGAATCAGTTGGTACTGGACCTGAGTAATCCGAAAGTGCAGGATTTTGTTTATGGCATTGTTGACGGACTCATGACGGAAAATCCGGAAATCGCCTTTTTCAAATGGGATTGCAACAGTCCGATAACCAATATCTATTCTCCTTATCTGAAAGAAAAACAGTCGCAGTTGTATGTAGACCATGTGCGGGGCATTTACCGGGTATTGGAACGTCTGAAAGCCAAATATCCTCATTTGCCCATGATGTTGTGTTCGGGAGGGGGCGCCCGTTGCGATTACGAAGCATTGAAGTATTTTACGGAATTTTGGCCGAGTGACAATACCGATCCTCTGGAACGTATTTTCATTCAGTGGGGATTTTCCCAGCTTTTCCCTTCCCAGGTATTGTGTGCGCACGTTACGGGGTGGGGACGGCAGCCCTTGAAATTCCGGGTGGATGTGGCCATGATGTGTAAACTCGGTTTTGACATCGGAATAGCAGGCATGAGTGAGGAAGAGCAACTGTTCTGCCGGGAAGCGGTAAGCCATTTCAAACGGCTTTCGCCCGTCATTCTGCAAGGCGATTTTTATCGTTTGGTATCTCCCTATGAAACAAATCATGCTTCGGTGATGCACGTGGCTAAAGACCGCGGGAAAGCAGTCGTATATGCTTACGACATGCATCCCCGTTTCGGGGAAAAACTGTTTCCGGTCAAATTACAGGGACTGGATCCGCAGAAAAAGTACAAAGTGGAGGAGATCAATCTGCTGCCGGGGAAAAAATCCCGTCTGAGAGAGAATGACGCCGTTTTCAGCGGCGATTACCTGATGAAAGTGGGACTGGACCTTTTGACTACCGCCCATACCTCCAGCCGGATCATAGAGCTCACAGTTCAGTAGACGGGAGAAAAAGTAACTTTTGAGTCCGGGGAAACGTTTCATTTTTAGTGATATACATTCATTCATTATGGACTTCCGGATAGAAAAAGATACTTTGGGAGAGGTAAGGGTGCCAGCGGACGCATACTACGGAGCACAGACTCAACGGAGTGTAAATAATTTCAAGATAGCCCGGGATACGGACCGCATGCCGGAACGTATCATCCGGGCTTTTGCTTATTTGAAAAAAGCTGCGGCTTGTGTAAATCGGGACGCTGGAATATTGCCGGAAGAGAAATGCGAGGCGATTGTCCGGGTGTGTGATGAAATCCTGGACGGGAAATGGTCGGAGCAGTTCCCTTTGGTGGTGTGGCAGACAGGAAGCGGCACACAGACAAACATGAATGTCAATGAAGTGATTGCCAACCGGGCGCATGTACTTCGCGGGGGAAAACTCACGGACAGGGATAAGTTTTTATCGCCCAATGACGATGTAAACAAATCTCAGTCTTCCAATGATACGTTCCCTACAGCGATGCACATTGCCGCCTATCAGATACTCACCGAAAAAACTCTGCCGGGATTGGAAAAGCTCTGCCGGGCATTGCAAGTGAAGAGCCGGTTATTTATGCCGGTAGTGAAGATCGGACGTACTCATTTTATGGATGCCACCCCCCTGACGTTAGGGCAGGAATTCAGCGGTTATGCGGCTCAGTTGGAGCATGGCTTACGGGCTGTCCGGAACACTTTGCCCCGCTTGGCGGAGTTGGCTTTGGGCGGAACGGCTGTCGGGACCGGATTGAATACTCCTCTGGGCTATGCGGAGCAGGTGGCCCGGAAGATTGCCGGACTTACCCGCCTCCCTTTTGTTACGGCTTCGAATAAATTTGAGGCGCTGGCAACTCATGATGCTTTGGTCGAAGCGCATGGCGCATTGAAAACAGTGGCAGTCAGTCTCATGAAAGTTGCAAATGATATCCGGATGCTGGCTTCCGGGCCGAGGGCAGGTATCGGGGAAATCCATTTGCCTGAAAATGAACCCGGTTCCTCTATTATGCCGGGAAAAGTGAATCCCACCCAATGCGAAGCCCTGACAATGATTGCGGCACAGGTTATGGGAAATGACGTGGCGATAAATATCGGAGGCGCTACCGGGCATTTTGAACTGAATGTTTTCAAACCGGTGATTATCCGGAATTTTCTGCATAGTGCCCAATTGATCGGAGAGGGATGTGAAAGTTTTGCCTTGCATTGTGTGGAAGGCATCGAGCCTGTGCACGAAGTCATCAGGCGGCATTTGAATGATTCGCTGATGTTGGTGACAGCGCTGAATCCGCATATCGGGTATTATAACGCGGCTGCGATAGCCCAAAAGGCTTACCGGGAAGGCATTACCCTCCGGCAAGCGGCCTTGGATTCCGGTATGGTGACGGCAGAACAGTTTGATGCTTGGGTTAATCCGGCAGAAATGACCGGGAGAAAAGAAAAAGGAGAGTTATCGTGACGGATAGGGGCGGAGAAAAAGCTGAATAATTGTAAAAAAAAGCTGTAAATCCTTTCGGATAATCCTTCGTTTTATTATGTTTGTAGAGGTGAGAGAATAAAACGAGGTGTTATGATGCAGACACAGGAAGATTTTGACCGGCTGCTCGCTGAGCGACAGGCGATTTTCATGAAAAAAGTGGTGGCAGGCAGAAGTGAAGAAGATGCGGAGCGTATATTGGATGCTTACGAATTTGCCCACAGAGCCCACGAGGGACAATACCGAAAAAGCGGCCATCCTTATATTATCCATCCCGTTTCGGTGGCGACCATTGTGGCCGATGAACTGAAACTGGGAACGAATCCGGTTATTGCGGCACTCTTGCATGATGTGGTGGAAGACACGTCCCATACGGTAGATGAAATCCGTGAACGTTTCGGGGAAGACGTCGCTTTTTTAGTACGGGTGGTGACCAAACAGAAAAAGACCGTATATGAAATGTCCAAGCAACTGGACAACTTCAAACAGATGCTGGATTCCATTAATTACGACATCCGGGCTTTGCTGATTAAATTAGCCGACCGTCTGCACAATATGCGTACACTGGATAGCATGAGTCCCGATAAGCAGATGAAAATTGCCGGGGAAACGGACTATTTTTATGCCCCTTTGGCCAATCGCTTGGGGCTCTACCGTGTGAAGACGGAACTGGAAAACCTGAGTCTCCGCTTCCGGACGCCGCTCGAATATGCGGAACTGGAGCATCAGATTGCCTTGTTTGAAGAAGAAAACAAAGAGACTATTGAGCGTTTTTTGCAACCCATCCGGCGACGCTTGCAGGAATGCGGGATAAAAGCCAGGGTCAGTTGTAAAAACCGGGGAGTGTGTGCCATCTGGCGGAAAATGCAGTTATCGGGATTGTCGTTCAGGCAGGTAGAGCCTTTACAGATAATCCCGATTGTTTTTGAAGCGAATCCGGAGAGGGGTATATCTGAAAAGAACCAGTGTCTGGAGATTTATTCCGCTTTGACGGATTTATATAAAGAAAAGCCGGGGAGCCTTGTCAATTATGTCGATTCGCCGAAAGAGAACGGCTATCAGGCCATTCATTGCAAAGTGATGTGCAGCAGCGGGCAGTGGCTGGAAGTACACATTGCTTCCGAAAGGATGGACTATAATTCGGCGTTGGGGTGTGTCGCTGCGGGAAAAGGGGTGGAACACTGGGTTGAAACATTCAAAGCCGTCCTTCATGATATAGCCGATTGCGGTAAGGAAGACGGATTTATAGAAAATGTGGTATGTAATTTCTACAATGACGACATTATTGTCTTCACCCCCAAAGGCCACAGCGTTGCCTTGCCCAAAGGGGCTACGCCTGTGGACATGGCGTATGAGATACACACCGACATCGGAAACCATGCCAAATATGCCCGCATTAACGGGCAGTTGGCGTCTTTGCGTACTGTGCTGAAAAGGGGGGATCGGGTGGCTATCGGTACGGAGGAAGAGGCTTGCCCGCAGGAAGAGTGGCTTGGATTTATCAAGACCTATAAAGCCAGAAAGGCGGTGACTAATTTTTTACGCAAGGCGAAAGCCGGGCAGATGCCTTCAGCCTACCGCTTGTGTCCGGATTGTTGTCCGTTGCCGGGGGATGAGGTGTCGGGTTTTCGGAATGAAGATGGTACGATCACGGTACACAAACGCAATTGCCACAAAGCTATTTCTTTGTCCGCAAAAGCCGGCGATTCTATTGTTTCGGTCAATTTGCAGGCGGATGAAAGGAGAAAATTTCCCGTCTCTATTTGTGTGAAAGGCATTGATCGCGATAAACTGCTTTTTGATTTGGTGAAGGTGATTTCAATAGATTTGAATCTGCCGATAGACGGTATCTCCATTACGGTGACCGACTCTATTGCCGATTGCGTCTTCGGGCTTGAGGTGAGCTCTGTGGACGAACTTACCGCCGTCTTCGTCTGTCTTAGTCAGGTTCGTGGTGTCGAAGAAGTCAAACGCAAGAGTTAAGAATGGCAGTTCTGTTTTTTTTGCATTATTTTTGTAGAAAATTTAATATTTGGAGCTATGAGACTTATTATTCAACCGGACTATCAGAATGTGTCGCAATGGGCGGCGAATTATGTGGCGGCGAAAATCCGTCAGGCGAATCCTACCGAGGAAAAACCTTTTGTATTGGGGCTTCCTACGGGATCTTCGCCGCTGGGCATGTATAAGGCGCTGATTGAGCTGAACCGCAAGGGGGTGGTCTCTTTCAAGCATGTGATTACTTTCAATATGGATGAATATGTAGGTCTGCCGGAAGAACACCCCCAGAGTTACCACTCTTTTATGTGGAACAATTTTTTCAGCCACATTGACATTCAGCCGGAACACGTTAATATCCTGAATGGAAATGCGCCCAATCTGGAGGAAGAGTGTGAGAACTACGAAAACCGTATAAAAGCGGCAGGCGGTATTGATTTGTTCCTGGGCGGTATCGGTCCTGACGGGCACATCGCTTTTAATGAACCGGGTTCTTCCCTGGCATCCCGTACGCGGGTAAAAACACTCACTACCGATACGATTATTGCCAATTCCCGTTTTTTTGACAATGATGTCAACCGGGTACCGAAGACCTCTTTGACAGTAGGCGTAGGAACCGTGCTGGATGCTAAAGAAGTGCTGATTATCGTAAACGGACACAACAAAGCCAGGGCATTGTATCATGCTGTGGAAGGAGCTGTAAATCAGATGTGGACCATCAGTGCACTGCAACTCCACCGGAAAGGAATTATTGTGTGTGATGATGCGGCAACAGTGGAACTAAAAGTGGGGACTTACCGTTATTTTAAAGACATTGAGTCTGCCCATTTGAATCCGGATTCCTTGTTATAAGAGAAATAAAGAAAAGCGGGCAATGGAAAAGATCCGGAAAAGGGATTTTTCCATTGTCCGTTTTGTTTGACCCAGAGAATTTATGAACCGGCGTATACTTCGGATTGCGATACCTTCCATTATCTCTAACATTACTGTTCCTTTGCTTGGACTGGTGGATGTGACCATTGTCGGTCATATGGGAGATGCTGCCTATATCGGTGCTATTGCTGTCGGAGGAATGTTGTTCAACATCCTCTATTGGAATTTCGGTTTCTTGCGGATGGGCACGAGCGGCTTGACTTCACAGGCATACGGGCGCAAAGATCGTGCGGAAGAGATGAGGGTGCTTGCGCAGGCTTTGGGTGTGGGGGTGGTTTCTTCGCTGTGTATTCTGTTGTTGCAATATCCGGTGGAGCAGTTGGCTTTTACTCTTCTGGAAGCCAGTGTGGGTGTGGAAGCCTATGCCATACGTTATTTCCGGGTCTGTATTTGGGGGGCACCTGCTGTATTGATGCTCTATGGATTTAAGGGGTGGTTTATCGGAATGCAGAATTCCCGATTCCCGATGTTCATAGCGATAGCTGTCAATTGTATCAATATTTTATGCAGTCTGTTTTTGGTGTTTGTGTTGCATTGGAAAGTCGAGGGCGTCGCCTTGGGAACCGTCATTGCCGAGTGGTGTGGTTTGGGTATGGCTGTTGTTTTGTGGATGAGGCGCTATGGTTCTCTTTGGGAGCGCTTCACGCTTCGGGGAAGTCTGCAATGGGCTGCCATGAAGCGTTTTTTCAGCGTGAACCGGGATATATTTTTTCGCACGGTTTGTCTGATTGCCGTGACGGCTTTTTTCACCTCTACGGGGGCGCGTCAGGGAGATACGATTTTAGCTGTAAATACCTTGCTGATGCAGTTATTTACACTGTTTTCCTATATCATGGATGGTTTTGCCTATGCGGGAGAGGCTTTGGTGGGACGTTATATCGGTGCCTGTAATGTTCGGAATCTCCGGCATGCCGTCCGGAATCTTTTCGGGTGGGGTGTCGGATTGTCGCTGTTGTTTACTTTGCTGTATGGGGTGGGGGGAGAGCGTTTTTTGGGACTTCTGACAGGAGAGCGGGAGGTGGTTGAGGCTGCCGGGCGTTATTTTTATTGGGCGCTTGCTGTTCCCCTTTCCGGGTTTGCTGCTTTTCTCTGGGATGGTATATTGATAGGTGCTACGGCCACCCGGCAGATGCTTTGGGCGATGTTAATTGCTTGTGCTTCATTTTTTCTGCTCTGCTATTTTTTTCCCGGCACGACGGATAACCATGCCTTGTGGGCGGCTTTTCTGGTATATCTTGTATTGAGAGGACTTTTGCAAACATGGTGGGGACGGGTTATCCTTTCCCCGGATTACTGTGAAAAGTTGTCCGGAAAATAGCTGTTTTTTATTTTCTTCTTTTGAAAATAATCCGGAGAAAAGAAGAGTTTCTCCGGATTACTGGGATTTGCCTATTCTACTTTTTCTACACGGATGCTGTCTATGAACAGCCCTTCCTGGGTGGCCGTGAGGGTACTGTAACTACGGATTTCAATCCGCAGTTTTGTTGCGCCAGCCGGGGCTTTGAAGATATTTCCGGCATATACATCTTCATAGCCTTCTGTGCGGTATCGGTAGGAAGAGGAGCGGAT
>ERZ778504.1848-NODE-1848-length-13330-cov-4.122034_pt1 | contig 13330 bp, 12 predicted proteins | sample MGYA00510046_ERZ778504 | MGnify/ENA primary metagenome ERZ778504 (study PRJEB29527, sample SAMN07138964) | mouse gut metagenome | material: feces | host: mouse | place: China:Nanjing | collected 2016-01-25 ...
TAGTTGCCTATCTTTAACTGCCGTTCATTTTCCGATGCAGAAATTCTTGAAGATGGTGTTGAGTATTTCTGAGGAGGGGATTTCTCCGGTGATGGTGGCGAGATGGGCGAGGGTTTCGCGGAGGTGTTGTGCTGCAAGGTCGGTCTCAAGACCGTGTTGCAGACCGTCAATAAGCGGGTGAAGAGAGTCGAGGGCTTGACGCAAGGCTTCAGCCTGACGGAGATTGGTTATCATTATGTCAGAACGTTCGCCGGTGCTGTTGTCGTTCTTGGCTGCAATGTTGTGGATGGCTTTTTTTAAATTCTCTATTCCGAGTCCTTGTGTGGCAGACAAAGGTATGACTGTTATTTTTTCGCTCAAACTGTCGACATTGTTTGAAATAATCAGGCCAAATCCATCAATATAGTCTGTTACTGACTCTTGTCGGTTGAGCAGGTCTATTTTGTTAAGTCCGATAATGATGTCGGTGTCCAAGCCTCTTATCTCCAATGGTAGAAGAGATGAAAGGGATTGTCTTTCGGCAGTGGTTGCGTCGGCCAATGCGATAATTATCCTTGCCTGGCTTAGAGCTTTGCGGGAGCGTTCGATGCCAATGCGTTCTATCGGGTCGAGTGTGTCGCGCAGACCGGCGGTGTCGATAAACCTAAACAGGTAGTCGCCTATTTCAAGGGTTTCCTCGATAGTGTCGCGCGTAGTACCGTGAATGTCGCTCACGATGGCACGGTCTTCATCGAGCAAGGCGTTAAGTAGAGAGGATTTCCCGGCGTTGGTCGGGCCGATTATTGCTACGGGAATGCCTTCCTTGATGGCATTCCCGCGTCTGAAGGAGCCGTGTAGCCGTTGCAGTTCGCCGCGTATTTCCATTGCTGTGTCAATCAGTTGGGTGCGGTCAGCAAACTCGACGTCTTCCTCGGAAAAATCAAGTTCGAGTTCAAGCAGTACAGCCAGTTGCAGCAGACGTTTTCTCAGAATGGCGAGCCGTTGAGAGATGCCGCCTTTCATCTGGCGCATGGCTATGCGATGGGCGGCACGCGATGTCGAGGCTATCACGTCAGCCACGCCTTCGGCCTGAGCCAGATCCATACGTCCGTTCATTACGGCCCGGCGGGTATATTCACCTGGGGAGGCGAGTCGACAGCCGTTGCGCAGCAGTAGAGCCAGGGCTTCGCGTTGAATCCATTTCGACCCATGTACCGACAGTTCAACGATGTCCTCGCCTGTATATGACCGAGGTCCGCGGAATATTGTCGCCACACATTGATCTATCGGTTCAACGGCTTTTTCTCCCAGCTCGCCCAAATGGACTGTATGGCTGTTTGCATCAGTGAGATTACGGCCTTTCCATAGACTGTCCACTATGGTAATGGCATCGGGTCCGCTTACTCTTATCACAGCGATGCCACCAATCCCGGAGGGCGTTGAAATGGCGCATATAGTGTCGTTGGTGTTATTTATAATCATAGCCTATTTGCGCATTGTACTCCATTGGTGAAAATTGCACTGGCTTTCCAGCTCGTTCTCAAGGTCGTCGGGCAGAGAAGCGAAAAAGTCGTGGCCTGTCACGCGTTCCACCTCGTCAATGGTTACGGCGCAAGCCTGCATACCGCCTACTACTTTCCCGTTAGGCATTATGAAACCGATGCCGCGTGCCGGAGTGGAGTAGGGGGCTATGATTACCTTAAAGAAGCGTTTGGGGACCCATACTTTCGATTCGCCGATTAGTTCCAACGGTTTGTCGTCGATCACCGGGCCGCACACAATATAAATTCGGCGGTCAATCTGTGCCCATAACCGACATTTTTCCTCAAGGTTTTTCCACGAGCCTGTGTTGAGTGATTTTACCTGAGGACAGATGTTGGATAGAAAAAAAGTCTCTTCCATAGCTTTGCTATCCCATTTCATGTCACCGGCCGGAGCCATGTGGCCGCGGTCATAGCCTGAGTAGGAATAGTCCCATGAGTCGGGACATCCCTCAATCTCGGGATCGTTATAAAACTTATTCGTACGGTCAACATCGCCGGTGGTCTCGTCGGCGGTAAGTTCCCATGACACCCAGTTGGGTATGTGGCATCTGGAGTTGAACGACAAGTCCATGCCTGTATAGCTCTTGAATTGTGACGGCACACTCGGATTGGTCACCACTGCCATCAGATTGCCATACTCGCCTTCTTGTGCAATCGGTTGATCCTGCGGATTGTCGCAGCCGTTTAGTGTATGCGCAGCCCAAAGTATGGCCAGCAGAACCAGCGGGGTGATTAAGGATCGCAAGGTGGGGATACGGCTTAGTGTACGCCGGGATTTATATCTTCTTTTTTTTGCCATTTTCGTGATGTGTCAGAGTGTTATATGATTGATTATTTCGCCTATTTCGGCGGCGTCTTTTACGGAGGTGCCGGTGCCGATTGGGAGACTGATTATTTCATCGGCAAGAAGCTCGGTTACAGGGAGTGAGGCATGGTCAAGACCGGCATAACATGGTTGCATATGCGGTGGGGTGGCATAGTGTATATCGGTCCCGACTCCAGCCTCGGCCAGCAGTTGTCTCATGCGGTCGCGTTTGCCATCGCGCACACGTATCACATATTGGTGCCACACGTTGTCGATTACAGCTTTCGACATGAGTGGAGTCACAACATCGTGGTGAGAGATGGTGCGTGAATAAGCTAATGCTCGGGCAAAACGGTCGGCGTTTTCGTCATCGGTGTGTGTCAGTTTGACATTGAGCATTGCCGCCTGTATGGGATCCATCCGGCAGTTGTATCCCTGATAGATGTTGTGATACCTGCGGTCGCTGCCATAGTTGGCCAAGGCTCTAATGGTTGAGGCGAGGAGAGTATCGTCGGTAGTCACTGCACCTGCATCGCCGAGTGCACCAACATTTTTTGTGGGATAAAAGCTGAAAGCACCGGCATCACCGAGTGCGCCCGCATGCACTCCGCCTCCGAGTCCGGCAGTCACTGCCCGCGCGCCTATGGCCTGGGCACAGTCTTCAATGATTTTCAGACCGTGGTTACGTGCGATGTCAACAAGAGTGTTGTCCCATGCCACGCGACCATACAGATGGACAGTCATGATGGCCTTAGTCCTTTCGGTTATGGCATTCTCAATCAGGCTTGTATCAATGTTCATGGTAGAGTCATCGACATCAACAAGCACCGGCTTAAGCCCTGCATCGCTGATGGCAAGCACCGAGGCTATGTAGGTATTGGCAGGGACAATCACTTCATCACCCTCCGACATAGCTCCGAGCACAACATAAGCCCGCAGTATCAGTCGCAGAGCATCCAGTCCGTTGCTCACACCTATGGCATGACATGAGCCGGTCATCGCTGCGAGCCTGGACTCAAGCGACTCCACCTCTTCGCCTCCGATATATCGGCCGCTGCGGATGACACGTATGGCGGCCTCGGTCATTTCGTCCATATATGGGCGGTTGACTTCGCCAAGGTCAAGAAAAGGGTATTTCATGCTCATATTACCGGTCCTCTTTTTTTTGCCAAGGCGACAAACTCGTTGTAGTCTCTCACATAGTCCTCTTCGTCATACTTCATTGAGACGATTGACAGGCACACGCTACCCGAGGCGAAGTTGTCGATGGTGCGCCATATGCCAGCCGGAATATAAAGTCCCTCAAACGGACGATTGAGTGTAAACGTCAGGCGAGTGAAACCGTCGGTGATATTAACGTCAAAACTTCCGCTTGTGGCCACGAGCAACTGTTGCATGGAGTGGTGAGAATGTCCGCCGCGCTCCTCGCCGGCGGGAACGTCATATATCCAGTAAGTCCTTGCTATTTCAAACGGCACCTGGTCACCGTCCTGCACGAACGTCAGATTGCCGCGCGGGTCGCATATCTTGGGTAATTGTATTATCTGTGGTTTCATTATGTATTCTATTATTGCAAAAGTAGTAATTCTTTTACAATTTCAGAGCCGTGAAACGCGAAAAATAGCTTATCTTTGCCTGGAATCAATATATAAACCTATGAATCACGACAACCCATCGGCCGGCTATCAGGTAAAGCAATACTCCGGCCCTGTAAAACGTTATTGCCAGACCCTATCACTTCGTGATGACCTACAGTTGATTGAGGAATATTGCCGTCTCCATTCCCCCGAGGTGCAGTGGCGAGAAATCCGCGACGGCATCCGTGCTGTGGGTATTCTCGAGATGGAAATCTATATTCTCGACACCTCGCTGTTCATGATAGTGGAGACTCCGCTTGACTTTGACTGGGACGAGGCCATGGCCCGTCTTGCCACTTTGCCTCGCCAAGCCGAGTGGGAGGCGACGGTAGCAGCCTTTCAGCTATGTCGGCCCGGCTCCACCTCTTCAGAGAAATGGAGACTGATGCGTCGCATCTTCCACCTCTATAAATAGGAGGGTGGAGAGTTTTTTGTGAATATGTTGTAAAACACATTCCGAATGTGTCGATTTGTGAAAAATTATCACTACTTTGCGGTCGCTTTATTACGATAAGGCGTCTTCTTACTATTGTTTAATACCTCAAGACCCATTCGGATCATGAAAGTCTATCAAACCAACGAAATTAAAAACATAGCCCTGCTTGGAAGCAAGGGCTCCGGTAAAACCACGCTCGCAGAGGCAATGCTCTACGAGTGTGGAGTGATAAAACGCCGTGGCACTGTTGAGGCCGGAAACACTGTTTCCGACTCCTTCCCTGTTGAAAAGGAGTATGGTTACTCGGTCTTTTCAACCGTATTCTATGCCGAGTTTCTTGGAAAGAAGCTCAATGTGATAGACTGCCCCGGAGCTGACGATTTTGTCGGCAACGCTATCACGGCTCTCAATGTCACCGACACGGGTGTCATTCTTATCAATGCCCAGTATGGCGTGGAAGTGGGCACACAAAATATCTTCCGCACCACTCAGAAACTCAAGAAGCCTGTTATCTTCGCTCTCAACCAACTTGACGGAGAGAAGGCCGATTATGAGAACGTAATTGAGCAGATGCGCGAGCATTTTGGCAACAAGATTGTCACCGTACAGTATCCCATACAGTGTGGAGCCGGTTTCAATGCCATGATCGACGTGCTGCTTATGAAGAAATACTCCTGGGGACCCGACGGCGGAGTCCCTGTTATCGAGGAGATTCCCGCCGACCAGATGGACCGCGCCAAGGAGCTGCATCAGGCTCTCGTGGAGGCTGCTGCCGAGAACGACGAGACTCTGATGGACAAATTCTTTGAAGAAGGCCATCTTACCGAGGACGAGATGCGTGAAGGTATACGCAAGGGCCTTATCGACCGTTCGATATATCCTGTATTCTGCGTTAGCGCGGCCAAAGATATGGGCGTGCGCCGTATGATGGAGTTCCTCGGCAATGTAGTACCATTCGTAGAGGATATGCCCGCGCCTGTCACTACCGAAGGTGTCGAGGTCAAGCCCGACAGCAACGGTCCCCTCTCTCTATACTTCTTCAAGACCACAGTTGAACCTCATATCGGCGAAGTCAGCTATTTCAAGGTGATGTCGGGTTCGCTGACACCCGGTGTGGATCTTGAAAATGTAACCAGAGGCACACGTGAGCGCATTGCTCAGATATATTGTGTGTGCGGAAACATCAAGACTCAGGTTGACAAACTGTGTGCCGGCGACATCGGTGCCACAGTCAAGCTCAAGGATGTGCGCACTGGCAATACTCTCGATGCCAAGGATTGTGATTACAGTTTTGATTTCATCCGTTTTCCCGAACCGAAATATCGTCGAGCAGTGCGTCCGGTCACCGAGAGCGATTCCGAAAAACTCATGGCTATCCTCACCCGCATGCATGAGGAAGATCCAACTTGGGTCATTGAGCAGAGCAAGGAACTCAAGCAGGTAATCCTTTCGGGTCAAGGAGAATTTCATCTTCGTACTCTCAAATGGCGCGTTGAAAACAACGATAAACTTCCAATCATATTTGAAGAACCGCGCATACCTTATCGCGAGACCATCACCAAGGCCGCGCGTGCCGACTATCGCCACAAGAAGCAGAGTGGTGGTGCCGGTCAGTTTGGCGAGGTGCATCTTATCATCGAACCATACACCGAGGGTATGCCGTTGCCCGACACCTACAAGTTTGGCAATCAGGAATTCAAGATGAGCGTTCGTGACACTCAGGAAGTGCCTCTTGCATGGGGCGGCAAGCTTGTGGTACACAATTGTATTGTCGGTGGAGCCATTGACGCACGCTTTATCCCGGCTATTCTCAAGGGTCTCATGGACCGCATGGAGCAAGGCCCCCTCACCGGCAGCTATGCCCGCGACGTGAGAGTGTGCATCTATGACGGCAAGATGCATCCGGTTGATTCCAATGAAATCTCGTTCCGCCTTGCAGGACGCAACGCTTTCTCCGAGGCCTTCCGCAACGCCGGTCCCAAGGTGCTTGAGCCCGTCTATGATGTTGAGGTAATGGTGCCGGGTGATGTTATGGGTGACGTCATGAGTGATCTTCAGGGTCGTCGTGCTATCATCATGGGCATGGAGAGCGACAATGGATTCGAGAAGATTATCGCCAAAGTCCCACTCAAGGAGATGAGCTCCTACTCGACAGCTCTCTCGTCGATTACCGGCGGACGTTCGGCCTTCACCATGAAGTTTGCTTCATATGAACTCGTGCCCTCTGACGTTCAGGACAAACTCCTGAAGGAGTATGCTGAAAAGGCTCAGGCTGACGATTGACATTAGATAAGAGACACAATAGGACAAAAAGTCTTAAAAGCGACAAGAGGTTTTATAATCACAGCAAATATTGTTTGCTCGGAGTATAAAACCTTTTGTCGCTTTTAAGTTTTTTGGTGTTTGTGGATTTATTGTCGTGTCGCTCAGTTGCGGGGCGCAGTGCTTCGTAACGTCAGGGCCCATACCGTCGCATATGATGTTACCGAGCAGATGGCCACGGGAAACATCATGCCGTAATAACCGGTCATTTCCACGACTATAAACATGGCCATAAGCGGGGCTTTTATTATTCCTGCCATAGCTCCTGCCATGGCTGTCAGGGCGCAGTTGCCAAGTGGAAGTGAAAGCCCGAAAAGCATGTTGAGGATACCGCCGAAGAAAAAACCTGCCATACATCCGGCAAAAAGTGTCGGAGCAAAGTCTCCGGCTACACCACCGCCATTGTTGGTGGCGGTGCATGCAAACGATTTGACCACCGCGACACCTCCGCATACGAGCATTATCGTGTCGAGTGTAGGCCGGCCGTCCATGTGCCAGAAACTATAGTCGGTCATGGCTGTCAGGTTGCCGTCAATGAGTCGGGCCATTGTCTCGTAACCCTCGCCGTAAAGCGACGGGAATATAAATACAAGCACCGCAAGTATCACGCCTGAGAGCAAAGCCTTTAGCCATGGTGAGCGGCACAATCCGAGCAAACGTTGCGTCAGCACGCCGACGCGTGAATAATAAATCGAATAAAATCCACACAGTACTCCGAGCACTATAACCCATCCGCTCATGTGAGGGTCGAAATACTGGGGATGGTTCAGCGGGACGTCAAGTGAGAATCCTGTCATGCCGTAGCTCGTCATGCCGCCTATCACACATGCGATTGTCAGGGCTATCACCGCTACCGTAGTCATTTCCATACCCATGACTTCGAGTGTAAACATCATGCCACCCACCGGGGCTTTGAAAATGCCGGCGATGCCTGCTCCGGCTCCGCAGCCGATTATAATCATCATGAGTCGTGGAGGCAGACCTACCCATCGGCCCAACTGGCTGGCCAACGCGGCTCCGGTCGATGCTATAGGCCCCTCAGCTCCGGCCGAACCGCCAAACCCAAGCGTCAGCGTCGAGGCCAGCACGGGGCCATAGGTGTATGTGGCAGGAATATTGTACTGACCGCGTCTCACCATGTCGCCGATTTTGTCGAGGCCGTGCTCTATGTTGCGTTTCAGGCCATAGCGTTGCAGAGCCACGGTGAGCAGAATGCCGGCGAGCGGTATAGATAGCAATGCCCAGTTGACACCATGCTTGTGAAAATGCGACACAAGCAGAAGCGACAGCCATTTTATAGTCTCTTTAAGTACAAACGCTCCCAGTCCGGCCAAGAGGCCAACTAGTGCGGCAAGTACAAACAGTGATATGGAGGGTGGCAGTGATCCAAGATGCCACTCCTGAGAGGGAGGGGTTGAGGATGAGGGACGGTTGTTGTCGGGTGATATAGTTGACATCGTGACGGAGCAATAGGATGATTATACATTGTTTTTAACAATTACATTCCGTCAAGAGTTTTACAGTATAATATAATGAGGCGGTATGTGTTTTGAATGCAGACTTATCGAAATATTATGCCGAAACGTGTCAGCCCGTCGCTTCCTGAGGTCTGGATATTGAAGCGGCAACCGTGTTGGGTGAGTACGTCGGAGATGAATATCAGCCCCAGGCCCTGTCCGTCGGGCTTGGTTGAATAGAAGGGGGTGAACAGATGGGAAGCGGCTTCGTCGGAGATGCCTGAGCCGTTGTCAGTCACAGTAAGTGACTTTTCGGGTGACGAGTGTGTTTCTATGGTTATTTTGCCGTTGCTTCCCGGAGTGATAGCCTCTATGGAGTTTTTGATTATGTTGATAAGAGCCTGCTCATACAGCATGGCGTCCAGTTCGACAATTACAGGTGCGGGAGTCTGGAGAATCTCCAGGCTCACATCGGCACGGCTACACATGGATTCAAGAAAACCACGCCATTCGTTTAGTTTGCAGTTGAGGTCAGTAGGGTGTAGGCGGGCTTCGGGTATCTTAACCACATCGGCATAAGCCGATATGAATTTGCTCATGGCCAAGCATCTTGCCGCGCAAGCGTCCATGGCCTCGGCCGTATAGGCGGCATCATTCATGTCTGACTCCCGTATGATGCTGCCGACAGTCTGTAGCATAGATGTGATGCCGGCGACCGAGTTATTTACTTCGTGTGAAATGATGCGTATCACTTTCTCATAGGCCCGCTTTTCGGCCTTGACCACCTCCTGTGTCAGTTGCTCTATGAGTATGAACGGGTGAGCATATCCGTTGTCCATAAACGACAATCGCGAGCAGCGATATATTTTCGAGTCGCTCAGTCGCAGAGTCTCTGTCTCGCCCTGTCGCAGCCGGGCTATGCCGGCAGCGAGCGGTGAGTCGATATCTTCCGGCCGCAGACCTTTAAGATCAGCCCGGCTTAGAAATTCGCCTGCCGCCGGGTTGTGCATGGTAATACGACCGTAGGTGTCGAGTATCACTATTCCCATCGGCGAAACGGAAATGAGCAGGTCGAGAAAGTGATTTTGCTCGCGTATGCGCAACCGCTCGGTTTTCAGCCTGTGCATCATGGTGTTGAACATGTCCACGATTCTGTCGGCCTCGGGTTGCCCGACCTTGGTGAGTCGGCTGCTGAAATCCTGTGCGCGTATCAGATCCATACCGTTGGCTATCCCGCGCATTGGCAGGATTATTTTGCGGTAATACCATATTGCAATAATCGTGATGACAGCAAAAAGAGTTGCGCCGATGGCGAGAATGAGCTGATGGATGGTCATAGGCGGGGTCAGTTGAGTCTGTATTTTTCCATGCGCCTGTAGAGTGACTGTCTGGTGATGCCGAGTGACAGAGCTACTTTCGACAGGTTGCCTTCATGACGGCGTAAGGCATCCTCTATGGCCTTACGTTCCACCTCTTCGAGCGTCATGCCCGCGAGACGGTCATTGATGTTGTCGGTCTCGGCTGTTGGTGTGGCCGGAGTGTGATGCTGAGCTGCGAAATGTTTGGCCGTGTAAGCTCCGTCGCTGCCGACGATGAGCGTGCGCTCCACCAAGTTGCGCAGCTCGCGTATGTTGCCGGGATAGGGTAGTGAGGCAAGATAGCGCATGGCGTCGGGCGTGATTTCGGCTTTGCCGTCAGTGTGAGATTTTATGTCGGCAAAATGTCGTGCGAGGGTCGGTATATCCTCTCGTCGTTCCCTGAGCGGGGGTAATGTCACGGTGATGAGATTGATGCGGTAATACAGGTCTTCTCTGAAGCGGCCATCGGCCACCATGGCCGGGAGGTCGGCATTGGTGGCGCATACTACGCGAACATTCACACGACGCGTGCGGCTGTCGCCAAGCGGTTCGAATGTCCCTTCCTGGAGCACTCGAAGGAGTTTGACCTGACACGACATGTCAAGGTCTCCTATCTCGTCAAGAAATATGGTGCCGGTGTCGGCCATTTCAAATCGCCCCATACGGTCGGCAGTCGCGCCTGTGAACGCTCCTTTTCTGTGGCCGAACATCTCGCTCTCAAAGAGGCTTGCCGGGACTCCGCCGAGGTTGACCTTGACAAACGGCCCGTCTTTGCGGCGGCTGTTGCGGTGAACGGCTTCGGCTACCATCTCCTTGCCTGTGCCGTTCTCGCCCATAATCAGTATGGATGCGTCGGTCATGGCTGCGCGTCCTACAGTGTCGAGTACGCGTGCAAGCCCGGGACTTGAACCGATTATGCCGCCTCGGTCAAAGGTTCCGTCAGTTTCAGTCGGAGCGTCGTGAGACGAGTTTAGCTCAAGTGCCGTGGATATTCGCGACAATAGCATGTCGTTGTCCCATGGCTTTGTCACGAAGTCAAATGCACCACCCTGTATGCCTTTGACTGCGAGAGGTATGCTGCCCCAAGCTGTCATGAGTATCACGGGAGTGTCGGGCCGAAACAGTTTCACCTGTTTCAGCAATATGAGACCCTCGTCACCGGATGTCGACAACGAGTAGTTCATATCCATAAGTATCAGTTGGGGTCGGCGGTCGCGCACGATGGCCATTACTTCCTCTCGCGACGAGGCTGTTACAACCTCATATCCTTTGCGCGTGAGCAGAAGCCTTAGCGACATCAACACCGTCCTGTCATCGTCAGCAATCAGTATCATGGTGACAAAGATACGTAAAAATCGGCTGAAATGTAATTTTATTTTTACGTGTCCGTTTTCGGTTGTCCGTTTTCGTAAAAGTGTCCGTTTTCGGACAGGTGGATGTTTTGGCAATTTGTTGTATGTTAATTATTTGCGAGTTTGGCACGGTTGATGCTGTATAATGTTGTAAAAAATGTTTTCATCACAACATAATACCAATGGATAGAGAGATACCACAACATGAGATACGTCGGGCGCGCCATCGCCGCATCTTTATCGGAGCGGGCATATGCGTGGCTTCGGTCTTGGGCGTTTTTGCTTTGGGCACGCTGACGACAGTCGGTGTGAAACGCGACAGCATCACAATCGGCGAGGTCACTATGGGTACGATTGAGGCATCGGTTAATAGCTCAGGGACGGTTGTGCCGGCTTTTGAGGAGATTATCACTTCGCCTATATCATCACGCATAGTCGAGGTGTATTGCCGTGTGGGCGACAGCATCGAGGCCGGCACTCCGCTTCTGAGACTCGATCTGCAGAGTGCGGAGACCGAGATGCGCAGACTTTCCGACCAGATGCGCATGAAGCAGGTGGAGCTTGACCGTCAGGATGCCACATGCTCGACATCGCTTGCCAATATCGAGATGCAGATTAAGGTCAAGTCCATGGAAGTCGACCGTCTGAGAGTTGAATTGTCAAACGAGCGTTATCTCGACAGTCTCGGCTCGGGCACCGGCGATAAGGTAAGAGAGGTGGAGCTGGCATACAATACCGGTCGACTGGCTCTTGAACAGTTGCGACGTCAGCTTGAGGGTGAGCGTCGCACCTCACAGGCCGACAAACGGGTCAAGGAGTTGGAGATAAGCATATACAACAATAGTCTTGTCGAAATGCAACGCACTCTTGATGATGCTCGCGTGCGTGCTCCTCGCACGGCTACGCTTACATATATCAACGATCAGGTAGGGCAGAAGGTGGCTGAGGGAGAGCGTCTGGCAATTATCTCCGACCTTTCGCATTTTAAAATCAAAGCTCACACGCCCGACACCTATGCCGAACGAATAAGAGTGGGTGCCACGGCTGTAATCAAAGCCGGTAAAAACAGGATTGAGGGTATAGTGTCGGGCATTGAGCCGCAGTCGCAGAACGGAATGATTGCCTTTGATGTTCGCATTGACCGATCGGCCATGTCGTGTCTGCGTTCGGGGCTTAAAGCCGATGTATATGTAATGCATGACATTATGGAAGATGTTGTGCGTATACCCAATGGTTCGTATTACAAGGGGCCTGGAGAATATAGACTCTTTGTCATGTCAGATGATGCTAAGTCGCTGTCACGTCACACAGTCAGGCTTGGTGACTGCAACTTCGAGTATGTCGAGGTGACCGACGGGCTGCGTCCTGGCCAGCAGGTGGTTATCTCAGATATGTCGGAATATAAATCGAATAATTTAAAAATAAAATAAAAAAACTATGTCAGTTATTACACTCAGCGGTATAACTAAGGTGTATCGCACAAACGAAATTGAGACAGTGGCTCTCGACAATGTTAACCTGTCGGTCAAAAAGGGCGAATTTCTCAGCATCATGGGCCCGTCGGGCTGTGGTAAGTCTACACTGCTTAATGTCATAGGGTTGCTTGACCGTCCGACCGAAGGTACCATCGAAATAAACGGCACACTCATCGGCTCGATGGGTGACAAGGCTTTATCATCATTTCGTAACCGCAATCTTGGCTTTGTGTTTCAGAGCTTTCATCTCATCAGTTCGCTTAATGTCATGGACAATGTGGAGTTGCCTCTGCTTTATCGTGCTGACAAGGGAGATGGCGATATGCGTAAGAGGGTGCGCGAAGTGCTTGACCGCGTAGGTCTCAGTCACCGCATGCGCCACATGCCTTCGCAGCTTTCTGGCGGACAGTGTCAGCGTGTGGCCATAGCACGTGCGATAGTAGGAAATCCTGAAATCATTCTTGCCGATGAGCCTACTGGTAACCTCGACTCAAAGATGGGGGCCGAGGTCATGGAAATACTCCACAGTCTCAATAAGGACGAAGGGCGTACTATCGTCATGGTGACACATAATGAGGAACAGGCTTGTCAGACTGATCGGATTGTCCGATTTTTTGATGGCAGACAAGTGTTTTAATACTCATATTGGCAATGATTTATCAACTTAAAGTAAAAGTAAAACATGAACATAGATATTAAATCTGTATTTTTTAATCTACGCCGTCAGCCTGTCATAAGCACTGTCACAATAATCGGTACATCGCTTGCGATTTTTCTGATTATGATAGTGGTGATGATGGCTGAGGTTAACACTGCTCCGATATCTCCTGAGAGTAATCGTCCGCGCATGTTGCATCAGCGGTGGACATCAATAAAATCTATCGGAGAAGACCGTTATTTTAGTAACGGAACCATTGATGTCCCATTAAAATCGGAAAGAGTACTTTGAAATTGTTGAAATTTAG
>ERZ778504.1868-NODE-1868-length-13182-cov-3.844976_pt1 | contig 13182 bp, 11 predicted proteins | sample MGYA00510046_ERZ778504 | MGnify/ENA primary metagenome ERZ778504 (study PRJEB29527, sample SAMN07138964) | mouse gut metagenome | material: feces | host: mouse | place: China:Nanjing | collected 2016-01-25 ...
GTTATTTGAGTGACAAATACGGAAGAAAGAAAATTTTGTTATGGGGAACATTTGTCTTCACATTTTTTACGCTTATCGGAAGCCTTATGGAAAACCTCGCTTGGATCATCACCATGCGTTTTCTCAGCGGCTTGGGAGCCGGAGTGGTTTTTCCTCTGCCGTATCTGATGATTTCCGAACTCGCTCCTGCGAAGAAGCGCGCTGTTCTGGTGTGTATCTGCAATGCGATTTTAGCGTGCGCTTATTTGCCGGTTCCTGGGCGATTAAGACGTTTTCCCTTGATTATGCATGGAGGGTTCCGTTCATTATCGGAGGCATCCCCATTGTGACGATTTTGATTTTAAATAAGTATTTGCCGGAATCTCCCCGGTGGCTCATGAAGCGCGGCAGACATGACGAAGTGAGAAAACTTGTTGAACGTTTTGAGAAAAGCGCAGGCGTTGAGCACGACGATACGTTTATTGACGAAATTGTGTTAAATTCCCTTAAAAAAATGGCTGAAGAAGGTTGTGTGAACAACAATGCCTCATGGAAAAACTTATTCATCCCTCCTTATCTTTCCCGTACTTTGGTTTCTTGGGGCATGTTTTCGGCAGGTCTTATCACATGGTATGTCATCATGGTATATGTTCCCACGATTTTAACCACATACGGCTTTGATCCTTCAAAATCCCTCGTTTTAGGCGGCATCATGGCTGCTGTCAGCGGCGGCGGAGCCTTATTGATGGGACCGCTGGCAGATAAGTACGGCCGTAAAAGCATTTGGAGTCTTTACGTAATCATCAGCGTTGTCTGCTTATTCGCAATGACGCTTATCACGTCAATGAACACCCTCTTGTTCGTCGGGGCTGTCATGTCATTTTTCGGAGCGGGAATCATGCCTGTGTGCAAGTTATACATTGCGGAACAATATCCGACGGAACTGCGCAGTTTGGGAACCGGGCTCGGTGAGGCTGTTTCGCGTATCATCGGCGGTGTGTTGGCAACATATTATTTGGCTTACTTCGTATCCGTCGGCGGGGTCAATGCCGTGTTCATCTTTATGGCTGTCACTTTCTTGATTGCCGTCATCGCCCTTCTCGTTTGGGGCAGGGAAACCGCAGGCAGAAACGTTGAAGACATCAGCTCTTGTTAAGGAAGGAGATTGTTATGGATATGGGAACGTTATTTAATCTTTCGGGCAGAACGGCATTGGTTACCGGCGGCAATTCCGGAATAGGCGAAGCAATGGCGACCGCATTGGGACTTGCCGGCGCAAAAGTTATTTTGGTTGCGCGCAGGGAAAACCGGCTGAAAGAATCGGTTGCGAAAATGAAAGAAAAAAATATCGATGCCGAAATGCTTCCTGCGGATCTTGCTTCTTGTGAAAACGCCTTGGCTTGCGGCAGGAAGGCATTGGAATATTTCGGAACCATTGATATTCTGGTCAATGCCGCGGGCGTTAATTTAAGACAAAAATTCATGGACATCATACCGGAAACATGGCTGCACCAGATAAACCTGCATTTAAGTGTTCCGTTTTTCATGGTTCAGGCGTTAGCGCCTGCCATGGCTGCTAAAAAATGGGGCAGAATTATCAATATTGCGTCATTGCAGTCATACAGGGCTTTTGCCGACAGCGCCCCCTATGGTGCGGGAAAAGGCGGAATAGTTCAGCTCACACGGGCGATAGCCCAGGAATGGTCTGCAAAAGGCATTACCTGCAATGCCATCGGACCGGGATTTTTTCCGACGGAACTCACAGAACCCGTATTTAATAATCCTGAATTGGCAAGCAAAAATGCCGGACAAACCTGCATAGGCAGGAACGGGGAATTGACGGATCTTTATGGCACAACCATTTATTTGGCAAGTGAAGCCTCAGGCTATATTACGGGACAGACCCTCATGGTTGACGGTGGTTTTACGGCTAGGTAATTTCGGTCCATCCATATGATTTTTCAGCCTTCCGCGTGATTAAAGAATGCGGAAGGTTTTTTATGCTATTTAAATAAGAAAGCGGAAAAAAATTTTGTAAAAAATACGTGAAAAATTTTTGTGGCATGGTTCTGATTTTTTCATTCTGATGGTTTTTGCATAATAAAAAGGGCGGACCGGTCCGCCCTTTCGGGGTTGTCATACAATAATCAGGGTATTTCCATTTAAGATTAGGAATTTTTTATGCAGGGGAAAAACTTTTATCTCTGCTGTCGCTGTCCGTAAAGCCCGTAAATCCGCTAACGGCTGCCGCAAAGCTCACAAGTTCGCTGACAGCTAAAACGAGAAACTTCTTCCCCCGCACCATGTTACAAAACGTTTTATACTAATTTTCCACACACTTTTAAAATCACATACCATTATGAATATGGTGCAGAAATATTCTAATATTTTTTGCCGCGTTTTTTCATCGCCTGCATACCGCCGGAAGAGTTGACGGCATTTCTGCCGCCGCGTTTGAATTTCAGCAGGCATTCATAAGCCCGTGTGCCTGAATTGCAAATGAAAGCGATATTTTTATCCGCGGGGATTTTTTCCATATCTTCATTAAAACGTTCCAACGGAATATTAAGCCAATATTCCGGATATTTTTTGCACAGTTCAAGAGGGGCTTGTCCCGCTCTTGTATCCACAAAAACATAATTATTGCTGTTCCGTTCCTCAAAAAGCGCGTCAAATTCCGCAGGCTTGATAAATTCGCCGAGGCCCGTGACGATATTGTCCGCAACATTGCCCGCCGTATTGAAAACATCCATGGCGGAGGCAAGCGGAGGAGAATAGGAAACTTCCGCAATGGATAATTCGTGCAGGGTCGGTTTGCCGAATTGAAGCATGGCAGCCATGGTGTCGATACGCGCTTTCACCGCTGTTCCGTCAGCGCAGTATCCTTGCATGCCGAGAATGCGGCGTGTTTTTTTCTCCACAACGACTTCCAGAGTCATCATATGTTTTTCAGGATAAAAATGGGCTCTGTCGAGCTGTTCCATATTGATGCTGACAGCATCGAACCCGGCTTTGACTGCCATATCCTCATTCAAGCCCGTTCCCGCAACTGTTCCTTTATGCATTTTCATGCACCATGTGCCCACGACTCCGGGGAATGTTTCCAAACCGGTTTGCGGATTTCCGCCGGCAATGTTCGTCCCGATGATACGTCCCTGTCTGTTGGCGAGGGAGCCCATGGGCAAATGCATTTCCTTGCCCGAAATAAGGTTTTTTATGGCGATGAGGTCGCCCCCCGCGTAAATATGGGAATTGGAAGTCTGCAAATATTCATTGACGCAAACCCCGTATTTCGGGTTGCATTTCAGTCCCGCTTTTTCGGCGAGTTCATAATTCGCCTTTACGCCCATTGCCAAAATGACATGGTCGGCCTTAATGCGCTGTTTATTGGTGACAACTTCGCATACGTTGCCTTCATCATCGCCCGCAAATTCAAGCACATCTTCTTCCGCAACAATATTGATTCCCGCTTCTTCAAGGTCATGCCTGATCATGTCGGAAACGGTGCTTGAAACAAGATTCGGAAGCATGCGTTTTGAACGCTTTATCAGCGTGCAGGGAATATTCCACATGTCAGCCAAGCCCACGGCGATTTCAATAGCCGTGAAGCTCGCCCCGATAATCACCATATGTCGTATGCCTTTTTCGCAGTGGGTGCGGATTTTTTCCGCGTCCTCAAGCCCCGCTATGGTTGTGATATTCTTAAGACCGACACCTTTGATTTGAGATACAATGGCATGGCTGCCCATGCCGAGCACAAGCTCGTCATAAAAAAGTTTTTCTTTTTCGCCGGTATCCAGATTTTCCGTAAGGACATATTGTTCCTGCGGATTGATTTCAAGGGCTTTGGTCCTGATTTTCACATGGTCGATATCTTTTACATGGGTGAAAAAATGCGGGTCGCGGATAACATTGGCGCTTGTGGCGCGCAATTCATTGATACTGTCCACTTCGGAAGAAATATAAAAAGGCATGCCGCAGCCGCCGTAGGAAATAAATTGTCCTTGGTCTATAATGGTGATTTCGGTATCGGGATTTACCCGTTTGCAGCGTGTGGCAGCTTTTGTTCCAAGAGCGACAGCTCCGATGATAAGAATTTTCTTAGCCATAACAACTCCTTTTATTTGAGGTGCATTTTATGTCAAAAATAAAAAATAGTCAAAAAAAACTAAAAAGAATTATGTCCCTTGCTCCAATGGGATATGCCTGCTTTCAGACTTTTGTGGTTGGGCAGGACAACTGAAAAAAGAGCGTAAAACTGCGGAGAATGATCGGGATAAACCAAATGGCAAAATTCATGCAGAATGACAAATTCGATATATTCAAGAGGCAGACCCATTAAATGCCGGGAAAGCGTGATTCGTGTTTTTTGCTCTTTCGCAAAAATCCTGCATGAACCGAAACAGCGCTTGCATGAACGGACGGTAAGAGGCGGGCAGGAAAAATGATAAGGGGTTGTTATGGTATGCCGTAAAAGAAAATGCGCTGTTTTTTCTTGGAAAATTTTCCACAACAAAGAATAATGCAAAGGCAGGAACCGCTGCGCCGTTTTTTTCCGCCAGAGGCTGAGCAATTTCAGCGCTTCTTCACTATTCGGGCAATATATGGAAAGTTCTTGGTCGGTCAGCCGTATTTCAGGACGGGAATTTTGTAAAATGGGCAAAGCCTGCGAAAAAAGTTCCTCTTGGTCAATATAAGAATTTCGGGCGAAAAACCGTACTTTTTCCAGCGGAGCGGAGCTTGTTTTGCGAAGCGTCACGCCAAACGATTTTCCGAAAATAAAAACTTCTTCCGTTACCGGCTTTATTGCCGTCTGCATGTCTGCGAGCTGTTCCTGTCTGGCGAATATCCATTCGGCATGTTTTCGCATGCTGTTTTCTATCGCGGTCAATGGCGTATGGAAAGGGGCTTTTATTTCCAGCCGGTTGGCTTCTTTCATACGCAGGCGGACGGTTTTAAACCTATCGAAGCAAAGGGTATAGGAAATTTCTTTTCCCTGATATGAAAAGGCGGCGGAGATGTTCTTTGTTTGCGCCATATTGTTAAACCTATATCACTGCGCTGTGAAAAAATCCTTGCCGTAACGTATGAAGTAATAATACGCAAGGGCTTGTATTAAAAAATAAGCAATAAAAACAAGTTGATATGTTGAGTCTTCCAGGAAGAGCGTTATTCCTAAAATAAAAAACTGAAGAAATATGCCCGGCAAAAGCAAACTTTTCCTCTTTTCTTTCCTATATAAATGCACAATATAATACTGCAAGGGGCAAAGAAGAAAAATAACGGGGAGGGAGCAAAGCTTCGGGAAATATTTTGCGTAATCGGGAGGCAGGAACATCACCAAGACAAGCAAAAGGAAAAACACGTTCCCCAAGTCGGCGAGAGTGAACGCCCGTTCGATTTCCTTTAATGAAAAAGAAAAATTATCATTATCTTCTTTGGGCGCGGATAATTTTCTTTCTTCGTCTTTCAGTAAAAAAAGCGTGGTGCGAAAAGAAAACCAAATAAAAAAGAATGCGAAAACAGGCATTAACCGTGTCAAAATCAGGGGCATGAAAATACTGGTGAGGCTTGCGTCGATTTTTGGTGAATATCCAAGCAAAAACTGCAGAATGACATGGGCGTGACGCAGTGTGAAAAAGCAAAAAGCGCTCCAGAAAAGCACCTGCCAAAAAAAGAAAAAAGCATGGCTTTCAAGCAGAAGCAGAAACCGTTTTTTTAAGGAAAATTGTCTTTGCACGCTTATCAGCGTAAGGGCGGGAAAAGAAAAAAACATGAAAACAAGAGGAAAAAGCACATATAAAGGATTTGCCGTGGTTGCGGGAAAACGGGGATATCCGGAAAACGCAAATAAACTGTCTATTAAAAGGAAATTCATTCCGTTTGCCAAAACGGCGAAAAGGAAAAACGCTCCCAAAAAAGCAAGTGCGGATTTCAAAATGTTTTTTACCATGATTTTCCCATTGTGAAGAAAAAGTATAGCTATTTTTTAATATATTGCAAAGAAATAAAAAAACAAAAAAAGTTAATAGGATAACCATAAGGAATAACAGCATTAAAAAAATATTTTAAACTTTTTTTCTTTTTACCCCTTTTCAAGCATGAAAAAAAGCTTATTTATTTGTTGTTGCCGGAATGGCGGCATAAAAAAACAAAATAAATAATCTTGTTGGAGGATATGTTTCCATGAGTTTTAAACCCCTTAATGACCGTGTGCTTGTAAAACGCTCAGATCTTGAAGAAAAAACAGCAGGTGGGCTTTTCATTCCCGAATCTGCAAAAGAAAAACCATCCCAAGCGAAAGTTATCGCTGTCGGTTCCGGCAGAGTTTTGGCTGACGGCACACGCGTTCCTCTTGAAGTGAAAGAAGGTGACATTGTCCTTTTCGGCAAATATGTCGGCACTGAATTGAAATATGAAGGCGAAGAATACCTCGTTTTAAGAGAAGAAGATATTTTGGCAGTTCTTTCATAATCATAAAAAATACATCGTTAAGCATAAATTTTAGGAGATAAAAATAATGTCTGCAAAAGAAATCCTTTTTGACGCGAAAGCTCGTGAACGTTTGGCAGCAGGTGTCGATAAACTCGCCAATGCGGTTAAAGTAACCTTAGGACCAAAAGGCCGCAACGTTCTTATTGAAAAATCATACGGCGCGCCCGTTATCACCAAAGACGGCGTTTCTGTCGCCAAAGAAATCGAGCTTGAAGATAAATTTGAAAACATGGGTGCGCAGCTCGTGCGTGATGTCGCTTCCAAAACCAATGAAGCGGCCGGTGACGGAACAACCACCGCTACCATTTTGGCTCAAGCCATTTACCATGAAGGCGTAAAGCTTGTCGCCGCAGGCCGCAATCCGATGCCTATCAAACGCGGTATCGACAAAGCCGTTGAAGCCATCACTTCCGAACTTGGCAATATTGCGAAACCGACCCGCGACCAAAAAGAAATCGCGCAGGTCGGTACTATTTCCGCCAATGCTGACGCAACAATCGGCAATATCATCGCCGAGGCCATGGGCAAAGTCGGCAAAGAAGGCGTTATCACCGTTGAAGAAGCAAAAGGTTTGGAAACCACCCTTGATACCGTTGAAGGCATGCAATTCGACCGCGGTTACCTTTCCCCTTATTTTGTGACCGATACCGAAAAACTCGTCTGCGAACTTGAAAATCCATATATCCTCCTCCAAGAAAAGAAAATCACAAGCATGAAAGAAATGCTTCCCGTGCTTGAACAAGTCGCAAAAATGAACCGTCCTTTGCTTATCATTGCTGAAGATATCGAAGGCGAAGCTCTTGCAACCTTGGTTGTGAACCGTCTCCGCGGCACAATCCAAGTCGCCGCCGTAAAAGCTCCTGGTTTTGGCGATCGCCGCAAAGCCATGCTCCAAGATATCGCCATTCTTACCGGCGGTACCGTTGTTGCTGAAGAAATGGGCATCAAGCTTGAAAATATGACCCTTGCGGACCTTGGCACCTGTAAGAGCGTTCGCATTGACAAAGACAATACCGTTATTGTCGACGGTCACGGCAAAGCTGAAGACATTAAAGCCCGCGTAAAACAAATCCGCGCTCAAATCGAAGAATCTTCTTCTGACTACGATCGTGAAAAACTCCAAGAACGTCTTGCGAAACTCGTCGGCGGTGTTGCCGTTATCCATGTCGGCGCCGCAACCGAAGTTGAAATGAAAGAAAAGAAAGACCGCGTGGAAGACGCTCTCAACGCTACCCGCGCAGCTGTTGCCGAAGGCATTGTCCCCGGAGGCGGCACCGCATTCATCCGTGCAAGCAAAGTTCTTGACGATCTTAAACTTGCTGATGACGATGAAATCGCCGGCGTAAACATCATCCGCCGCGCTATTGAGGAACCTCTCCGTCAAATTGCTGCAAACGCAGGCTTTGAAGGTTCCGTTGTTGTTGAAAAAGTACGTTCCGGCAAGGACGGCTTCGGTTTCAACGCCGCAACCGGTGAATACGAAGACCTCTTGAAAGCAGGTGTTATCGATCCGAAACAAGTAACCCGTTTTGCTCTTCAACACGCTGCTGGTGTTGCCGGACTTCTCCTCACCACCGACTGCGCTATTGCCGAAGCTCCTAAGAAAGAAGAAGCTCCTGCTATGCCTCCTATGGGCGGCGGTATGGGCGGCATGGGCGGTATGTATTAAAATACTGCTCTCCCCAAAGAGCTGTGAAATAAAAAAAAGCACCGAGCAATCGGTGCTTTTTTTATTTGCAATTGACCGATTAAAAATAAACCTTGAAGAAGGAAACGGTTATCCGTAATTTCCCCGTTTTGCTCTCCAATATGCTGCTAGCTTGGTCGCAACGGTTAAAGCCTGAAATTCCGTATTATCCTTGGTTTTGCATTGTTGAAGCAGGGAGCTGACGCTCCCGCTTCCAATGAATGAAATTACCCGAATTCAAAATCAATGCCTATCTGTTTTTCATATTTTATACTGCGTTGGTTATCTAATTTTAATAATTCAGAAAGATACCTGAACGTACGGACAGTTTTAATGTGGGGTATTGGCTCATTGGCGGACCTGCCGGCTTTTTGTTATCGGACCTGCCGGGTACCCAGCCGGTATTTCTCTTGTGTTTTTTAGGGCTTATGAAAATAAAAATTTTTGCAGGTCTTTTTCATTTTGTTTTGATTGCTTTGGTTTGAACGTGTTGAATTGGTTCATTGCATACGCTTGTTACAAAATTAATTTGTAATGAGTGCTCTTTTTATTTTTTTATTTGTTGGACAGAGATATTTTTTCCTCTTATATTGCAATAAAGTGAAAAATTTTTATTTTGCTTTAATCCATTGCAGGAGGAAGGTTAAAATGAGCATAGATTTCAGGGTGCGTCCGCCGATAGCAAGTTATAGAAACGCGGAGTTCTATAATAATATTGCGGACGTATCCCAAAGGGCGGCTCGCTTCAATGCAAAAATATCTCCTTGCGCCGCCACTTTTTCCATGGAAGCTTTAATACGGGAAATGGATGAATGCGGGATTTCCCGTGCGGTCGTTCCCATCCGCAAGGGCTGCGGGGGGAACAATGAAGATTTGCTGTTTCTTTTGAAAAATTGGTCCTCCCGATTTATAGGACTTGCCGGAATCGCTCCTTTCATGGGAATGGAGCAGGCATTTAATGAATTGCGGCAGTATGTCATAGACGGTCCTTGTGCCGGAATAGCCTTGGAGCCGGCTTTCGACCCCGAACCATGGCATGCGGACGATGAACGGGTTTTTCCTCTTTATGAAAAATGCCAAGCGGAGAAAATACCCGTTGTGTTTACGTTTGGCGGTATTTTCACGCCTAAGCTTGATTTATATTCGCCTTTTGCGATAGACACGGTCGCCAAGGAATTTCCTGAAATGCAAATCGCATTGTCCCATGGAGGCTGGCCTTTTGTGACGGAGTTTTGCCAACTGGCTTTCAACCGCGGAAATATTTACCTTGCACCTGACATGTATATGCTCAATGCTCCGGGAAGCGCCGATTATATTGCCGCGGCAAACGGAATATTGTACGATAGAATGATTTTCGCTTCTGCCGCACCGATAATTTCCATTAAAGATGCTGAACGGCACTATAAGACCTGCGGTATAAAGGAAGAATTTTTACCGTATGTCATGGAAAAAAACGCTTGCCGTTTTTTGCGGTTATGATTTGGGCAAACCGTGCTTCTCGCGTTTTTCGGCATACGGTTTCCGGGTTGTTAGGAGGTTTTCATGCGTTTGGAGCAATTAGCTGTTTTGATTGAGGTGGCAAAATATAAATCTTTGAATTTGGCTTGCGCATCTTTGCATATGACCCAGCAAACATTGAGCGCGTGCATTAAAAATATGGAGCGCGAGCTGAATGTGATTTTGCTGAAACGTACAAGCAAAGGCGTGAGCTTGACAGCGGAAGGAAAAAAAGTTTTCGCCTATGCGGTGAAAATAATTCCGGAATATGAGGAATTATTGGAAAGTATCGCCGCAAAAGACAATAACGGGCGGAGTTTTTACGGTGAATTGCGTATTTATGTGAATTCGCTTTTTTATTTGGCAACATTAACGGAAATCATTAAAAATTTTTGTTACCGGTATCCTGAAATCAAAGTTGTCACGCTGGGGGCTTCGCCCGCTGTCATTCGTGAACGTTTGCTGGAGCCCGAAGAAGAGGGCGTATACCGCGTAGGATTGGTGAATGTGCCCTGTGCGGAAGAAAACGGGGGAGATTCCGGGTTCATGTCTTTTGACGGATTGAATTTCATCCCTTTGGAAAAGGGGAATTATCATGCCTGCGTAAGTGAGAATTCACACTTGGCGAAGCGCCGCGAGCTTTCCCTGCGTTCCATTTTGCGGGAACCGCTTGTCATAGGCGCCGCGGAAGAACTGAATGTGACGCCGCTGCATTTTATGTTAAGCCGATACGGAAAACCCAATATTGTGCTTGCAACCACATCGCTTACGCTTTGGCACAACATTATCGCTTCCAATATGGGCATTGGTTTTTTGCATGATATTTTCTTGGATGGACGGGAGCCTTTCTGCTCCTGTTTGGAGCACATTGTTCCCATCCGTATCAAAGATAAATTTTCTGCGGTAACCGGCTGCTTAATGGTTGGAAAATCCGAAGGAATCATAGAAAAATTTGTAACATTTCTGCCGAAAGGCAAAGTTTGAAGGAAAAATATTATGAACAGGACAATTGCAACTTCCCGCAATTATTATTGGCTGCATACTTTGATATATTTTTTATTGACGTTCGGAATCGGGAAAATTTCTTATTCCGCGCTGCCTCCTATGGGTATGTCCGTCATAGGGATTTTTCTCGGTCTGCTTTATGGCTGGACGTTCATAGGCTTCATTTGGCCCAGCATGTTCAGCATTTTCATGTTGGGGGTCTGCGGTTTCTTTCCGTCCCCCCAGGACGCTTTCGCTCATGCTTTCAGCCAGCAGTTGGTGGTTTTCATGTTGTTGGTATTGGTATTTACGGCTTACTGCGAGCAAAGCGGTTTGAATAAAAAAATGTCTTGTTGGTTTTTGAGCCGGAAAATGCTGGTGGGACATCCGTGGATATTTACGTTCATGGTTTTGCTGGGTTCGTTTGTCGTCAGTTTTTTGGTGGACGGCAACGCGGTTGTCTTTTTGGTTTGGAATCTCATGTACAGCATTTTCGACGAGGTCGGATATAAGAAAGGCGAGCCCTATCCCGCCTTTGTTTTGGCAGGAGCCGCCATTGCCGCTATTTTGTCCTTCGGTTGCAAGCCTTGGGGAAATGTGTGCATTTTGGCTATCGGAGCATTGGAAAGTGCCACGGGCGGGGCATATACGGTTGATTATTTAACCTTTATGGCGGTCACCGTTCCTATCTGCATATTGTTTGTCACCGCATATTTCTTGGTTATGAAATATGTTTTCCGTCCCGATGTGAGCAAGCTGATGAATCTTTCCGACGAATATCTGGCTCGGATGCGCAGTGAATTGAAGCTGTCTTTGCATGAAAAAACCGCCGCTCTCGCTTTGCTTGTTTTTATGCTTTTGATGATTTTGCCGACATTTTTATCCGGTGAAAAAGGGATTGCCGGTTTTTTCGGCAGTTTTAATTTTTTGTCAGCCGTCGCCATTGTTCTTATTGCATTAACGCTCATAAAAGTTGAGGGAAAGCCTTTGCTTGATTTTGATGCTTGTGCCCGTTCCGGCATTCATTGGCATGTGTTTTGGATAACTGCGGCGGCTTTGCCGGTTTCCGCCGCCGTAAGCAGCGAGGGCGCGGGAATTACCCAGTGGCTCGGCATGCTTATGAATGAGTATTTTCAAGATACGAATGTTTTTGTTTTTCTTGTGTTGTTTTCCGTTATTGTTAATTTGGCGACACAGCTTACTCATAATGTGAGTTTGGTGCTTATTGCCGTGCCTGTTGCCGTGCAGGTAAGCAGTTCTTTGGGATTGAACCCGTTGGCCCTGACCGTTTTGGTCGTCATTGCCGCGGCATGCGCGTATGCGACGCCTGCGGCTTCCACGGTGGCGGCAATTCTTTTTTCAAATGTCGATTGGATCGGGGTTAAAAATTCTTTTAAAGCCGGTTTCAGTGCCGTGATTGCGGGGCTTATTGTTTTATTTGTCTGCGGTTTCCCGATTATCGGGGCTGTGTACGGATTTTTCCTCTGAGGAGTTTTTATGAAAATTTTCGATATGCGTTTGCGTCCTCCTTTTAAATCCATTGCGGAGGGAATGTTTCAAAATTCCGGAAGAGAGCTTTTTGAGCCTGAAGTTTTTGCCCCCCGTTTCGGAATGCGTATTGCCGAATCCGCAAAACAGCGCTCGATGGAATTATGCATTCAGGAAATGGATGAAGCCGGAATTTGTGCAGGTGCCGTTTTAATCCGCAAATCAACGGCAATGAAAAACGAAGATTTGGAAGAATTGACACGTTCGTATCCGAAGCGTTTTGTCGGTATTGCGGGAATTGACCCGCATGAAGGCAAAGCCGCTTTGGACGAAATCGATACGTTTGTGCATAAAGGCGTATGCCGGGGAGTTTTGTTTGAAACCGGATTTTGCCGTCCTCCCCTGTATGCAGACGATAAAGTTTTGTCGGTGTTTTATGAAAAATGCGAGGCTGAAAATATTCCTGTTTTCATTTCTTTCGGGGGATTTGTCGCCCCGGATTTGAGCTATACCGACCCTATGATTGTTGAAAGGATTGCCTTGGCTTTTCCCAAATTGAAGCTGATTGTCGCCCATGGCGGCTGGCCGTTTGTTTCCGCCATTTGCCATGTGGCGTTTAATCGCGAACATGTGTATTTGGCTCCTGATTTATACACGATGAACGTACCAGGAAACCGGGAATATCTGGACGCCGCGAATTATTTGATTCCTGAAAAATTCATGTTCGGAACCGCTTATCCGTGTGTTGATATGCGGCAGGCCGCCGCGTATTACAAACAGTGGGGGCTTCGTGCCGAAGTCATACAGGCGGTGATGTTTGATAATGCGGTGCGTGTGTTGAATTTGTCCGATAAGGATATTGCTTTTTCCTAAAGAAGAATGAAAAGGGCTTGTGAGCGTTGATGTAAGTTTTTTTTGACGCGTCAGCACGAAAGACCGCGCCTGCAAAGCGGGCGGAGTGAAAAAGCTTTCAAGACAAAACCGTCCTCCTTCGGTATGTTTTGATGTGTTTGTCAGGCAAAACCGAAAGAGGACAGTTTTTATGCAAAATC
>ERZ778504.1870-NODE-1870-length-13164-cov-3.568236_pt1 | contig 13164 bp, 14 predicted proteins | sample MGYA00510046_ERZ778504 | MGnify/ENA primary metagenome ERZ778504 (study PRJEB29527, sample SAMN07138964) | mouse gut metagenome | material: feces | host: mouse | place: China:Nanjing | collected 2016-01-25 ...
CGCGAAAAAGTGCACACATTAGCCTGCATGGCGCTGGATAACGCGAAATTGGTGCGCGAGTTCACGGGAGTGGCACCCTCCATCGTCTCGACCGACACGCTCGACACGGCGATGCAGGCGGCCCGCGCGGCAACTCGTCCGGGCGATGTCGTGCTGCTGTCGCCCGCCTGCGCCAGCTTCGACCTCTTCAAGAACTACGAACAGCGCGGCGAACTGTTCAAACAATGGGTAAACGAACACACGCACTGACCCGCCCCCGTTCCCGAAAATAACGATGAAAAAGAACTCCCCGACGAACACCCCGACAACTCCGACAACGGAACCGCGCGCGGAACGCTACCGATTCTTTTCGGGCGACCGCGTATTGTGGGTCATCGTCGCGGTACTGGCCGTGATTTCGGTCCTGGTGGTCTACTCCTCGACGGCGAAAATGGCCTATGACCCCGATTCCGACCTCTCGACCGTCCATTTCCTGCGCCAACAACTGATTATCCTGGTGCTGAGCCTCGGCACGATGTGCGCCGTGCAGAAAATCGACTGCCGCATCTACAACAAACTGGCGAAACCGGTCTATATCCTCTCGCTGCTCGCCACGGTCGCCGCCTATTTCATCGGCCACGCAACCAACGGGGCCAGCCGCTGGATTCCGCTGGGTTCGTTCCAGTTCCAACCCTCCGAAGCGCTGAAAATCGCCACGGTGCTCTATCTTGCGCGGCAACTCGCCTGCCGTCAAAAGAACATTGCCAACCTGCGGATCGTTCCGTCGGGACGGTTTTGGACATGGCGCACGTCGCGTCAGCAACGCCGCATCTGGCGCGAAGGGACACGACCGATTCTGCTGCCGGTGTTCTTCTCTTGTCTCGTGATTTTTCCGGCCCACACGTCGGCTGCCGTATTGGTCTTTCTGACCTCGTGGGTAATGATGCTCATCGGGCGAGTACGGATTCGCGAACTGCTCAAACTTTTGGGGTGGGCCTTTGCCGGAATACTGCTCATCTTCGCCCTTAACCTCGGCCGTAGCGAAACCGCCGAAGGACGTCTGACAACGTGGTGGCATTCGTGGACGCATGAATACAACGCCGATGCCCCGAAACCGGCCGACAAACTGACCGACACCGAACGCTCGATGATCGCCATCCACAACGGCGGCATCTTCGGTGAAGGTGCGGGCCAAAGCGTTATGCGCGTGGAGATGATCCACCCCGAAAGCGACTATGCCTATGCCTTTTTCGTCGAAGAATACGGGCTACTGCTGGCTGTGGCGCTGCTGATGCTCTACTTGTGGATATTCTTTCGGGCTATCGAAATTTTCGGACAATGCGGCACGGCCTTTCCGGGATTGCTGGCCCTGGGGTTGGCTCTGCTTATCACGAGTCAGGCACTGTTGCACATCATGGTGACGGTCAACCTGATACCCGAAACAGGACAGACGCTTCCGCTGATTTCTCGCGGCGGTTCGTCGACGCTTTTCACGACCATCGCGCTGGGAATGATTCTGAGCGTCAGCCGCCAAAACGACGAACAATCGCACGAACGGCCTCGCGGCGAAAGCATCTTACAAGAACGGAGTGAGGCCTGACCGCCCGACACGGAACCTCTCGCCGACCTCTCCGAAGCAAAGCGGGTGTCCGAATGATTTCGGACACCCGCTTTGCTTCATTCACTCGTAACTCCGATCAAGCCTTGCCGGACGAACCGAGCACCTCGTTGCACTTGTGCATGTAGAGCTTCTTCAGCTCATCGCGAGCCGGACCCAGATATTTGCGCGGATCGAACTCGGCAGGCTGCTCGGCGAAGACCGTACGAACGGCAGCCGTCATGGCCAGACGGCCGTCCGAGTCGATGTTGATTTTGCAAACCGCACTCTTGGCAGCCTTGCGCAACTGATCTTCGGGAATACCGACCGCCTCTTTCAAGGCTCCGCCGTGGCTGTTGATGATCTTCACATACTCCTGCGGCACCGACGACGATCCGTGCAGAACGATCGGGAAGCCCGGCAATTTGGTCTCGATTTCGGCCAAAATGTCGAAACGCAGCTCGGGCGGCACGAGAATACCCTCGGCATTGCGCGTGCACTGCTCCGGACGGAACTTGAACGCACCGTGCGACGTACCGATAGAAATAGCCAATGAATCGACGCCCGTCTTCGAAACGAAATCGATGACATCTTTCGGGTCAGTGTAATGCGACTGCTCAGCGGCAACCTCGTCCTCGACGCCGGCCAACACGCCCAACTCACCCTCGACCGTTACATCGAACTGGTGCGCATAATCGACCACCTCTTTAGTCAGCGCTACATTCTCCTCGTAAGGAAGTGCAGAACCGTCGATCATCACCGACGAGAAACCCATATCGATGCAACTCTTGCACAACTCGAACGAATTGCCGTGGTCGAGGTGCAGGACGATCGGAATGTTCTTGCCCAACTCCTTGGCATACTCGACGGCCCCCTGCGCCATGTAACGCAACAACGTCTGATTGGCGTACTTGCGGGCACCAGCCGACACTTGCAGAATCACAGGCGACGAACACTCGACACAAGCCTGAATGATGGCCTGCATCTGCTCCATATTGTTGAAATTGAAAGCCGGAATAGCATAACCGCCTTTGATGGCCTTGGCGAAAAGCTCGCGCGTATTCACCAGCCCCAGTTCTTTGTACAATACCATAATAATTGAATTTATACTGATTGACTGTTTACACAAAAATCGTTCATTTCCACTTCCGTCCGCTCCGATGAGCAGCACAAATGTACGAATTTTTCTCTATCGGAGGCTCTTTTTGTGAAAAAAATAACAGTCGGCCGAAAATCGTTGTTTTTTCCGGATTGTTTTTTGTACTTTTGCCGCAAACCGAAAAAAGATATGCCGGAATTTATCTATCAGGAACCGTTCCCCGTCGGGGAGGACAAGACGAAGTATCGTCTGTTGACGAAAGATTATGTGAAAGTCGTCGAATGCGACGGACGCAAACTGCTCAAGATCGCCCCCGAGGGGCTCGAGCTGCTCTCGAAAGCGGCTTACAGCGACGTATCGTTCTATCTGCGGGCCAGCCACTTGCAGAAGTTGCGAGAAATTCTCGACGATGCCGAGACGAGCGACAATGACAAGTTCGTGGCCTACACCATGCTGCTGAACCAATGTGTCGCCGCCGAGGGCAAGCTGCCGACCTGTCAGGACACGGGCACGGCCATCTGCATTGGCCACAAAGGCGAGGACGTTTACACCGGCACGGACGATGCCGAGCACATCGCCCGCGGGGTCTACGAGACATACAAGGAACGCAATCTGCGCTATTCGCAGGTCGTGCCGTTCACAATGACCGACGAGAAAAACTCGGCGACCAACCTGCCCGCCCAAATCGACATCTACGGCGGCAAACCCGGCATGGAGTACGAATTTCTCTTCATCACCAAAGGCGGCGGATCGGCCAACAAGACGTTCCTCTACCAGCAGACCAAAGCGCTGCTGAACGAAAAATCGCTCACCGAGTTCATCACCGAGCACATCAAAGACCTCGGTACATCGGCCTGCCCGCCCTACCACTTGGCCATCTGCATCGGCGGCACATCGGCCGAAATGTGCCTTTCGACCGTGAAAAAGGCCTCGGCAGGCTATCTGGACGAACTGCCCACGTCGGGCAACGAGGGCGGGCGCTGCTTCCGCGACCTCGAATGGGAACGGAAAGTGCTCGAAATCTGTCGCAACAGCGGCATCGGCGCCCAGTTCGGCGGCAAGGCGTTCGTACACGACGTGCGCGTCATCCGTGCACCACGCCACGCAGCTTCGTGCCCCGTAGCGATCGGTGTCAGCTGCTCGGCCGATCGCAACATCCGCGCGAAGATTACGCCCGAAGGCATCTTCCTCGAAGAACTGGAGAAGAATCCGGCCCGTTTCTTGCCGAAAGAAGCTCCGGCCATGTCTCCGGCGGTGGACATCGACCTCGACGAGGGCATGGATAAAGTGCGGGCCATTCTGACGAAGTACCCCATCAAAACACGTCTGCGGCTGCGCGGCACGCTGATTGTGGCTCGTGACATCGCCCACGCCCGCATCAAACAGATGCTCGACGAGGGCAAACCGATGCCGGAATACTTCAAGAAACACCCGATCTACTACGCCGGTCCGGCCAAGACGCCCGAAAGCATGGCCTCGGGTTCGTTCGGCCCCACGACGGCGGGACGCATGGATCCCTATGTCGACCTGTTCCAGCAACACGGCGGCTCGCTGGTCATGGTGGCCAAAGGCAACCGCTCGCAGGCTGTGACCGACGCATGCAAGGCCCACGGCGGATTCTATCTCGGCACCATCGGCGGCCCGGCAGCGATTCTGGCGCAAAATTCGATCAAGTCGGTCGAAGTCGTCGACTTCCCCGAATTGGGCATGGAAGCCGTGCGCAAGATTTACGTCGAGGATTTCCCCGCGTTCATCATCGTCGATGACAAGGGCAACGACTTTTTCGCCGACTTCAAACACTAAAACGCCGGCGGATACGTTGTACGACCGAAACCGGTTTTCCGACGGACGGAGTGCGGTTGTTGCGCACCCGTCCGTCGGTATCGAATGGATGTGTAAAATGGATGGTATGAAATTTTTCGCTGCGAGACTTACGCTCGCATTGTTGCTTCTGGCAGGCATCGTCGACCGTGCGGATGCGGCCGGAAAGGTCACGTTCGAGGCATCGTCGCCGCTGACGGTCGCCGTCGGCGAGACATTCCGTGTGGAATTCACGCTCAATGCCGAACCCGACAAGGAGAGTTTCAAGGCTCCGTCATTCGAGGGATTCGACGTACTGGCCGGCCCGTCGGTCTCCACCGGCGAATCGCTCTCCATCATCAACGGTTCGATGACGAAGAGCTTCAGCTACAACATCACCTATGTCGTATTGGCCCAACAAGCAGGCAATCTCACCGTGGGACCAGCCCAAATCACAGTCGACGGCACGGTCTACCGCACCAATCCGCTACCGATCGAAATCGTTCAGGAAAACAACGATCAAGGCAACCGCAACACGGATCGCCCGCAGGAAAACGAAGCATCGAACAACGCCCAACGCAAAATCGCAAAAGACGACATTCTGCTGCGCACCATCGTTTCACGCACGTCGGTCTTCAAGGGCGAACCGCTGCGCGTGACCTTCAAACTCTATGAACGGGTCAATGTCGTGGGATACGACGGTGTGAAATTCCCGTCGTTCAACGGCTTTTGGGCGCAGGAACTCAACACGGGCAACGCACCCCGCCGCCGCGAAACCTACAACGGAAAGGTCTACGAAACGCTCGTCGCCCGCGAATTCCTGCTCTACCCCCAACAATCGGGTACGCTAACCATCGACCCTGCCGAACTGACCGCCGTGGCGCAGGTCGTGGTACAGAGTCGGAACATCGACCCTTTCTTCGGCGGCGGACACGAAGTCTACAACGTTCCACGCAAAGTGCAGAGCCAACGGGTGACCGTCACGGTCAAACCCCTGCCGTCGGGAGCTCCGGAGAGTTTCAACGGAGCAGTGGGTCGCTTCACGCTCGACGCCACGCTGCCGCCCGACCGGATCGCCGCGAACTCGGCTGCGACCTATACGGTGAAAATCGCGGGCTCGGGCAACCTGACGCTGGTGCAGGCGCCCAAACTGACGCTGCCGACTTCGTTCGAACAATACAACGTCAAGACGACCGAATCGATCAACACGTCGGCATCGGGCATCTCGGGTTACCGACAATTCGAATATCCGTTCATCGCACGGGCCGAAGGAACGTACGAAATCGAACCAGTTGAGTTCACCTACTTCGATCCGGAACGGATGCGCTACACCACGCTGCATGCCAAACCGCTGACGCTCGACGTAACGCCCGACGCCTCGGGCAATGACGGCGCACCGGTCGTGCAGGGCCGCGGCATGTCGAAAGAGGAGGTGCGGCTGCTGGGGCAAGATATCCGGTTCATCAAACTCGGCAATGCCCGACTGCGTACCGACCGCCGACCGTTCCTGTTCGGCACGGCCTACTGGCTGCTGCTGACGGCAATTCTGCTGGCGTTCGGCAGTGTCTATGTCGCCCTGCGGCGACGCATCCGCGAGATGCAGAACGTCGCCCTCGTACGCGGCAAACGCGCCAACAAGGTCGCTATCCAACGATTCCGCGCAGCGAAACGCTACATGGAGGAACAGAACCGCCACGCATTCTACGAGGAGATGCTCCGCGCGCTGTGGGGCTACATGAGCGACAAGTTCAATATTCCCGTAGCCAATCTGACCAAAGAAAACGTCCGCGAAGAACTGCACAAGCGCGGCATTTCGGCCGAACAGTCGCAACGCTTCACAGCCATCGTGACCCAATGCGACGAAGCGCAATATTCGCCCGTTGCCACGGCACAGATGAGCGACGTCTATGCCGAAGGGGTGGACTTTATTTCACGGATCGAATCGGCGATAAAACGTTAGGAATCATGAAAAAGACAATGATAATCGGTCTGCTGCTATTCGCGGGATGGATGCTTACGGCACCGGTCTCGGCTCAGGAGGCGCAACCCGCCGAAGCGCAGCCAACAACGACAGAGCAATCGACATCAGAATCTGCGGAAGCTACCGACGCACAAACGAACCTCGCGGAAGAGGCACCCGACCGATTGTGGGACGCAGCAAGCACGGCCTACATCAACGGCGATTATGCAAAAGCCGTAAAAGCCTACGAACAATTGGTTGCCCGCGAATTGAGTTCGGCCAAACTCTACTACAATCTGGCCAATGCCTATTTCAAGGAGGAGCAGTTGAGCCGTTCGATTCTTTTCTATCGGCGGGCCCTGCGGCTCGACCCGGGTAATGCCGATGCGCGCTACAATCTGAGCGTCGCCGAAGCCCGCACGAAAGACAACATCGAACGGATTCCCGAATTTTTCCTCACGGAATGGTTCCGGAGCATCCGACGGACGATGGGCTGCACCGGATGGAGCATCCTGTCGCTTATAGCACTGGCCTGCGGATTGGGGCTCGGATTGCTCTATCTGCTGTCTCAACGGCTCACGCTACGCAAAACAGGATTCTACGGATCCCTTGCAGCAGCCGTGGTATTCGTACTGACGACCGGATTCGCAATGGGCGAACGACACACCATGCTCGACCGCTCGGAAGCAGTGGTGATGTCTTCGTCGGCAGCCATCAAAAGTGCCCCCGACCGCTCGGCAACCGACCTGTTCATCCTGCATGAGGGAACGACGGTACGCATCACCGATGAACTCGACCGCTGGTGCGAGGTGACGATCGCCGACGGCAAGAAAGGCTGGGTGGAACGTTCGAAGATAGAGACGATCTGATGTCGAGGCTGTTACAGGATGTGGTCGGCGAGCTGTCGAAACTCCCGGGAATCGGCCGCCGCACGGCGCTGCGACTGGCCATCCATCTGCTGCGCATGGAACCCGAATCGGTCGCCGACATGACCAGCAGCATCGACCGTTTCCGCAAGGAGGTGAAATACTGCTCGGTGTGCAACAACCTGTCGGACGAGGAGGTTTGCCCTATCTGCGCCGACCGCGAACGCGACCGCACGACGATCTGTGTGGTGGAACAGGTCGCCGATGTGTTGTCGATCGAGAACACGCATCAATACAAGGGACTCTACCACGTGCTGGGCGGGGTTATTTCGCCGATGCAAGGCATCTCGCCCTCAGATCTGAAAATCGACCTGCTGACCGACCGCATCGCCCGCGGAGACGTAAACGAAGTGATATTGGCCATCTCGACCTCGGTCGAGGGCGAAACAACGTTGTTCTATCTGATGAACCGGCTGCGCACATTCGAGGGACTGAAAATCACCTCTATCGCGCGCGGCATCGGATTCGGCGATGAACTGGAATACGTGGATGAACTGACCATCACCCACGCGCTGCGCAACCGACGCGAAATCGAATGACACGAAACGAACATAAAGAACATCGATTATGGAATTTCTGACCAACGAAAAACTGACCATCGTCGGCGCCGCCGGCATGATCGGTTCGAACATGGCGCAGACCGCACTGATGATGCGTCTGACGCCGAACATCTGTCTTTACGACCCCTTTGGGCCGGCGCTGGAAGGCGTGGCCGAGGAGCTGTATCACTGCGCATTCGAACACGCGAACATCACGTGGACGACCGACATCGCCGAAGCGCTGACAGGTGCTTCCTACGTCGTATCGTCGGGCGGTGCGGCCCGCAAGGCCGGCATGACCCGCGAAGACCTGCTGAAAGGCAATACGCAGATAGCCAAAGAACTGGGTGAGAACATCCGGAATTACTGCCCCGATGTGAAGCACGTCGTCATCGTTTTCAACCCAGCCGACATCACGGGCCTCGTGACGCTGATTCACGCCGGCATCGAGCCCTCGCGCCTCTCGACCCTTGCGGCGCTCGACTCGACCCGCCTGCGCTCCGAACTGGCCCGCTATTTCGGGATTCCGGCAGACAAGATCACCAACTGCCGCACCTACGGCGGTCACGGCGAACAGATGGCTGTATTCGCATCGACGACCCTCGTCGACGGCAAACCGCTGTCGGAACTGATCGGCACGAAGATGCCGGTGGAGGACTGGCACGCGCTGCAACAACGGGTCATTCAAGGCGGCAAACACATCATCGACCTTCGCGGACGCTCGTCGTTCCAGAGTCCGGCCTATCTGTCGATTTGCATGATCGCGTCCGCGATGGGCGGCAAGCCGTTCACCTATCCGGCGGGCGTATTCCTCCACAACGAAGAATACCAACACATTCTGATGGCGATGGAGAGCGAAATCACGGCCGACGGCGTTCATTACAAGGATGTGCACGGCACCTCCGAAGAACACGCGAAACTGATGGAAAGCTACAAACACCTATGCACGCTGCGCGATGAAGTGATCGCAATGGACATCATCCCGCCCATCGACGAGTGGAAGAAACTGAATCCGCATTTGGATTAGACACATCAAGAGGCAACGACTCTGCAAACATTTTCCCGAAAAAAATCGCGAGCCGCCCAACAGCCTCCCCATAAAAATCCCGCGACCGAATCGCGGGATTTTTTCATCCGAAGCCGGTCGCAACACGTTCGGCTACGGCATAAATTTTTGAGGACGACAATTATTCCGTCATCGGATACTGCGCCTACTCCGGCCGGGCCTGAAGCACGGCACGCAATTCACCGTCAGCAAGCAACAACAGCATCGGCCCGTCCATATCGTAATGGTCGGCGGCCTCCAATGCCGCGGCGAATACCCGCTCGGTATCTTCTCCCGACGGACATGCCATCAAAGTCGCAGCCAACGGCCCGATCTTCAATGCCCTTTCCGCATCTGTCGTATAAGGCCCCGTCAATCGGTTGCAACTCCCGAGGCCCGAAAACGTCCCGTCCGCGGCGAACCGCACGGTAAACTGCTCTCCTTCGGCCCGGACATTCCGTCCGCCCAACTGAATCAACTGCCACTCGGTACCGACCAACGGTCGTCGGGTCTGCTTCTGGTAGGAACGACACGCACAACACCCGCAAAACATTGCAGCAACAGCAGCAATAGCCGCCAATCCGAAAAGATTTTTTCTAATTCTGCTCATTTTTCGTTATCTTTAACTTCGCCGAAAATACTCCGCCTACTGCATACGTCGGGAGCGAGAATAAGACTCCGAATAGCGACATATGCTATCGCGCTGATAAAAAATTGCTTCTGCACCCGACTTTTCGTATCTTTGGTGGTCTTAAAATTCATTCCGCTATGAAACACATCATCGCATCGCCCGCCGCACCGGCTGCCGTCGGGCCCTATTCGCAAGCCATCGAGGCGAACGGAACGCTCTACTTGTCGGGCCAACTGCCCATCGACGGCGCAACCGGCGCAATGCCCGAAAGCATCGAAGCACAAACCCGTCAATCGCTCACGAACATCGGCCACATCCTACATGAAGCAGGCTATGATTTCACGCATGTCGTAAAAACTACCGTACTGCTGCAACACATCACCGATTTCGCAGCCATGAACAAGGTCTATGCCGAATTTTTCACGGCTGAAATGCCGGCACGCATCTGCTTCGAGGTAGCAGCCCTTCCCAAAGGGGCATTAGTCGAAATCGACGCGATAGCCGTGAAATAACCGCCATACGGAATCTCGCCGCAATGCCGTCGTACGATTGTACGGCGGCATTTTTTCGAATCCGCCGGAACTGCGCACAATCGAAAATCCGTCGGGCCGGACGAAAAGTCCGCCCAACCTAAAGATTCTTCCGACGGATATGCTCCAACATATCGTCGGTCATGCGCGACAAATCCCACTCGGGCTTCCAACCCCACTCCTCGCGCGCACAAGCGTCGTCCAACGAATCGGGCCAACTCTCGGCAATCTCTTTCTTAACAGGATCGATATCGTAATCCATCATGAACGAAGGAATGCGCTTTTTGATTTCGGCATAGATGATTTCGGGCGTGAAACTCATCGATGCCAGATTGAAGCTGTTGCGGTGACGAAGTTTCGCAGGGTCGGCCTCCATCAACTCGACGCACGCACGCAACGCATCGGGCATGTAAATCATATCCATGTAGACGTCCGCCGGCACCGGACAGGTGAACCGGCCCGACTTGACCACCTCATAATAGATTTCGACGGCATAGTCGGTCGTACCGCCACCGGGCAGGGTGACATTGGAAATGATGCCCGGGAAACGCACAGAACGGGTGTCGACACCATATTTATGGTGGTAATAATTACTGAGCAATTCGCCCGTGACTTTGCAGACACCATAGATGGTCGTCGGCTGCATGATGGTATCCTGCGGGGTTTTCTCTTTGGGCGACGTCGGACCGAACGCACCGATGGAACTCGGCGTGAACAATGCGCAATGATGCTGACAGGCCACCTCGAGCGAATTGTTGAGCGCACCCATATTGACGTTCCAAGCCATCTGGGGATTGCGCTCGCCGACCGCCGAAAGCAACGCCACCAGGTTGAATATCGTATCGATCCGATGACGGGCGACGACCGAAGCCATCGCCGTAGCATCCAACGCATTGAGGACTTCGAACGGGCCCGATTCGCCGAGCGACTTGCATTCGCGCATATCGGTCGCAACGACATGCGCATCGCCGTAAATTTTACGGAGGTAAACTGTCAGTTCGGAACCGATCTGGCCGCCGGCACCTACAATGAGGATTCGTTTCATAGGGTTGAAGTTGTGAATTCGAAAGTAAAGATAGAAAATAATCGGGAAAAATGCGCAAAATTTTGGTCAATTCATTTTTCTTGCGTACTTTTGCACCGCAAAACAAGGGAATTGCTGTTGTAGCTCAGTGGTAGAGCACTTCCTTGGTAAGGAAGAGGTCACGAGTTCAAGCCTCGTCAACAGCTCTCGAATTTTCCAAGAGGTTATCTTTCGAGGATAACCTCTTTTTTCGTTTTCGCACCGCATTTCTTCAGTAAAAATTTCGGTTTTCGGAAAATACGGACTATATTTACAAGTAGTTATCCGTTTTGTTCGATTCACCCGATTCGATCTGACCGAAATATCAACTTATGGCGGGATTCTGGAGCAGAGAAAAAAACGCCTCGCAAACATTGGCGGACTTGATTCGCGGATTGCAACACTCGGTAAATGCCGCGATGGAGATGGTCGAGACCCGCAATGTCGAACTGCTGGGCCGCTAATTCGCAGAAGACGGCAGGCCGCTGACCAAACGACTCGACATCGACGACCGAACATCCGTAGAAGGGCCGATCATCTCGATCGTAAATCCCTCGACAATCAATATCAAAGAGGTCGACATGGATTTTCCGTCCAGATCAAATCCTCGGATCTGCGATGCAAGAAGCCGCAAGGAGGTTTTCAGGCCGGAGACACGGAAGCGGAATTCGACAACCGGCTGAAACGTTCGAGTCTCGAAGTCAGTTTCGGCGGCCCGAATGAAGATTCGCGCATGCACATGCACCTCAAATTCGAATCGAAACCCATACCCGAAGGACTTTCGCGCATCATCGACGAATACAATAAAACCATCATGCCTTTCACGGTTGTGGATGAAACCCAAGAATAAAGAGACCACTACTTAACCTCCGAATACTATGGCAAACGAAAAGAACAACGGCGTGGAGAACAAATTCTCCGGCCTGCCCATTGCCGAACTGATTGCCGCTCCGCTGACTGCGGCATACGATTCGCAAAAGAAACTGGCCCAATCGGCATTCGAGTTCATGACCGAAATCGGATTCAATCCGACGAAAGGAAACGAAACGCCCATGCCCCGGTTACTGACATTCAACCTGCAACGTCCAGTAGAGGGGCCGATCGACCGATGAATATTCAGGTACAAGCCCCGTTCCTCGGATTGGTACCGCTACCGGCCCTGCAGATCGACGACGTGCAGATCGACTTCCAGATGGAGGTCACGACGACCGAAACGAGCAAGGCTACCACGAACAAAGAGCTGAATACGAATGTGAACAGCAATTTCCGTTTCAGATGTTTCTCCAAAGGCTCGGTCAGCGTGAACAGCAAGGTCTCCTCCTCGCGCGAAAACACCTGTTCAACCAACCAGACGGCCAAATACCAAGTTCACGTCTCGGCGCGCCAGCAACCGCCGACCGAGGGAATGAGCAAACTGATGGACATCATGGCTTCGTGCATCGAACCGCTCAAGATATCGGGCAGCACTCCGACCCCCGATCCCCAAAGTTAACGAAAGGAGGGGATTTCATCACCTCCTTAAAACACCCTCCCGTCAGCCATGTATCTATCGCAATACCTTTGGGGATTGAAAAGCGGAGATGTCATCGATCCGGATATCATCGAAACGTTGACAGGCACACTGTTCACTCAACCCGACCCACGATTTCCTGCACTCACTTACAGTTCCGTATCTTTCCCCAAATACCAATATTCCTATGTAAGATGGGCTTACAAAGGGATGTGTTTCGGCATCATGAAACCGACTTACGAACTGTTGAGCACCCAATTTTCGGGATGCCACTTGGCGCGATTCACGGATAGCGGCACGTTGTACGGTTGCCACATACATTGCGAAAAAGGAGTACCCGGAGACCAACGGGCGACATGGAACAACTATGTACGAGCATTGGAAAAACAAAGTATCACGATTTTTCAGCCGAATTACCGATTGCGAGAAGCCCACGAACGCGACGGAAGCAAGGCGGTCGACCTGTGGGGCATCATCACGCCCGA
>ERZ778504.1876-NODE-1876-length-13121-cov-5.805373_pt1 | contig 13121 bp, 12 predicted proteins | sample MGYA00510046_ERZ778504 | MGnify/ENA primary metagenome ERZ778504 (study PRJEB29527, sample SAMN07138964) | mouse gut metagenome | material: feces | host: mouse | place: China:Nanjing | collected 2016-01-25 ...
CAAAATCTGCCGGGGGCAACCTCGTGCCGGTTCAAGTCCGGCCACCGGCATAAAAGGAGCTTAACCGCTCCTTTTTTTGTGCCCTGCAATATACAATCATTGACGGACAGATGGATAAATGGTATTCTTTATCTATAGACATGAAAAACTGACGGTTAAGGAGGTAGCTGCACATGGCATTACCACAGGAACAAATTTATACAGTTGAAGATATCTACGCCCTTCCGGATGGGCAGCGTGCCGAGTTGATTGATGGGCAGATGTATATGATGGCTCCGCCAATACGTATTCATCAGCATCTGGTTATGAATCTCTCTGCTTTCATCCATGATTACATTAAAAGTAAAAATGGCTCCTGCCTAGTCTATCCCGCACCCTTTGCTGTTTTCCTGAATGAAGATGACCGAAACTATGTTGAGCCTGACATTTCTGTTATCTGTGACAGGAATAAACTGAATGATAAGGGATGTGCAGGTGCGCCTGACTGGGTTATTGAGATTACATCTCCATCCAATCCAGAAAACGATTATGGCATCAAGCTTTTCAAATACCGCACTGCCGGGGTTCGTGAATACTGGATTGTAAATCCGATAAAGCATACTGTCAATGTATATGACTTCGAGCAGGAAAAGAAATCAAACTTATATGCCTTTAGCGATACGATTCCCGTATGTATTTATGAGGATTTGACCATTAATATTGACGAACTGCTCGCATAAGAAAACAGGACAACTCCTTTTTCGGCCAGTTGTCCTGTTCTTTATTCATTATTTTCCCAATCCGGATAAGCACAACCAAAATCAGCCTAATGATGGAACAGCCTGATGCCTGTAAAGCACATCGCCATGCCATACTTATTGCAGGTTTCGATGACATTGTCATCCCGGATGGAACCGCCCGGCTGTGCGATGTATTTCACACCGCTCCTGTGTGCCCTCTCCACATTGTCGCCGAATGGGAAGAATGCGTCGGAGCCAAGCGCCACATCTGTCATCTGGTCAAGCCATGCACGTTTCTCCTCCCTTGTCAGCACGTCCGGTTTTTCTGTGAAGAAATTTTCCCATGTGCCGTCTGCGAGCACGTCCATATAGTCGTCGCTCATATATACGTCAATCGTGTTATCCCTGTCAGCACGTCCAATCTTCTCCTTAAACGGCAGATTCAATACCTTGGGATTCTGACGTAAAAACCAGTTGTCAGCCTTGTTTCCTGCAAGCCTTGTACAGTGGATGCGCGACTGCTGCCCTGCGCCGATGCCGATTGCCTGTCCGCCCTTTACATAGCAGACAGAATTTGACTGTGTGTATTTTAACGTAATCATGGCAATCGCAAGGTCTATTTTTGCCTGCTCGGGAATTCCCTTGTTCTCTGTGACAACATTGGCAAACAGCGCGTCATCGATTACCAGCTCGTTTCTGCCCTGCTCAAACGTAATGCCGTAGACATCCTTTGTCTCTACAGGATTCGGTACATACGCAGGGTCAATCTGAATCACTGCGTAATTGCCCTTTTTCTTTGCCTTCAGAAGTTCAAGCGCCTCCGGCTCGTATCCGGGTGCAATGATGCCATCTGATACCTCACGCTTAATCAGCTTCGCCGTATCGACATCACACACGTCCGACAATGCGATAAAATCGCCAAAAGACGACATTCTGTCCGCGCCCCTCGCCCTTGCATAGGCACTTGCAAGCGGTGACAGCTCGCCCATGTCATCTACCCAGTAAATCTTTCTCTCAACCTCATTTAGAGAGAGTCCTACTGCCGCACCGGCAGGCGAAACATGCTTAAACGAAGTTGCTGCCGGAAGCCCGGTGGCAATTTTCAGTTCTTTTACAAGCTGCCAGCCGTTAAATGCATCCAGGAAATTAATGTATCCGGGCTTTCCGTTCAGTACTTCGATGGGCAGTTCACCGTCTTTCATATAGATTTTAGACGGTTTCTGGTTCGGGTTACAGCCATATTTTAATTCTAATTCTTTCATATGTTATTTACTCCTTATCGCAGAATTCTTATACATTTTTATTGTATATCTTCGACTCATATTTTCCGGTCTCTATGTCAATAAACCGGATAAACAGCGATACCTTATTGTCTTCATTCAGACTGTTCCAGACCATATCGCCAAACGCATCCATTTCATCCGGGATATCCACAAGCTTCGGTTCACCCTCAAAGCTTGGAAGCGGATTGCCATCGCCCATATAAGTGTGGATAAAATGTCCCTCTCCTGCCGTGGGATTGCTGTATGCAAAGGTAAAACGATTGCACGCGTCGGGATTTCCATTGTTGCTTTTCAATATGGACATTGCATAGTTGTAACTGCCGTTTTCAATATGGAGAATGCCTGAGATGCGCGGCGTGTAATTGGGCGCATCCGGCTCAAACTCCCTCGTCCTGAGTGCCTGTTCAAATGTCTGCTGCCTGTCCATCAGCTCATAGATTGTGTCTGTCTGATCGCCGTTTGTCACAATTGTCTTATTGCCAAGCACGCGAACTGGCGCATAAATGATAAGGCTTGGGTCACTTAGCTTAGACGGGTCAAATGCCTGTGTGCGAATTCCTTCTCCATCCTCCACAAACACGCGGTTTCTGCTGTTCTCGCTCCTGCCCATGATAAAATAGGCAATGGCAGCCTTTTTCGCATCTTTTGTCTTACCAATGACAATTCCCCTGCCAGGGTAAGCATTTCCTCTGAGCTCCTGCTCCAATGATAACATGTTCATCTCTCATCCTCCTTATGCTTTGAAAAGTATATGAAAGTGCACAAAAAAACCGTCCAGGCGCACTTACACAGTACTGCCCAGGCGGTCGGCTTTTCATCTATGATACACTCCCTGTAGGTTCTCCTACCCGGCACCGTCCATCCAATGCCGTCTCCGCCAGTCGTGTACTTAATTTTATCATATATGATAAAACAATCTTTGGCAAGAGAAAGTTTGATATTCCGTAAAATTTCTGCTTACTCCTCGAATACAACATGACAGTCCTTTCCGAAAAAGGCAATGCCATATTTACCAAATGAGGAAGTGAAGTATATTTTCCGCAGAAAAGTCCTTTCGTGGTTTGACCAGAAAGTCAAACAGAAAGACCGCACCAGACTGTTGCAGGCTGTTGTGGACGGTGACGCGGAGACAGTTGAGGAAGAAATCGGGGAAATGCTTTTGGAAACCATCAGCTTTAATGATGCGTATGAGAGTTTTTATCATGTTTTTTTGGCGGGTTTATAATCCATATTGGTTTTTCCTCCCTGCTTCTGACTTTCTGGATTCAGTGATAGGCTTATTATACAAGATATTATTGTATAATGCCATATCTTTCTAAAAAGCGAAACCTGTTGTGCTCCCTCTATGAAACACAACAGGTTTTCTTATCATTATATATTCTGCTTATTGCTCAGATACCGGATGCACACGCCGTTTGTATGGAGGACATCCCCTTCCAGCCTTCTTGAGAACATGATTTTGCTGTCGCTGTCTTTTATGACTTCGATGTCCTCATCGCTGCTGTTCACAATCACCTCGAGCGTCTCCCCCCAGCCCATTTTCTGGAACTGAATCACCCTTGGATTTGCATAGTCAGCCGGGAAATGGAAGTTTCTCTGGCGCATCAGCGGTTCCTCTTTCCGGAGCTTTATCAGCTGCTTTGTCATGGAAATCTGCTCGTTGTACTTGCCCTGTTCGATGTCATCCCATGGCATACAGCGGCGGCAGTCCGGATCGAAACCTCCCTCCATGCCGATTTCCGTTCCGTAATAAATACAGGTACTGCCCGGCATCGTGAAAAGCAGCGCAAACAGACAGTTATATTCATCCAGACCGCCTGTCACGTTCCTGAGGCGAATCGTGTCATGCGAGTCGAGCATGTTGAACAGCACGTCATTTGTCTGCTGCATATAATTGGTGTAACAACGGTTTATCATAAACTCGAAATCTTCCCCCGTCAGGCTCTTGTCGAGGAAAAAGTCCTTCATGCTGCCTGCAAGCGGATAGTTCATGACAGAATCGAATTCGTCACCCCTGAGCCATGGAATCGCGTCATGCCAGACCTCCCCCAGGATATAAATATCCGGTTTTATCGTTTTCAGCGCAAGACGGAGCTGCTTGCAGAATACATGGGACACCTCATTTGCCACATCCATGCGGATGCCATCCACATCATACTTCTGAACCCAGCCGCAGGCAACCCCGATTAGGTATTCCCGCACCGCCTTATTATTTGTGTTGAGCTTTGGCATGGAGTCAAAAAATGCAAACGTGTACAGCTGTCCTCTTTTCGCCGCGTCCCACTGGTTGGACAACGGCCACTCATTAATCATAAACCAGTCAAAGTACTCGGAATCCCGTCCGTTTTTCAACACGTCCTGCCAGGGCTGAAAGAAATAACCGCTGTGGTTGAATACCGCGTCAAGCATCACACGTATCCCGCGCTTGTGCGCCTCCTCCACAAAAATTTTCATGGTCTCGTCATCACCAAAATTGTGGTCTATTTTGCCATAGTCAGTCGTGTCATATTTATGGTTCGACGGCGACTCATTAATCGGCGTTGTGTAGATGCCTGTAATGCCCAAATCCTTCAGATAGTCAAGCTTATCTATCATTCCCTTTATGTCTCCGCCATAAAAATCGTTGTGCCCGACGCCGCCCTCATATTTCCATGGCTTTGTGTTTTCCGGGTTCAATGAGGGGTCGCCATTGCAGAACCGGTCCGGGAAAATCTGATACCATACTGTCTCATTCACCCACCATGGAACCTTGTTGATGTCAATCGGATTCATCCAAGGCATGGTAAAACACTGCCTGCTTCGTCCCTTAATCTGCATCTGTTCCTCACTGACAAACCCATCCTCAAAATAGTACCAGCGCTCTGTGTCAGTCACCAGCTCGAAATAATATTTTAGCCGTTTAAATGCCGGTTTAATTGTCGTCGTCCACCAAAGCTGGTATTTCAAGCGCTTTTTAAATGGAATATTTGCCTTGTCTCCTGTCCATTCTTCCCCGCCACCCAGAATACCATTTGCAAATGGGTCTCCATAGACAATATTGACTTCCTTTACATCATATCCTGTTTTGAGATTGATAATCAGCTGATTCTCATCAATCATATAGCAATAATTATCAACTGTTCTGTGATAAACTGACGCAAACTCCATATCCGTACCTGTACCTTTCCCAATGACATTGTTTTTTATTTTTCATTGCTGACACTGACCCTGCCAGCCAAAACATTCTCATAATCCTCAAGATTTTTTTCCAGAAGCTTTGGCGTGTCAAGCCCATATGGGCACTTTGACGCACAGTTTCCGCAATGTATGCACTCCTTGATTTTTGCCATCTCTGCCTGCCACTCCTCACTTAACCAGTTCGCAGACGGAGAACGGCGCAAAAGCTGTGAAATGCGCGCACAGTTATTGATTTTGATTCCTTTCGGACATGGCATACAATAGCCGCACCCACGGCAGAAATCACCTGCAAGCTCTTTTAAATCCCTCTCATAGACTGCTTTCATCTCCTCGTCCATCTCAGGCATATTCTCCTGATAAGACAAAAATTCTGCAAGCTCTGATTCCCTCTGCACACCCCACAACGGTAAAACAGCGCTGTGCTGACAGGCGAACCAGTAACAGAGCCTCGCATTCGTCAGCAGACCGCCCGCAAGTCCTTTCATGCCCAGAAAGCCCATTCCTGCATCCTCGCATTTCTTTACAAGTGCAATCTCTTTTTCGGAGGAAATATATGCAAACGGAAACTGCAACGTTTCATACAGACCACTCTCAACTGCCTCCTCGGCGACATTCAGAAGATGCGCCGTAATTCCGATATGTTTAATCTTTCCCTCTTTTTTTGCCTTTAATACTGCGTCATATACACCGTCGTCATCTCCTGGCTTAAAGCACCTTGGTGCGCAGTGCAGCTGGTAGACATCAATATAATCTGTCTTGAGCAGGCGCAGCGAGGTTTCCAGATCCACAAGAACGTCCTCCCCCATCCTGGCAGCTGTCTTTGACGCAATATAATACCGGCTCCTGTCAATGCCCTCCAGAGCGGTGCCCAGTTTCTTTTCACTGTCACTGTAAGCCCTTGCGGTGTCAAAAAAATTTACGCCGCCGTCAAGCGCCATATGTATCAGCTTCACTGCGCTTTCCATATCAATCCGCTGAATCGGAAGCGCACCAAAGCCATTTTTATTGGCAATAATTCCTGTATTTCCAAGTTTTACGGTTACCACATTTACCCTCCATTCCTACAAAAAACAGTCAGCCTTCGGCTTCCTTCTTCCTTTTCATATAGGACATGATTGCCTCCACTCCGTACAGCATCGTGCTTAGCCCGTCCTGATATCTGTAGTTTCTGTTTGCCGCAAGCATACCGCTTATCCCCGTTGTAAGAATCCAGATGTTTTCTGCCGCCTTGTGGCTGTCCGTCTCCGCACAGACATCGCCTGCTGCCTTTCCATCCTCAATCATCTGCATCATTTCCTGAAGGATTTCATTTTTCACACCATTATCCGTGATTCGGTACAGGGCAGTATAGTACTGAAAATAGGCATTTTTTTCATAGATATAAGCAAATGCCGCCTTGATAAGCGCCAAAAATCTTTCATAAAAGGATTCCTGAGGATTTACCGCCGCCCGCGCTTTTGCCATAAGCTCTTCATTGCACCGCCATGCGACAACCAGATTGATTTCTTCTATGTCCCGGAATCTGTTATAAATAACACGCCTGTCACAGTTCAGTTCGCGGCAAAGCCTGGTGACAGTCAGGGCATCTGCGCCTTCCCTGCAGCCAATATTTACGGCAAGGTCAACAATGCGCCTGCTTGTCTCGTCTTCAATTCGCTTTCCTTTCGAGAATGCCATCTCTCTCACCCCAATCATACATAGGGAACTATCGGGAACCGAATGTTCCTCGGCAGTACCCATAAATACATTTTATCAGTTATGAACAAAGATATCAAGGATATTGTCGGAAACTTTTGGCAAAAGTAACACACACCAATTAGTCTCCTATTTAAAAAGGACCTGGCATTTTCTGCCAAGTCCCTGAAAAAAATATGCAAATTTACCTATTATCATTTTTAATTTGCCGCAATCGCATTTCCGGTGTAAAGCTGGTAGTATTTGCCCTGTGCCTCTATCAGTTCGTCGTGCGTTCCGCGCTCGATAATCCTTCCCTGTTCGAGTACCATGATGCAGTCACTGTTCTTGACTGTGGAAAGCCTGTGCGCAATCACAAATGTAGTCCTGCCTTTCATCAGCTTATCCATACCGTCCTGCACGATTTTCTCGGTACGTGTGTCAATGGAGCTTGTCGCCTCGTCCAGTATCAGTGCGGGCGGATCCGCAATTGCCGCCCGCGCTATGGCAAGCAGCTGCCTCTGTCCCTGGCTTAAGTTCGCGCCATCCCCGGTCAGCAGCGTATTGTAACCATCCGGAAGCTTCTCAATAAACTCATGCGCATTGGCAAGCCTTGCCGCCGCGATGACTTCCTCGTCCGTGGCATCGAGTTTCCCATACCGGATATTCTCCATTACCGTAGTGGTAAACAAATGGGTATCCTGCAATACAATGCCAAGGGAACGCCGCAAATCGGCTTTCTTTATCTTGTTGACATTAATGTTGTCATACCGAATCTTGCCGTCCTGTATATCATAAAACCGGTTAATCAAATTGGTGATGGTTGTTTTTCCCGCACCTGTCGAACCGACAAACGCAATTTTCTGTCCCGGCTCCGCAAACATCTTGATATTATGGAGCACAATCTTGTCATCCGTATATCCAAAGTCCACATCATCAAACACGACGCCCCCCTCGAGCCGCTGGTACGTCGTAGAGTCACTGTCCTTGTGATAATGCTTCCACGCCCACATTCCTGTATGTTTCTGCGTCTCCTTTAATTCACCGTTGACTTCCTCCGCATTTACAAGGGATACATACCCATTGTCTGCCTCCGGCTCCTCGTCAAGCATCTTAAAAATACGGTCTGCGCCCGCAAGCGCCATCACAATCGAGTTAAACTGCATGCTCACCTGGTTAATCGGCATGTTAAAGCTCTTGTTGAAGGAGAGGAAGCTTGCAAGCCCGCCAAGCGTCAGCCCGCCAATGTTGCCAAGCGCAAGCATGCCGCCCACAATCGCACACATCACATAGCTCAGGTTTCCGAGCTGCGAGTTGATGGGTCCGAGCATGTTGGCAAACTGGTTGGCATTGTATGCGCTCTCAAAAAGCTCTTCGTTCAGTTCGTTAAAGCGCTCCATGCTTTCCTGCTCGTGACAGAACACCTTGACGACCTTCTGCCCCTCTATCATTTCCTCCACGAACCCATTCACTGCGCCGATGGACTTCTGCTGCGCCACGAAATACCTGCCGGAAAGCCCTGTTGCCTTCTTCGTGACGAAAAGCATGATGGAAACCATTACGAGCGTCGTGACGGTGAGCGGCACACTCAGGACAATCATGCTGACCAGAACGCTGACAATCGTGATGGCGCTGTTCAGGCACTGCGGCATACTCTGGCTAATCATCTGCCTTAATGTATCAATGTCATTTGTGTACCTTGACATGATATCGCCATGCGCATGTGTGTCAAAGTATTTAATCGGCAGGGATTCCATCTTGTTGAACATTTCGCTTCTGATATTGCGCATCGTCCCCTGGCTTACGTTAATCATGATTCTGTTGTAAAGATAGGATGACAGCACACCTACGGCATAAAAGCATGCCACCCGGAAAATCGCGTGCCCAAGCCCAGAAAAATCAGGATTCTCCGTGCCAAGAAGCGGCACAATATAGCTGTCAATCAGTGTCTGCATGAACAGTGTACCCTGAATATTGGCAAACACGCCGACAAAAATACATATGACAACAATTACAACTTGCGGTGTATAATTTTTGAGCACATATCCCATAAGCCTTTTAAAAAGCTTTCCCGGGTTTTCAATCTTGGGCTTCTGACCCCTTGGTCCCCTCATTGGATGTCCTGGTCCTGGCATTAGTTGTCACCTCCGTTCTGGTCAAAGTCCGCGTTGCCGCCAGTCTGTGATTCATATACCTCTCGGTAAATCGGACTTTCCTTTAACAGCGCGTCATGCGTTCCAAATGCGGTCACTGCACCATTGTCCATGACAATAATGCGGTCTGCGTTTTGGACGCTGCTTACCCGCTGCGCAATGATAAGCTTCGTCGTATCTGGTATCTCCTCGGCAAATGCCTTTCTGATTTTGGCGTCAGTGGCTGTGTCCACCGCACTGGTGCTGTCATCAAGAATCAATATCCTTGGTTTCTTCAGCAGCGCCCTTGCAATACAGAGCCTCTGTTTCTGCCCGCCTGATACGTTCGTGCCCCCCTGCTCAATATACGTATTGTATTTGTCCGGCATCTTCTGTATAAACTCATCTGCACATGCAAGCCTGCATGCCCGGATGCACTCCTCCTCGGAAGCCTCCTTGTTTCCCCAGCGGAGGTTTTCGAGTATGGTGCCGCTGAACAGCACATTTTTCTGCAGCACGACCGCGACCTGATTTCGCAGTGCCTCCATATCATATTTGCGCACATCAAGACCGCCTACCATAAGCTCCCCGGACGTGACATCATACAGACGGCTGATGAGATTGACAAGGCTGGATTTTGCACTGCCTGTTCCGCCGATGATACCGATTGTCTCACCGGACTGAATATCCAGGTTGATATTGTTCAAAATCGGCTTGCCATCCCTGTTGTAGGAAAAAGAGACATTATGGAACACAATGCTTCCGTCCCTGACATGCTCCACGGGGGTTTCCGGGTTGCTGAGGTCTGTCTTTTCCGTCAGAACCTCGGCAATACGTTTTGCACTGGCATAACTCATGGACAGCATCACGATAATCATGGATACCATCATCAGGCTCATCAGGATATTCATACAGTATGTCAGCAGACTCATCATCTCACCTGTCGTAAGTCCCCCCGCGACAATCGTCTTTGCCCCAAGCCATGATATCAGCAAAATGCAGCTGTACACGGTTGCCTGCATAAGCGGCATGTTGATGACGACAAGCTTTTCCGCTTTTAAGAACATATTGTAAATGTTCTGGTTTGCCTTTGCAAATTTATCCTTTTCGTAATCCTCACGCACATACGCCTTTACAACGCGGATTGCGGATACATTCTCCTGGACGCTTGCGTTCAAGTCGTCGTACTTCTCAAACACCTGCCTGAAATACCTGTTTGCCCTTGGCAGGATAAATGAAATGCAGACAGCAAGAAATATAACAGCGACAAGGTAAATACTTGCAAGTCTCGCGTTAATCGAAAATGCCATTACCATTGCCGTAATCATGGATGCCGGCGCCCGCATTGCCATACGCAGAATCATCTGGTAGGAGTTCTGCATATTGGTCACATCTGTCGTCAGCCTTGTTATCAGGCTTGACGTGGAATACTTGTCAATATTCGAGAATGAAAACGTCTGGATATTTTCGTACATTGCCTTTCTTAGGTTTCTTGCAAAGCCCGTGGAAGCCCTCGCCCCGAACTTCGCCCCCATAAGCCCTGCCCACAGGCCAATCAGTGCCATCACAATCATAATTCCGCCGACTTTGTAAATGTGGTTCAGGTCTCCCGCATCGACACCGTCATCAATGATGGATGCCATCAGCAGCGGAATAATCATTTCCATGATAACCTCTAAAATCATGAAAACAGGCGTAAGGATGGAATCCTTTTTGAATTCCTTAATTTGTGCGCCCAATATTTTCAGCATAGTCATCTTCCTTTCCTGTAATACTTTTATTGGCTTATAACCGCAGCCGGTTATTGTCCCATATTTTGCAGCAGCTTTTCCGCAACTTCAAGAAAAACGGCAAGCTCCCTTTCCCCGATGCCTTCGGTCAGGCTTTTCTCCATATTGTCAATCATGGACTTTGTACGCACAGCAGTTTCCGTTCCCTGCTGTGTCAGAACAATTCTTTTGAGTCTGGCATCTCCTGCCACTGCCTCCCTTCTGATATACCCTTTCTTTTCCATGAGCTGCAGTATTGTTGTCACAGTAGAGCGCCTGATATTGAATTCCGACTCAATCGTCTTCTGATAAATCTCACGATTCTGGTTGTGATGCAGATAGCCCATTATCCAGCCATGCATCAGTGTCACTTCGTCAAGCCCTGCCTCTGTCCCGCTGCTGAGGAACATCTTTCTGAATGCACCATTCAGCTCTTTTATGATATGCCCGACCGACCTGCCATCAGACACATCAAAATCATGTTTTTTACCGTTTTCCGTATTGCCCTCACCGCCTCTCCTTACAATGCATCCATACAGCTGCCAGATATAAGGCAGTCGAAACATCAGTTTGTTTGTCTATGGACTGTTCGTGTGCTAACATTCTATTCTATTAAAAAAGAATAGTCAACCCATTTTTTATGAGTTCACAAATTTTACACATTTTTAAGCCTTCAAATTGAAAAAGGCGGAATGCAAAAAAGACATAGCAAAATGAACGTATGCCATGTCCTTTCGGTTTCCGCATCCCTCTTAACAATTGTAGGAACTACCCTGGATGTTTCCTCCGCCGGTTTTATCATGACACATATGCCTGACATGGCCTTACCCCCATTTCTTCCCAGATAAATGATATACAGTTCCTGCATTACAATTGTAACGCATAGCCACACCCAATTGCCATAACCACAATGAGACCAAACATGCACAAAAAGATACGAAACCACGGGGCTGCGCAATCGAGTAGAGAAGATTTATCTTCCCTACTCGCGCGCCGGGCGCGGACAGCTATAGCTGCATATTTCCTTTCTGCGTCCGTGTGCATAAAAAAAGCAGCCAGTTTTCCTTTGGCCACTTTCTTTCCCTTTTATTGCCCGGCAATCTTTGCCGCCAGTTCTTCCAGGTACATCCATCTATTCATCTTTTCCTCGAGCATATTTTCTGCCGATTCTTTATCATTCATTAACTGATTCAGCTTTACAAAATCCGTTGACGCTGCCACCATTTCTGCTTCAAGCATTCCTATTTTTTCTTCCAGTGCGGCAATATCGCTTTCAATCGTCTCATAATCCTTCTGTTCCTGATAGGTAAACTTCAGCTTCTGGGGTCCACGCGTACGCTGTCCTTTCTGCATTACCTGCGAATCTGCCTTAGATATGATACCGTTTTTCTTTACCGGCTCTGTTTCCATTCTCTCCTTCTCTGAAAATTTCCTCAAGGAGTAATCCGTATAGCCTCCTTCATATTGTTTCAGTTTCCCGTCTTCCTCGAAAGCAAAGATACGTTTCATGGTTCTGTCAAGAAAATAACGGTCATGGGATACCGTGACTACAATTCCCTCATAGCTGTCCAGGTAATCCTCCAGTATGGTCAACGTTGCTATGTCAAGATTATTTGTCGGTTCATCCAGTAAAATGAAATTCGGGGATGAAGCCAATACACGAAGCAGGTTTAATCTCTTCTTCTCCCCACCGGATAATTTTCCGATAGGACTGTATTGTTTTTCCGGAGAAAATAAAAATCGCTCCAGCATGGCTGATGCAGACATCACTCCGTCTGCCGTATGAATATACTCTGCCGTATCCTTCACATAATCAATCACCCTTTGCTCCGGGTTCATATATGAAAAGTCAGTCTCATTAACATCTTTTGTTTTTTCCGAGACTGTTTCCTGTGCATAATATCCCATCTTTACAGTCTGGCCAATAATGACCTGTCCGGAATCCTGCGGAATAATGCCTGCAATGATTTTCATCAGCGTGGATTTTCCACAACCGTTCGGTCCTATGAAACCAACCCTGTCACCTTTTAAAAAGATATAGGAAAAATCATCTATCAGTTTTCTTTCCCCATATGTTTTGCAGATGTGTTCCAGTTCTACTGTGGTTTTTCCAAGTCTTGTGGAAATAGAACTTAACACCACCTGTGAGTCCTGCACTGGAGCCTGACGATCGCGCAGTTCTTCATATCGCTGAATATGTGCCTTCTGCTTTGTGGAACGGGCTCTTGCCCCCCTGCGTATCCATTCCAGTTCTACCCGCAATATGGATTGGCGTTTTCGTTCAGCAGCTAATTCCATTTCCTGACGCTGTGTTTTCAGCTCCAGGTATCCCGAATAATTTGTTTGGTAGGTATAAATCATCCCTTT
>ERZ778504.1877-NODE-1877-length-13118-cov-12.237005_pt1 | contig 13118 bp, 11 predicted proteins | sample MGYA00510046_ERZ778504 | MGnify/ENA primary metagenome ERZ778504 (study PRJEB29527, sample SAMN07138964) | mouse gut metagenome | material: feces | host: mouse | place: China:Nanjing | collected 2016-01-25 ...
GCCAGTACAAATACACGTTCAACCCTTCGCTGGTGGCTTTGCCATCGCGCATGGATGAGAATGGAGAAAACAACACGGCCAACGAAACGGATTGGCAGTATGACTTTACAATGACGCTCAAAGCGTCCCGGGAACGCCGTCACGATGGACAAATCGAAATCGTGAAAACCGTGCCAGCGTTTGGCGGTTCGGGCGCCGCGACATTCGTCTTTGAAATCGTGGCCGAACTCGATGGAGAAACGGTCTACTCGAATGTCGAGTCGCTCGTATTCGACGGAGCCGGAACGAAATCCATCGTAGTCGATTCGCTGCCAGTCGGCTCGACCATCACCGTAAGCGAAGTGTATTCAGGAGCGAACTTCGAGCTGTCAAGCGACCCAACCGTCACGCTGCCGCTCGAATCGGGATTCGAACCCGTCGCGTTTGAATTCATCAACGACTACGACGGCGGAAACAACCATGGCACGTCAGTCAACAACCGGTATTCGTTTGAAGAAGATCCGGAAGGCGCATTGACGCCAGACGAGGAGGGCAACCGATGAGAAACCAATGGAAACGCGCGCTTGGTGTTTGCGGGCTGGCCGGAATCCTGCTGGCCGGCGTATCCGCGACATCCGCCTATTTTACAACGTACACGACGACTTCGGGATCCGGCTCGATCGAGTTGGGCAACATAACCCACATCGTAGAAGAAACGGAAGGCCATATTTACCGCAAGGACATTCAAATTCAAAACGAGGAAGGATCGGGACCGGTCTTTGTCCGCGTCAAACTGTTTTACGGCGACCGTTCCGACCTGTCCTTTGAGCTAGGCGAAGGCTGGAGTCTTGGCACAGACGGCTTTTATTACTACGCCGACGCTTTGGAAGCGACCCAATCCACTTCGGTTTTGCGTGTCAGCATCGCCCGGGTCGGTGCGGACGCGGAAAAGCCGCAAGATTTCAACGTTGTCGTCGTGGCGGAATCGACACCCGCCCTTTACGACGAGCAAGGCAACCCCGCGCCGGACTGGAACTAAAAGAGAGGAAGGATGACTATGAAGAAAATCAAAACATTTCTATCGCGTCCTGTCGTGATCGGACTGCTGTTCGTCATGGCGATCGGACTGCTTCTTTCCTCGGGCGTTTCGGGAACGAGGGCGGCGCTCACGTATTTTTCCGACACGTACCAGACGCAAATGCAAGTCAACAAGATCGGCGTCACGCTCATGGAAAACGGCCATCCCGTCGCGTTTCGAAACTACGAAGCGGACGGGCAGTGGAGCGAGGACTCGAAACCGCTCTTGGAAAAGATGGGGGCGTTCAAGATCGGACAAACGTACCCGGAAGCGCTACAAGTCAAAAACTCGGGCACGATCGACACGTTCGTTCGGGTGACGCTGTTGAAATACTGGACCGATCCGGAAGGAAACAAGCTCCAATACCACGATGACGGGCAAAAAGAGCGCCTGACACCAGAATGGATCGAGCTCCATTTTGCCGGAAACGGATGGGTGGAAGACAAAAGCGCCCAAACGCTCGAGCGCTCTGTCTACTACTATACGGACTTGCTGGAAGTGGAAGAAACAAGCGCCCCGCTGACGGACACGTTCAAGATCAGCCCGAAAGTCGCTTCGAAAGTCGATTACGAAGTGACGGTTGAAGGCGACACGACCACAACGAAAACAGTGTATTCGTACAACGATTTGAAATTCCACGTCGAAGCGAAGGTGGACGCGGTGCAGCAGCACAACGCGCCAGAAGCGATCCAGAGCGCGTGGGGCAAACACGTCAGCGTGCAAGGCGATACGCTCAGTTTGAATTAAGGAGGGGAAACGCATGCGAAACAAATTATTAAAGGCCGCGATGACGGCTGGATTGTTCGGACTCGTTTCCAATCCGATCTTGGCCGAAACGATCCAAACCAACGAGCGCTTCGCGGTCACGTTTACGAAAAACGACAAAATGGAAAACAATTTCACGACGGGTCAAATCGACGAATTCCTGCTCGGCTTGCAGCCGGGCGACACGGGAATCATCGAGATGGATATCGTCAATCAAAATAAAACATCGACCGAGTGGTACATGAACAACGAGGTCGTCAATTCGCTGGAAGACGGCTCGATCGCCAGCGGCGGCGCCTACGCTTACACCTTGACGTATCAGGGACCGGAAGGGCGAAACGAGATCATTTACACCTCGTCCACGATTGGAGGCGAAGAAGGGTCGAACAACGGCTTGAAAGACGCGACCGACTCGCTGGATGACTGGTTTTATCTCGATACGCTCAAGGAGAACCAAACGGGCAAGGTGCGTCTGGAAGTGCAGCTGGACGGAGAAACGCAAGGCAACCGCTACCAGTCGACTTTGGCCGACTTGCAGATGGAGTTCGCGGTGGAAAAAAACGAGAATCGCGATCGCACGGTGCAAGGAAAGCCAACCGTGACGCGCAAGACAGGCTCGAGTAAAGTCAACACAAGCACGCTGACAAACCAGTTCACTTGGAGTTTGCTGAGCGCGTTGAGTGGCATTGTATTGCTCGTGCTCGCCATCTTTGGCTGGAAGGAAAACAAGGAGGACAAAGACGATGCGTAAGATGTGGAAAAGCGTTTTGTGCGCCTTCGCCTTGTTTTCGATGACGGCCGCCGTGCCGGTGCGGGCGGAAGACGACTACACGTACACGGTACGGATCCACGCGGGAAACCATGGAACGATTGGCGGCGAGACGACGCTGGAGTACGACAACCTGGCGCCTGGATCGCGCTTTACATTTGACAAAAGCAGCGTGCAGCCGGATGCCGGCAGCAAATACTATGTCAAAGGAATCCGCGAAAGCGGAAAGGACAACGACACGTTTGTAGCTTCGACTTCGTTTGAAGTGAACGAGGACGTGGATCTCGTTGTCGCGTACGGCATGCTTTCCAACGCGACCGAGTATACGATTCGATATGTGGACAGGGAAGGCAACGAATTGCGCGACAGCGTGACGTATATTGGCAACGTGGGCGACCGGCCAGTCGTATCCTACTTGTATATCGAAGGCTACCAGCCGCAGGCGTACAACTTGACCGGGACATTGAAGGAAAACAACAACGTCTGGGATTTCGTCTACTCTCCGGTTCCGGAAGGCACAATCACAACGATTCCGGGCACGACGACGGTTATTGACGAAACGACGACGATTACCGCGCCGGCGACTACGCCAGCGACGACACCGGCCACTCCACCGGCGACCACGCCGGCGGGCGAGGCAACGACGACGCCTGGCGAGGAAGGCACGACCCCGGAACCGGGTGGCGAAGAAACGACCAATCCGGAAGGCCCGGCTGAAATCATTGATATTGATGATCCAGACACTCCATTGGCGGGACCGGAAGAAAACGACAACGGCGACGCTTCGAAGTCGTTCTTGTCGATGCCGGCTTTGTTGGGGATGGGCGCTTTGGCGCTGTTGCTGATTGGCGGCATTGTGTATTTTGTCGTTCGCAAAAACAAAGAGAAATCATAGCGGCTTGAGGACACAGTGCGTGTCCTTTTTTTTAAGATTTTAAACTTTTTTCAGAAATAATGTCCGGTTTTCCCTCGTTTTGTCGTATATAAAGGTATGAAGGATTTACTAATTTATAACTTCGTTCATTGGGAAGGAGGAAAAAACGATGCCACAAACAACAAGATTTGAAAACGAGAAAGGAGAAGCAAAAAATGGCGTATCCGTTTGGACCATCGCAAAAACGCGATTCTTCTTCCGATGCTGTGCTACAATGGAAGCACAAAGACACGTCTTTGGCGCAAGCCCTGCATGACACGTCGATGCAGTCCCAATACGACGCGGCGTGTAAGCGGCTGTTGTCCGAAAAAATCGTCCTCGCCTGGATTTTGAAGGAATGCGTTCCCGAATACCGGGAAGAAACGATTGACGACATTATGAACAAGTACATCGAAGGGACGCCGGAGGTGTCCTCGGTGCCGGTGCAAGGATCGCGCATCCAGGGAGGCAATACCGAGGATACGGATCTACACGAAGGAACGATTCGCTACGACATCTTCTTTCGGGCCCTGCTTCCCAAAGGGAAAGGCCGGCTGCTTTTGTTAATCAACGTGGAGGCGCAAAACAAGGAGAATCCCCAATATCCGCTCGTATCGAGGATGGTGTATCATCTGGCGAGGCAAACGTCGAGCCAGCATGGAGTGGAGTTCACCAACGACCACTACGGGGACTTGCAGAAAGTGTATTCGATTTGGATTTGCATGAACGCGCCAAAGCGTCGGGCGAATTCGATGAACGTGTATGAGATGACGGAAAAACAAGTGGCGGGCCATGTGAAGCTGAAGAAGCCGGATTACGACTTGATGACCGGCATTGTGTTGTGGCTTGGGGATCCGGACTCGAAAGAGTACAAGGGAATCTTCAAGATGCTGCACACGCTGTTGTCCAACAAGGTGGAGGAACCGAAGAAACGGCAGGTGCTGGAAGAGGAATACGACATTCAAATGAGTGAGAAGATGGAAAAGGAGGTCAGCGCGATGTGTAATTTGAGTCAGGGGATCTTGGAACAAGGGATGGAAAAACAGCGAATTCAAGACGAGAAGAAAGTGCAACGTCAAAACATTAAACGAATGAAAAAGCTGCTGGCAGCCGGCATCGACAAAGCCACGATCGCCAACGTGTTCGACTGCTCCGTGGCAGAACTCGAAGCGCTGTCCCCAAAACAAACCCGATAGAACGATCACGCGAAAAATCGGAGCTGAAGAGTTTGCTCCGATTTTTTTATTATTTCTGGTGTAAAATATACAATCGCGACAAGTAGTCGCCTTCGCCCGCTTTCAAGTTGTGTTCGCCTGCCGAGGCGTCCGTCGTAATCAATCCCGCATACATGAGCTCGTCGCCATACGCGTCGTAGTCGCAGCCTTCGATTTGATACAACGCATTCGGATTGAGTCCTTGCAGCCGCACATGCCGGTAACGCTCGTTGACTTCCTGCAACGTCCGGTAATAGCCGACGATTGCCGTCTTCTGATCGTTGGACACGACCATCCACGCCGTCTCGTTGCCGTCAAACGGCGACAGCAGCCGGTAAAACGTGCCAAACTGAATGAGGGATCGGTACTGTTTCATAAACGCGATTTGTTTTCGAATTTGTGCTTTTTCCGCCTCGTCCATTTTTCTTGGATCGAGCTCGTAGCCAAACGTGCCAAAGTACGCGACGTTGGCCCGCGTCGCCAACGGCGTGTTGCGGTTGAGTTGGTGGTTCGGAATCGCCGACACGTGCGAGCCCATCGAGCTAATTGGATACAACATGCTCGTGCCGTACTGGATCTTCAGCCGTTCGATGGCGTCCGTGTCGTCGCTCGTCCACGCCTGCGGGGCGTAATACAGCATGCCCGGATCGAAGCGGGCGCCGCCCGAGGCGCACGACTCGAACAAGATGTTCGGATAGCGCTCGATCAGCCTTTCATACAACGCGTAAACGCCCAAAATATACCGATGGTAAATCGTGCCCTGCTCCAAGGCGCCATGGGCGGTCGAATACACCTCCGACATGGACCGGTTCATATCCCACTTGAGATAGTCGATGTTCGCGCCATCGAGAATATCCTTCATCATTTCAAACACGAAATCGACGACGTCCGGGTTGGAAAAGTCAAGCACGAACTGGTTGCGGCCATGCGACGCGTGACGATTGGGCGTTTGCAGCACCCAGTCCGGATGCGCCTCGTACAGTCGGGAACGCTTGTTCACCATTTCCGGTTCGAACCACAAACCAAACTTCAAGCCCAAATCGTGAATTGTGTTCGACAAGCCCGCGATGCCATCCGGCAGCTTGTCCCTGTCGGGACGCCAGTCGCCCAAAGACGTCCGGTCAGTATTTCTTCCTTCAAACCAGCCATCGTCGAGCACGAACAGCTCCACACCCAAACCTTTGGCTTCGCGCGCCATCTCGACAAGATCCCGTTCGCAAAAATCAAAGTACGTGCCTTCCCAGTTGTTCAACAAAATCGGCCTAGGCTTGTCGCGCCACACGCCATGCGCCAGCCGGTCGCGAAACAAGGAATGAAACGCCTGGCTCATGCCGTTGGTTCCCTGGTCGGAATACACCATGACCGCCTCCGGGCTTTGAAAGCTTTCGTTTTTTCGCAGCGGCCACGAAAACGTGAACGGATGCATCCCGATATTGACCCGCGCCGTATGGTAGGCGTCCACGTCGACCTGCGCGAGAAAGTTCCCCGAATACACGAGCGAGAAACCCCACGCCTCGCCTTGCGCTTCGGTCGTTTCCGGCCGCTTTAACCCAAGAAACGGATTGAATCCGCTTGAAGAGTGCCCGCGCAAAGAGTAAACCGACTGCAAGCCGGGCCGCAAACGCTCCACATGGATGGAACGCTCCCGCGCCCAGGCGCCCGTCAGCTCGATCAAATCGTAGTCGGCATCCGGCAAATCCAAATTGAGCGAAGACAACCCGTCCAAAACGACTTCGTCGCCCTCGTTGTGAATGCGCACGCTTCGAGTCAGCACCGGACGGTCGGCATACAAGGTATACTGCAACGTCGCCGTGACGCCTAGCCGCTCGTCGTGCAGGTGGATCCAAAGCGTCGTCGCCTCGGCGTCGTCTTCGACATATGTGGCCGGCAAGCCATCCAGTTTTGGCTTGCCAGAAAAAATCTCATGCCCCGCATAGCGAAACTCGACGATCCGGCTGCCGTTGTTTTGTTTCAAATCAATCGAGGCGACCCGCATGTCCCCCGCAAGCGGAACCGGAAATTCCTGCTTGATATGGTCCAGACAATACGTTTTGTCGTCTTCGAACACGCAAACCGCCATGCCGCGGTACGCCGTTTCGAACAAATGGTCGAACTGCGCGCGGTCGCGAATCGCCTTGCCACAATACAAAAGGCCGATACCACCATGCGGCAGCACTTTCAGCACATAGCTCAATGTTTTGTTTTGGAGGTGAAACGTGTTGGACGTTTCATGAAATACGATAGGCATCGTTTCAATCCTTTCTATTTTCTTGAAGAAAACAAGATCCCGAAAGCCGGGATCCTGTTGATTTACGCGGCCGATTCCCGAACGACCAAAGTGCATGGAAGCAGCATTTGAAACGGCAAGTCGACCCGCTTCTCGATGAGGTTCAACAGCAGCATCGCGCCATATTTTCCAAGCTCCAAAGCGGGCGCGTGCACCGTCGTCAGCGGCGGATCGCAATACTTCGCATCCTCGATATCGTCAAAGCTGACAATCGAGATATCTTCCGGGATCCGGTATCCTTTTTCCTTGATGGCCCGCATCGCGCCAATCGCGATCGGATCCGAGCAAGCCACGATCGCGCTCGGCATGTTTTCCTGCTCCAAAAGCTGCCGCATCATGGCGTATCCCGACTCCATCGTGTAGCGGTCAATCAGGAAATACGGATTGTACGTGATGTTCCGGGACTTCGCCTCGCTTAAAAACGAGCCGACCCGCGGGTCGGGATACACGCTCTGGTCTTCCAAAATCTCGTATCCTCCCAAAAAGCCGATGCGCTCATGCCCCATGCCATGCAAATACGCGACGACATCCTTCATCGCGGTTTTAAAATCGAGGGAAATCGTGTTGTATTGAATGGGCGCCGTTTCCATATCGAGAAAGACGACATGGATGTATGTGCTAGTCAACGTTTCCATTTCCCGTTTCGAAAATTTTCCAAGACAAATCAGCCCGTCGATTCCTTCAAGCCGTGCCCAACGATGCAAATCGTTTTTAAAAATGCGGACGATTTCCACCTTGTTGGAAGCCAGATAGCTTTCCACGCCGCCGCGCACTTGCAAATAATACGGGTCGCTCATTTCCTGGTCGAGCGTGTACCAGTGCAGCAAGCCGATTTTCAGCGTCTGCTTTTCTTTTTTTTGTCGTTTTTCGTATCCGGTTTTTCGGACGGCCTCCAAAATGCACCGCTTCGTTTCCTCGGGAATCGACAAAGTGGGATCCTGGTTGAGAAACCGCGAAATCGTCGAGGCGGAAACGTGGGCGAGGGCCGCCACATCTTTTAAAGTAGCCATGTCTTTATTATAGAGGAAAACATTCGAAACCAAAAGACGCATCAAACTTGGCGGGTATAGAAATTCCAGGCCGTTCGAATGATTTCCTCCACGTCCGTGTAACGCGGCGTCCAGCCAAGCACGTCTCTTGCTTTTTGGGTATTGGCGACCAGTTTAGCCGGATCGCCCGGCCGTCTAGGCTCTATTTTGACCTCAATCGGCTGTCCGGTCGCTTTTTTTGCTGCCTCAATGATTTCCAGCACCGAGTATCCTTCGCCATTGCCTAAATTGATCGTTTCGCTTTGGTTATGCGCCTTCAAATATTCGAGCGCCCGGATGTGCGCGTCCGCCAAATCGCACACGTGAATGTAGTCGCGAATGCACGTTCCGTCCTTGGTCGGGTAGTCGTTTCCAAACACGCAAATGTGTGGCCGCTTGTTGAGCGGCACTTGCAAAATCAACGGAATGAGATGCGTTTCCGGATCGTGCAGCTCGCCGATCTTTCCATTCGGATGCGCCCCGCACGCGTTAAAGTAGCGCAGCGCCACATACTTCATCCCATATGCCTGATCGCACCATTTCATCATCTTTTCCATCGTCAGTTTGGTTTCGCCATATGGATTGGTCGGTTCGGTCGCGTCCGATTCCTCGATCGGGATCCGCTTCGGTTCGCCATACGTCGCCGCCGTCGAAGAAAACACGATATGCTTGACGTTGAATTTTTTCATCGTTTCCAGCAGCACGAGCGTGCCGTACACGTTGTTGTCAAAATATTCGAGCGGCTCTTTCATGCTGACGCCAACAAGCGAGTTGGCCGCGAAATGAATCACACCCTCGATCGGCTCCTTTTCGAAGACGCTTTCCAAAAACGCCTTGTCCCGCAAGTCGCCTTCGTAAAAACGGGCGTTTGGATGAATGAGCTGTGGAAATCCAGTTTGCAGGTTGTCCACGATCACGACGTCCTCGCCACGTTCGACAAGGGCGTACACAGTATGGGAGCCAATGTAGCCGGCTCCGCCAACGACTAAAATCGCCATAGTTTGTTCCTCTCTTTCATCCCTATCGTACGGCGGAAGAAAAACGAAGTCAATCTTTTTAGTAAAAAATATCAAATAATTTACTAAAATATATTGCGTTATTTTTCCCTGGGGCTATAATGAAAGAGAAAAAAGGAGGCGCTTGCATGAATACGGCCATAAACCAGCTCATCCAGTATGGGCTGCAAAACGAATTGATTCACGAAGACGACATTGCCTATGTCGCCAACCGGCTTCTCGACTTGTTCGGCTTGACCGAATTTGAATACGAGAAAGGAAACGGGGAGTGCGTCGCGCTCGTTCCCGTTTTGGAAACGATGCTGGCGAAAGCCATCGAACAAGGAAAAATAGAAAACACGACGACAGAGAAGGATTTGTTCGACACGCGCATCATGGACATTTTGACGCCGCGTCCGCACGAAGTCGTTCGCACATTCGAAGCGTACGAGCAGGAAGACGCGCAAAAGGCGACCGACTGGTATTACGCGCTGTCGGTGAACACGAATTACATCCGCATGGACCGGATCCAAAAAAACATCGAGTTCACGACGCCAAGCCGCTACGCGCCGATGCGCATCACCATCAATTTATCGAAACCGGAAAAAGACCCGAAAGAAATCGCGAAAGCGAAGCAAGTGGCGTCGACCAACTATCCCAAATGCTTGTTGTGCAAGGAAAATGTCGGGTTCGCTGGCAACGCCAGTCATCCGGCCCGGCAAAATCACCGCGTCATTCCGCTCGATTTGAAAAACGGCCGCTACGATTTGCAGTATTCGCCCTACGTGTACTACAACGAGCATTGTATCGTGTTCAACGAGCAACACGTGCCTATGAAAATCGACCGGGAAACGTTTGAAAACCTTTTCGCGTTCGTGCGCCGGTTTCCGCATTACATGGCCGGAAGCAACACCGACATTCCAATCGTGGGCGGCTCGATTCTTTCCCACGACCACTACCAGGGTGGCCGGGCGCATTTCCCGATCGAGGACGCCAAAAGCTTCGCGAACGTCACGATTGACGGCTGCCAGGGCGAGCTGCTCGTCTGGCCGCTGTCGACGATCCGCCTGCATGACACGGATCCGGACAAGCTCGTGAACGCTTCGGTCCACGTGCTGGAAGCGTGGAAGCGATACGAAGACTTGTCGCGCGACATCGTTCCATATACCGGTTCGGAGCGGCACAACGCCATCACGCCCATCGTCCGTTTTCGAAACGGCCGCTATGAAGTCGATTTGGTGCTGCGCAACAACCGCACAAGCGCCCAATACCCGGATGGCATTTTCCATCCGCACCCGGAACACCACCATATCAAAAAGGAAAACATTGGATTGATCGAAGTGATGGGATTGGCGATTTTGCCCGGGCGCCTCAAAGACGAGCTTGCGGAAATCGAACGCGTACTACGCAAGGAAACGACGCTGGAAAACGCGCGAGGAATCGAACACCACAAGCCATGGGTGCGCGAGCTGCTCACCAAACCATGGAAAGACGACGTGCATGAGGCGCTTCGTCAGGAAGTGGGGCATAAATTCGTGCAAGTGCTTGAAAACGCGGGCGTCTTTAAAATGGATGCGGACGGACAGGCGGGCATGCTGCAATTTATCGAGTTCGTGCAGGAAAATTAATGGTACTATATTCATAAGGAAAGAGAGAACGCTATGGAATATCAGGATACAAGGAAAGACGGAATCGTTTTTTTCCTGTTGAAAAACGACACGAATCAAATTTACGTGACCAACTACGGGGCGACGCTGCTTTCATGGCTTGTGATCGACCGCCACGGCATGTTGGAGGATCTCGTGCTTGGCTATGAAACAATGGAGGAATACCAGACGCAAGACGGCTATTTGGGCGCGTGTCTGGGCCGGGTAGCCAACCGGATCGAACGCGGACGATTCACGCTGAACGGAAGCGAGTACACCCTTCCCGTGAACAATGGTCCCAATTCGCTGCATGGCGGCACGAGCGGATTTTCGCATCGAATCTTTGACTGGGAAATCGTCAACGACCAGTGCGTGCGGTTCACCCTCGTATCACCCGATGGCGACCAGGGCTATCCGGCCACGCTCGAAGTGGCCATCACGTACACCTTGGAAGGTGACACGCTTTCGATTCGTTACGAGGCGCAAAGCGACGCGGATACGATCGTGAATTTGAGCAATCACAGCTATTTCAATTTGGATGGATCGCCTTCGATCAAGGAGCACACATTGAAAATCGAGGCCGACCGGTTTATTCCGGTGGACGCGGATGGACTCGTTGTCGCCGACACGTTCGCGATGAGCGACGCGATGGATTTTCGTCAGGAGAAGCCCATCAAGCAGGCGCTCGATTCCGATGACGAGGCCATTCGCCTAGGAAAAGGGATCGACCATCCGTATGTGTTCCGGACGAAAACCGATCCCGTGGTGCTGGCGAGTTCGAAAAGCGGACTGGAGCTTGTCGTCAACACAAGCTATCCGCAAGCGCAAATTTATACCGCGAATTATTTGGACGGCCGCCCTGGCAAGCATGGCGTGCCGATGAAAGCGCAGAGCGCGATTTGCATTGAAACCCAATATCGTCCCAACGATATCAACCAGGATCCACAATCCCTGACCATTTTAAGAAAAGGAGAGAAGTATGACGAGTGGACGTCATTCACAGTGAGAAAACGATGAAAACAGTAAAAAACTTAATCGACGCATTTGAGAACAACCAGTACGACGACCGGCTCATGACGCTGTATGGCGACGCAAGCCGGCTGGATGCCGAGCGAAACCGCTATGTGAACGCCTTGAAAACGTTTGAGCGGCTGTATGGCGATCAGCCGGTTCAGATTTTTTCGGCGGCCGGCCGCAGCGAGGTGGCAGGCAACCATACGGACCACCAGCACGGACGGGTGCTGGCCGCTTCGATCAATTTGGATACGATCGGCATCGTGGCGAAGACGGAACAGAACGTGATCAAAGTCGTTTCGGATGATTTTGATATCGCGCCGGTCGACGTGAATCAAACGGAACTGGAAACGGTGGAGGAAAGCTCGGCTTCTTTGATTAGGGGCGTCGTGCAAGGGTTTAAAAACGCGAACTGGAACGTTGGCGGATTTGAAGCGTACATGACAAGCGAAGTCATTGTCGGCGCGGGTCTTTCGTCCTCCGCTTCGTTCGAGGTATTGGTAGGAACGATTCTTTCGTACTTGTACAACGAGGGAAAGGTACCGATGGTTGAAATCGCGAAAATCGCCCAGTACGCGGAAAACAAGTATTTTGGCAAGCCATGCGGCTTGATGGATCAGTGCGCGTGCGCGGTCGGCGGCTTGATTACGATCGACTTTATGGATCCGAAAGCGCCCGTCGTCCAGGCGGTGGATTTGAATTTCGACGATTTTGGCTTGAACTTGTGCATCGTGGACACGAAAGGAAGCCACGCGGATTTGACGCACGAATACGCAGCGGTGCCAGCCGAAATGAAAGCGGTGGCCAATTTCTTTGGCAAAGACGTGCTACGGGATGTGGACGTGGACGCGTTTTACGAGCAGATTCCGGCGGTGCGCGAGCAGGCAGGCGACCGGGCTGTGTTGCGCGCGCTACACTTCTTCCACGAAAACGAGCGGGTTCGTGAAATCGTCCAGGCGCTGGAGAAAGAGGACAAGGAAGGCTTCGAGCGAGGCATTCTCGCTTCGGGCAATTCGAGCTTTAAATACTTGCAAAACGTGTTCGCGGCCAGCGATCCGGCCAACCAGGCGGTGTCGCTTGCGCTGGCGATCAGCGAGGAGGCGCTGGAAGGCAAGGGCGTGAGCCGCGTGCATGGCGGCGGCTTCGCGGGAACGATCCAGGCGTTTGTGAACACCGACGATGTCCAAGCCTATAAGGAAAAAATGGAAAAGGTGTTTGGCGAAGGTTCGTGCCACGTTTTGAAGATCCGACCGGAAGGCGGAACGATTGTCGTAGAATAAAATGAAAAAAGAAAAGACCACTTAACAGGAAGGGGTTCTTACAAGAAGTTTGTTACGGAATCCATTGAACGGAAGGAAAATTTATGATCCTTCCGTTTTTTTGTGCATCTTCCTTTCTTTGGTCCGGATTGTGAAGTCCAATAGGATCAG
>ERZ778504.1887-NODE-1887-length-13034-cov-5.695970_pt1 | contig 13034 bp, 9 predicted proteins | sample MGYA00510046_ERZ778504 | MGnify/ENA primary metagenome ERZ778504 (study PRJEB29527, sample SAMN07138964) | mouse gut metagenome | material: feces | host: mouse | place: China:Nanjing | collected 2016-01-25 ...
CCTTTACGATCAGCCCCCGCAGAAGCAGGCGGTTTAAGCAATGGGAGAAGGAAAGTTCTTCCAGGCGGCCGGAATCTGCAAGCCGTTTTGTATACGCCTTCTCCAGTTCATAGATCTGCAGGATCTGGAAGGCAAGGCAGCTCCAGAGTACAAGCTCATGTTCGGATAATCCATATTCCTGCCTGTTATTGATGACTGCCGGGACTGGATTTCCCATCTCATCCCTTTTGATTTTCAAGCTTCCGATTGCGGTGTATAATGTCAGCATAAAAAGTACCTCCTTTTTTTGTATTTTCTTTTTGAATTACGCCAAAAGTGCATATAATTCCTGATCTTCCCTTAATTGTTTCCTTGCTTTGCTCTGCCATGCCCGGACATGGTTGGAAGGGACGTTGTAGAGCTTTGCCACTTCTGCGCTGGTGTATCCGCTCTGCTGAAGACGGAGTGAAATAATCCCTTTTTTCAGGTGATTACTGCCTGCACATTCCAGTCTCTTCAGGTAAGAGTCGGATTCCCTTGACAGTACCGCCTGTTCCGGAGTCAGTGTGTCTGCTTTATGAAGCATAAATTTCGGCTCATAAGTACCGCCGTCTTCGGCAGTAAGGATTGCATCCAGGGAACAGAACGCGCTTTTACGTTTCCCGCAGTCCCGCCAGTAATCATAGATAGCATTTCGGATCGCAGCCCTTGCATAAGGAGGGAAGGGTTGCGTGGGGCTGTATTTCATGGCGGCATTGCACAGGGCAAGATATCCGGTCTGTGTCAGCTCGTCAAACTCATCCTGTGACAGATTGGTAAAGCTTCTGGTAAGCGCCCGCACCATCCGGGGAACGAGGCTTAAATGAGTGGTTACAAGCTGTTTCTGTTCATAACTCATGATTCCATCCATGGTATCCCTCCTCTTATCCGGCCATACCAAGCGGTACGTGGTTATTCTGTAGAACTTTGGAAGCCTCCTGTATCAGCTGGTCACACATGTAGTCGCTGAAGTTCCCGATATGCGCCTGACGGGTCTGCAGACAGAATTTATCGCCGATCCATCGGTAAGCCTCCTCGCGGCTGAAGCTCCCCTTTCTCCAGAGCTGGTCGAAAATCTGATGGGCCTGGATGCGTTTCTTACGGAGCGTGCGGTTCGCCAAGGAGCCTTTCGGCAAGGATGTTCCCTGATGGACGCCTACATAGGAATCACAGGCCGGATAGTGGCTGCATACATAGACCTTTCCTCCGGATGAGTTATGGCCATATACATAGGAAGCATCTTTTAGGATCGCAGGACTGCCACAGTATGGGCAGCGTATGGTTTGTCTTTTCATAAATGTTCACCTCTCTTACGTTTTGTATATGTATAAAATACTTAAAAATAATAGTTCTTACGTTTTGTATACGTATATTATAAGTAAATAAGCAACAGATTCCTATAAGGCAAGAGTAAAAACAGGTGCCAATTTGGGACTTTTCCCAAATTTCCTCCAGTTAATACGTTAATGTGATAAAGCAAAAGAATAAGCACTGGAAAAATTGTGATTACACATATCTTCCAATGCTTATTTTGGATGCTTTCATATGCGATTTATATAGGAAAGGGATTTTTGTCAGATCCCCATTGCCTTATGATCTTCTTATCCTTTCTTGCCTGAAAATTTAGCCAAAGGGTAAAAACTTGCTAACTGCTATTATATTTCCGGATAAAATATCGCCTGGATCAAAGGAAACAGGCCGTTGTCTGTAAATCTCGGATAGTTGACCGCGGTAAAGATAAATTTATCACAGAAATACCGGAGTAGGAACAATACTACCAGTACGACACATACCTGGTAAAAAATGCGCATCCTTTTGCTTCTCTCTTTGGAAGGAAAGAACCTGCAGTATAGAATAAAACACATGGGTATGAAGATTAAGCTGGTAAACGTCTGGTCAATGAATTGTATAATGGTGGTAAGATTTCTCATAGGTCATTCCTCCGGTTTTTCTTTTCCCTGTACGTGACAGGCAGAGAAAGTGCAACGGATCGATGTAAAAATAAATATATCTGTTTCATCACCAGTCATAGCAATCCTTATTCTGGAAGTCTAGCAACGCCATACAGGGGCAGTCCGGAGAGATGATTTTCTGTCCTTTTAGGAATTGTGCATACACTTCCAGAAATACGGTATCTTTGAATACCCCCAGACATTCTTCAGGTTCCGGGTGGCAGGCGAAAAGCATATCTGCATCCGAAAGGGGAAGAATAAGCGGAACCGCCCGGTAATCCGGACAAAACAGGAACCCAGACTGATTGCAGGGATTCTTTACTCTGCAGTTGGCGCATTCTACATAAATACAGCGATGCCAGTTCCCGTCACAGGCATCTAAAAAACGGCGGATATGTTTGGCATCCGCAAGGCAGTGTGTTGTCTCCATAGTTATCTCCAGATACAGGCAGCCTGTAAAAAGCTGCCTGTGTTGAAACGGGTGCCGATAGATGCGGCTGTCAGGGATTCACCCTGCAGCCTGCTAAATCTGCCGACATAAAGTGAACTAGTTCCCATATAAAATTATTTCTGATGCTTACGTCTCCAGTAGAAAACAAGTCCGCTGATAATGATAAGAAGCAGAGAACCTGTAGCAATACAGATGTAAAGCAGGATTGGCGCATCATCCCCGGTCTTGACAGGAGATGAGATGTCCGGTTCCTTTGGCTCGGTCGGTACTTCCGTAAGCTTCACGGTCTGGCTTTTGGCCTTGATGTCTTCATGGCTGGTTACTTCCAACTCTTTCGCCTTGTCCTCTTCCTTCACCGTAACAAAGAGTTTCTCAAAGACCACCACATCATGCCCTTTCAGTTCTGTCGCGTCAAAAGCAAAGGTGACATCCACGGAGCCGCTGGATTCTTCTGGTTTAAATGTAGTTTCCGCAGTAATCGGTTTGCCGTCGATCAGGACTTCCTTGCCGGTTCCCTTATCCATTAAGGTTCCCACCAGGCGGTAGGAAGGGCCTCCCGCAACCAGATCCTTATATTTTACGGTATCTATGATTTGTGTCTCCTTCTCCGCCAGGGCTTCCTGATTTCCATCCTTACCATCCTTGGCAGTAGTGCCGATTTCCGGGATATAGATGCTCTGCGGTTCGGACTCGATATCTGCATGGACAGCGACTTCTTTTTCCTGATAGGATACAGATTCAAAAGCAACGACAGTTTTGCCTTTCAGGGCGCTGGAATCAAAAGTAAAGGAAAGCTCCACGCTTCCTTCCGCTGCTTCCGGTGTAAAGACAAGCTCCGAGGTAACCGTTTTTCCATCAACCAACAGGAATTCGCCATTTTCCTGATCCATGAGGGTGCCGGTCAGTTTGTATTCCTTCCCCGGAACCAGACGCTGGTAGGTAACGGTATCTACAATCGTCAATTCCTTCTTAGCAGGCGCTATCTGGCTTCCGGTTTCCGGGCAGGCAGCTTTTGTGCCAATTTCCGGGAAATAAATGGTTTGCGGTTCGGATTCGATATCAGCATGAACCGTAAGTTCCTTCCCCTTGTAAGAAAGAGATTCAAAAGCAACAATCGTTTTACCTTCCAGTGCGCTTGCGTCGAATGTGAAGGATAATTCCACCGTTCCATCTGCTGTCTCCGGTGTAAATACCAGCTCAGATGTAACAGGCTTCTTATCAACCAGCAGGGGCTCGCCGCTCTCTTTATCCATAAGGGTGCCGGTCAGTTTATACTCTTTTCCCGGAACCAGATGCTTGTAGGAAACGGTATCTGTAATCGTTACTTCCTTTTTCGCAGGCGCCATCTGGGATTCTGTCTCAGGGCAAGAGGCTTTCGTGCCGATTTCCGGGAAATAGATGCTCTGAGGAGTGGATTCAATATCTGTATGGACAGCAATCTCTTTCTCCTGATAGGATACGGATTCAAACGCGACAATGGTTTTGCCCTTCAGTGCGCTTGCGTCGAATGTGAAGGATAATTCCACCGTGCCTTCTGCCTCTTCCGGCGTAAAGACAAGTTGAGAGGTCACTGGCTTTTCATCAACCAGCAGGGGTTTGCCGCTCTCTTTATCCATGAGGGTTCCGGTCAGCTTATATTCCTTTCCCGGAACCAGATGATAGGAAACGGTATCTACTATCGTAAGATCTTTCTTGGGAATCGCCATCTGGGAATCTGTCTCCGGACAGCTTGCCTTTGTGCCGATCTCCGGGAAGAACATCTGCTGGTCCTTAAACTCCGAATCTGCATGCATCCCAACCTCTTTTTCTTCCTGAGTAACGGATTCATAGATGACTGTATTTTTCCCTTTCAGGGAGTTGCCGTTAAATTCAAATACAACGTCAACGGTGCCTTCGCTGGCTTCCGGGGTAAATGTGGTCTGTGCGGTGATCGGAGTATCGCCGTCTAATAGCGGTTTTTCTGTCTCCACATCCATCAGCCTTCCGGTCGCAACATACTCCAGATTTGGAATCAGCCCTTTGAAGAAAATGGTATCGGTAAGCTTCACCTTATCGTCCGCATTGGCGATATTTTCTTCGGTATCGGAGTCCTTCACCTTCGTTCCGATTTCCGGGAATGATATCTGCTGGTCGGTATCCTTTAAATCTGCATGGACAGCCAGTTTCAGTCCGTCTTGCTGCAGTTCCTCAAAAATGACCGTGGTTTTGCCTTCCAGAGAGGTTGCGTCAAACGTGAAGGTAACCTCTACGCTTCCAGAGGACATCTTTGCCGTAAATTCTGTCTCAGCGGTCACAGGCTTTCCGTCAATCAGGATTGCTTCACCGGTTTCAGCATCCATCAGCGTACCGATGACCTGATACTTCTGGTCCTTCTTTAACCCGGAATATTCCACAGTATCAATCAGCGTCACTTTCTTTTCCGGTTTGCTCATATGGGTTCCGGTATTCTTATCAAGGGCAGTGGTGCCGATCTCAATCTTGTCGTCGGTCAGCGTCCCTAAATCCACGCTGACGGAATCCTTATAAATGGTGACCTCGAATTTTAAGAGATCCATGCTTTCATTCGCTTTGCAACGCTGTTCTTCTATGGTGTAAGTATCATAAGGAAGTGCGCCCTTGGAATCATTTGGCTTGGATGTCCCAAACCAGATTCCGTCTTCTGAGGTCTTCCCCTGGTTGGTGTTGTGGGTGTGTTTATTCCATTTGGAAGCAGTGCTGGCGTAACCGTTTTTGTCGGTAACAATCGTGTGGCTTTCTCCAGTGGTAACGGAGGTGATAGAGAACGGAATGTCAGAAAGCCGTTTCTGTTCTCCATCAGCGACCTTGACGAGTTCCAAATCTCCGCGGATAATCTGGTTTGATATGGCAGCCTCTTCAGAAGTCAGGTCCACGATCTCGCCGTTTTTTGTGATATCAAATTCCACAGAGAGCTTTCCTTCATTCAGATAGCCTTCCGGAGCCTTGGTTTCGTCTGCCCGATAATGCCCGAAGGAAAGCGCATCTTTCTTTGTGGAAACAGAGCCTTTGCTGTCTGTCGTCAGGCTCATAACCACCTGATTTTTGGTATAGGTTTTGCCATCTACCACAACAGGATTTTCATTTAAGGACGTAATGGTAAATGCTGCATTTTCCAAGGTCGCACCGCCCTGGGGCTCTGCCTTTTTTGTTTCAAAATCCCGTTTCTGGAGTTTTACACCGCCCCGGCAGACTAGTTCTTCTACGGAAGAGGCGTTATAGCAGGATACGGTCTCCACTTTGCCGCCTGCTGTGATCTTCTGTACAAATACGGTATCATTGGCAAGATATCCGGTCGGAGCCTTTGTCTCCTGTACCGTTACGGTGCCAAGGGGGAGGCAGGGAGTTTTCCCATCCTTCTGGGTATAGAACTCATCCCCGGATACCAGATAATTTTTGGAAAACTTTATTTTCCCTTCGGAGTCCGTCTTAAAGATCCAGGTACGTGCAGGCTTTGCGCCGCCAGCAGCCGGGTCTTTATCAGACTGCTCGGTATAAAATTTCACCGTAAACTGAGCCTCTGCCAGAGAAGCTTTGCCCTGCGGCTGTGCGGTCTTCAGTTCTTTATCAAGCTTCTGGAGCAGCAGGTCCATCGGATCGTTCTGGGGCACTTCCGTTACATTCAGGGAAGCCGTCTTTTCCGGCTCTATCGTCACATTATGGGCAGTTACATCAATAATGTAGCCTTTAGAAGCTTTCAGCTCTTTGACGGTGTAATTTCCGGATTCCAATTCACCGGATTTGGCGTAACCATTCTGGTCGGTTGTCAGCTTTGCAATCATGTTTTCACCCTGATAAATGCCGTATTCCGCACCCTTTAAGGAATAATTTCCATTCCCGTTAGAGACGGCAGTATTTGCGGAAGCCTTGTGAAGTTCAATGTAGCCGTAGGGAACCTGATACCAGCTACCAACTAAAGTCTGGTTATTATTGCCCGGAACGATGAATGCCTTGAAGGTTGACGGAGGATCAGGAAGTCCCTTGATGGCATTTGCTATTTCCACAGATTTATCAATATAATTCTGAGCGCACCATGGAAGGCGCCGCTGTCTGAAGCATAGCCTGCATAGATGTAGGCAACCACCAGATGGCCGATGACATAGGAATTATCATCCGACCATCCGCCAAGATACTGGTTTTTGATATGTTTGTCATAACCGTATCCGCCATTCAGGTAATATAATGCCTTCCGGATGGGGGAGTCATTGCCAAGCAGGGTGTAGGCATAGGTTCCGGATGCGGGTGTCGGCTGTAACGGTTCCACACAGTAGGCAGTATTACTGCCGTCAAAACTCATTCTGGAAGTAAAATAACTTCCGTATGGAATTGATGCACCGGCATGATACTGGATGGTGCCGTCTGCGGCATGGACAGGGACACTGCCGGAGAGGCAGGTGCCTGCGGTAACAAGGACTGCCAGCAGAAATGCAGACAGCCGCTTTGTAAGGTGTTTTGCTTTTTGTAACATAGGTTACCTCCTTGGAAATAAAATTTTGCCATCTCTACGGGATCCACCGTTGGCAGATTCCCCTCGTAAGATGGCAAAGAAAAAAGCAGCCATATTAGCTGCCTGAACTACAAAATATTCAGTTGTACCGGTAGATGTTTATTCCTGCCGCTTTTGTAACTGCTCAGTACAGTACCTTCACAGTTACATACAAATGATTTGGCGGTCCGCGGTTCCTTTGTAATCGTAAACTCTGCACTTTAAAAAATATATTTGAATTGAAAGCTGTCTCCATAGAATTAACCTGCCTTCTGTTTCTGGCGTGCCAGGATCTCTAAAAGCTCCTGGCGGTCGGTGGTGATCAATTCCTTCTCCAGTGCAGAGGCTTTAAACTCCACGGTGATGTTATTGTTGTTGGTTGAGATTAAGCCATTCCCCCTTTGAAAATGTGTAATGTTCATGACCTCTGTTTCAGAGAGATGAAGGATATGCTTCACCCTCTGAGCCTCATCATCCTCCATGTTTAGGATAATCTTGGTCTTGCAGTTATTGATGATTCCTTTTCCATATTTGCCGTCATCCAGAGCAAAGAAATCATTCAGATCTTGTGTAGCGAAGATTCCGGCTCCTGAGTAGGCGCGGATGATCTTGGCAATCTCCAGCACAAATTCCGCCGCCAGCCGATTGCTGGAAGCGCCGATTAATTGCCATACTTCATCCACAAAAATTGCTTTTTCTTCCGTCCGGTTTTCCTTCGCCTTGTCCCAGACATAATCCAACGCCACAAACATGCCGACCGTTAGAAGATCGCTGGAACCGGTCAGCTCCGAGATATCCAGCACCGTATATTTATTGGTCAGGTCTACGTTAGTCTGCTGGTTGAAAGAGGAAGCAGAGCCATGCACCAGGCGATTCAGAATGTGCGCCAGCCGTTTCGTATCCCTGCTTTCCATCAGGATATCATAGACATCCTCCAGAATCGGCATTTCCTTATATTGGCCAGGATGTTCCGGGTCAAGCAGGGATTCGTTCTTATGGGTGATTCCTTTTCTGGCATAGGTTTTGATCAGAGCCTCATCCAACAATTGTTTCTCCTCGTGGTTCATATCTGGGATCAGCAGGCTGAAGAAAATATGCAGCTTCTGGATCTTGGAAGCAAGCGCCGAGGCATCCAGCGTCGGACCGTCCAGCAGTTCATTGACGGAGTTATCAACCTTCCGGATCTCCATGATGTTGATACAGCTCCGACTGGCCGGGGAGATCTGGATAAATTCCCCGCCTACATTTTTACAGGCGCGGTAGAACTCATGCCCCTTTAAAGGCGCGATGATGAATACCTGAATGCTTTTGCGGCGCATCCGGAGCGCCATGGTCTGCATGGTAAAGGTCTTTCCGGCTCCAGAACATCCCAGAATGCAGATATTGGAGTTCTTATACTGCTTGGAATCGAAGATATCCGCAATGACCAGCGAATTATTATGCTTGTTGACTCCGAACAAGATGCCGTTATCATCGCAGATACTATAGCTGGTAAATGGATAACAGCTTGCAGCTCCGGTAGTCAGTACGTTCCGCTTGGACAGCTCATAAAGCTTTTTATCTAAGGAAGCCAGCGGCAGGGAAGAAAGGAATCCCTGTTCCTGCAGAAAATAGCAGGAACGCAGGTCCATATCCTGGGAAATCAACAATTTCTTCATCTCCTGTATCCGCCACTGCAGTTCCTCCAGGTCTGACGCCGTAATAGTAATGAGCAGGTTCATGTAGTAGAAATCCTCATTATTGGCAAGCCCGGCCTTTAGAAAATAGCCGGAACGGATCGCGGAATCCAGATCGTCAAAGTCTGAATTGGTATCTGAGGCATCCTTGATCTTGGAACGGTTGATACGGATCTGCTGTCCCAGACGCTGCTGGATCTTATCCTTCGGCTGCTTATGCAGGTAGAAGTCAATATCAATCCCTTCCCCCGCATTGATGAGGAGGGAGAGCCAGCCGGGAGTAACCTTATTCTTATAGCCGTCTGACGGAACCATGAGGTAAGTATGGTAAAGCCCGTTGATACGCACATAATTGCTGTGCTTCAGATCCAAAGATTCCGGTGCGGTAAATGCATTGCAGTGGATGGTATCCACATCTTTACCCTCCGCCATGCGCTGTCCCAATACTTGGGTAATCCGTTCCGGGAGAGGCTTGTCGGTACAGAATGTCCGGTTCAATAGCGTATAGAGCACATCCGTAGTAAATTCATCCTCATTTTCGTGCGAGACTACATCGTTGCCGCACTGATAGAGAAAAGTCTTTGCCGTCTGTGCCGCCGTCTCCAGTGCCGCCAGGATTTCCTTTTCCTCTGTCTTCCGGTTTACATTGAACGGCTCATACTCAAAGATAAGAAAAAAGCGGCGGGATACAGCCTCCCTGGAGCTTAAATGCCGGACGAACTGGATATAATCCCGTTGGAGTTCCCGGCATCTGGGGTCAGATTCTCGTTCCAGCTCTCTTGCAGACTGCTCTAAGTGCCGGTTGATATCCGCTTTCTTGGAGATCATCTTAATCTGGAGTTTCACAGGGCTGATCTTTAAATAAGAGATAAAGCTGTAAATGATGCTCTGCTGTTCTCTGGTGCTTCTTAACAGGAAGTTGATCGGTTCAATCTCCAGGATTTTGACGTAACGGTGGTCTGTCGTATAGACAATTCCGTTGGCAATCTTTTCGATGGGAAGATAGTCCTCCAATGTCTGATATTTCCTCTTCTTCTTTTTCGCCGGGGAGGAAGGAGGGCTGTCCGGATGTTTCTTCCGGTAGGCAGCCTCCCTTTTTGTCTCCTTTTCAAGCCGTGCGGCTTCCTTCTGTTCGTACTTCTCCTGCCGCCGGGCTTCTTTCTTCTCATACTTGGCTGTGCGGACGGCATCTTTCCTATCCTCCTTTCTCTGCCGTTCGCGTTCAGCCTTTTCTCTTTTGGCATCTTTTAGTGCCTGAGCCTGTGCTTTTTTCGCCAGCTTCCGCTCTACTTTCAGGATCCGGATGTCTTCCTTTGCCTGCCTTTTGATGCCGCTGCTGGTAGAAGTATCGTAGATCCGACGTTCCTGTTTCTTCTCTATTTTTCTGCGCGCAGCTTCTTTTTTTCTGGCTTTTCGGCTGAGATGTCCGGCATCCAAAGCATCTGATTGAGAATCTTGGTCTGCAGTTTCTTCAGAGGTATAATTACTACAATTTGTTTTTACAGCAGCACCTTGCTTTGTATTTCCTCTGTTCTTTTTCCGCTTCTGGCTCTTAGGCTCCCGGTTCCTTGCATGCTGTCTCTGTTTTCGGTAATCCGGCATGACGTCAGAACGGTAGATGATCCTACGGTTTTTCACGAACCGGAGAGCATTCATCAAAAATGCAGTCAGGCTTTCCCCGCCAATTCCGATGAGGGCAACCATGGCGGCCGGAAGGGAAGTCATGCATAAGATAATGATTCGCGTTGTCAGGGACAGGGGCAGATGGACAACCGGAATCCCGATCCCGGCTGCAAGCACAGCCCCTTCAATGGCATTACGGATCTTGAACATCCCGCCCATAAAAGTACCGCGTTCCATAAAGTTGCGGGGGATCAAAGCGACCTGCTGTTCTTCCGTGCTGCTCATGGCGTCACCTCCTCTGCATGGTTTGTGACATGGTTGATATCGGTACTTTCCGTACTGGTTGCTGTGTGACCGTCAGTTTCATCTGTGGTATAGGTTCCCACAGAATTTCCTGTATCACTACTTTCCGTATCTGCATAACCGCCTTCCTGCATGGCTTCAATCTCTTCCGTTGTTACGGAAGGAAGGGAATCATCTGTCTGGCGTGTATAAATACACGTATATGCGGTGTTTGATGATGGGATTTGTCGCTTTTCCTCTCCGAATGAAAATGTACCATCCGCAGTAAGGCAGGTTACAGGAAGCTTGCTGCCATCTGATAAAGAAAACTGAAACAGGGTTTCTCCATTGGAGGGATAACTGGTCTCATCTGCAAGGAAGGTAGCGGACGTGATATTTATATATCCTGCTTCCTGTAAATAAGAAGCCATCTGTGCTTTTAAATCCTCTATCTGGATAAGGGGGAGAAAGGCCTCCAGATCTTCAAACCCCAGATACTGCAATCCAGGAGGAGAAGAAACTTCTTTTATCGGCGATGGTTTCTTTATCTTTTCCGTAGTTGGAATCGGTTTCTTACCTTCTGGCTTTCTGGAATCCTGATCCCGATGCAGGGCTGGCAAAATAATGCCAACCGATACAAGTGCAGCCATCAGAAAAATGGATAGAATTAATTTTTTTCTGCTCATAGGTTCTCCTTTCTATCTTTTGTCAAAAATCCAGTATGCGTTAGATGTGGCATGGACTTCGGACATCATGTCAAATTCCCGGTTGATATAGTTCTTGGAAGCGCTGTCGTTGGGGTCGTTCACCGGAACCTTCCCATTAGCAGTGACTCCCCGGAGGACGATGAAATGCCCGCCGCTTGTAAATAGTCCCGCCCGCTGTGAGCTGATGACGGGATGCCCCTCGGATAATGCCTTCAGCACTGCATTGGCATCCGTGGTCTGGGTAACGGAACCGCATCCGAAATGAGATGCCGCCGCCCCGAAATAAGACCAGTAGGTTCCCACGCCCGGTTTATAATAGGAATTCCCACACCAGGAAACCGCATCTACCGGAGTTATGGTTGTCCCTGTCAGGTAGCTTGCGATCATGGCAAAGCTGGTGGGACCGCATCCGCTGGAAGCAATGGAGCCTCCGCCGTAAGGAATATTCCCGTAATCCGTCTGCAGGTAATGGGGAATCTGCATCCCGTTTGCCGGATAGGTGCCGTCTGTAGAAGTGACGATATAATAGCGAAGGACGTGATCCACATACTCCTTATCGCCATAGACAGAATAATGCCATCCCGGACGGGCGCACATCATATCGGAGTAAGCAATGGCGTTTTCCTTGGTGTAGCCGCCGTCCCTTGCCATCGCCCAGTCAATATAATCGGAGCCGTAATTATACCCCTGAAGCGCCAGCTTGATCCGGTCCAGGTCTGTCGGTCCGGTACACCCGGCTTTTGTGAGGACGTGCTTTAAAGCCTGGATCCCGCACTCAATGCTGTATTCCGGATCCGTAATGCTGCCCGGTGAATGGGGATACTTCTGGTTATAACCGCTTTCCGATGCCTGCATGACATCGGTTCCCCGGCCTCCGGATTCCTGCATCATGACTGCCAGGATCAATTCCACATACTGGCCCATGCCATACTTAGCTGCAATCCGTTCTACTGTCGCCCGGTAAGCCAGTACCTCTTCGGATACATTGGCAGTGGCAACCCCAGAAGCAGATGAACCGAAAAAGAGTTCCAGATTCTCTGCATAAGCTTCAGCTAGCTCTTTCTGTTTGTTCGTCAGATGGAATACATGATCTGCAAAATAGGTATCACCGGCATATTTCACAACATAATTGTGTCGTGAAAATGTAACCGTTTTGGTCTGTGGTGCAGTGGAAGTGCCTTCGGTACTTCCATTCCCAGACTCGCCTTCTGCACCTGCGTCAACCTCAACTTCCATGGTGACGGTCTCCGTTGAGACATCATAAGAAAAAAGATCATCCTTATTCTTACGGATGACCTTCTGAAGCTCTTTTATATTGATTTCCTTATAGCTTTCCCTGCTGGCACAGAACTGCGCGATCAGCAGGTTGGAATTGACGGAAATGGAAGCGGCATAGGGATCGGTGATGGATACGGTATCCCCTTCCGGAACTTTGGATGCTTCCTTTTGGATTTTCGCCAGCACCTCATCGTGGCATTCCATTAAGACCTCAACGATTGCCTGGTTTGCTTTCTGCAGGTTCTCATTGATCAGGGTGCCGCTGTTTAATACGCCGGAGTTCTCCGATAAGTCCCCGAAGGTAAGTCCGGGGAGCATGGTCAGGAACAATACCGGCAGCATCAGCGCCGCGGTAATGGCGACGGCAGATTTCTTGATCTCATCCTTATGTCCGAGAGCCATGCCGATTGCAGCACCTGCAGCGCCGCCGACTTCGCCTTTTACGGCTTTTGCAAATGGAGCCGCCCGTTTCAATTTAAACAGGTCAGAGACAGCCGAGCCTACACCGGCTGCTTCAGACAAGCTGTTTTGCTGTTCTGCCAACTA
>ERZ778504.1894-NODE-1894-length-12989-cov-8.740529_pt1 | contig 12989 bp, 10 predicted proteins | sample MGYA00510046_ERZ778504 | MGnify/ENA primary metagenome ERZ778504 (study PRJEB29527, sample SAMN07138964) | mouse gut metagenome | material: feces | host: mouse | place: China:Nanjing | collected 2016-01-25 ...
CTTAGTAATCTTTACTGCTTTGATATTTACATTGCCTATATTGCGATAATAACGGAGCGCAAAACAAATTGCCCCTACTATACAAAGTAAATATAGTGCGATGAAAATAGCACATTTTATTTTTAGATTTCTATTATATTGAGATTCCTGTTCCTGCCATTCTTTATAAGAATGTAGGTCTAATTCCTTTGCGATATTGAGAAATTCAGCATCTAAAAAGTCAAAAGTATTGGATTTTGCAGGCCGTTCTACTTTCTCATCAACATAAAAGTTTAGTTCATATGCACGATTATTAGCAAAGATAGTTATATGCTTCTTAAATATAGGAGGATAATCGTCACCCACAGAAACCGTCATATAGACAGGTGTTTCAATTGCTAAATTAGGAGAAAAATTCTCAGAATGTTTATAAAAAGATGAATCAGATACTAAAGCGTCAATATAATACTGATAAATCGATTTTCCATTTTCCTGTGAATCAATAATTTCAGAGTCCAAATCATAAACGCGAAGAATGATTCCCCTACCATACAATTCAGAATTGCTATCAGAATTATAAGTATGAATGGAACTTAAAATACGTGAGTATGGAGTGTGCGGTTCTTCATTTGGAAGTTCCTCCCAATTGCGCCCCAATAGCAATGGCGTATGAATTGTTTTCCATCTATCATAAACTTCAGTCTTATCTCGAATATCACCTATGCGTAAATTAGAGTAATGGCCATATGGGAAATACCAACCCTTATACTGACCATACATTGGTCGGTAAAATCTTTGGCGGTTGAAATCAGTAAAACTAACCATTGTAATAGCAACCGCAATCAAAAAAACGCAGTATATCCAAATAGTTCGAGCAATCCTCTTGTGAGAAGCGACATGAGGCTTAAAAGTTTTTTTTGAATTACGTAGCCAATCTATAAAAACATAGATCGCGTAAATAAGTAAGAATGAAACTAATGCTCCGAGCATAAAGGCAGAAAAATTATAATAGAAATGAGGGGAACAAAAAAATATACATTAGTCCCAGTCATTAAGGTTATACAAAAAAATTTCAAGGTCGGGTTCATAAAACATTGGGCGAGCCGGTGTTCTCGAAGTTATCGAAATCCACCCACATATCATGTTCGGTGTACCCGTTGTATGTATCTAAGGCGTCGAGTTCGTCCACATTAAACTAAGGCTAAATTTTCATTAGCTCGTTGACTCAAGAGCCATTATAGATTACAAGAAAACGTGAGCCAACTATGCCACGTCTAAAATGAGGGTCGTAGGAAACCTTTGATACAGATGTAACAATAGCAGCCCACGCTATATGCGTGAGAACCACTATGCCATCTCTTGTATCAGGTTGAAAATTTCCTACGTTTTCATTTTACAAGATAGCATAACGCTTCTTATTTTCCAGAATGTCGTGAACTGACCGATGCCAATTCGACTGCAAAATTAACGATTTTTTCTCATTGCCTTGCTATTCAAAACCTCAAATTTGGAGTGATATTGCGAAAAAGAATCGAATTAAATATAACTAACATGCCTTAAAAATCCATAAATTAATTCTAATAATCTTCTCTTATTATCTCATTCAGTACCTATTTAGTACACCCCACAAATCGCAATATACTGATAATCAATCATTATATCCTAATATAATATCTAATGCCATCATATACAATAATTGCGCTTCTTGCCGACAAACCGGAAATTATTGTCAGCAATAGCAAAATTAACTTTTTCATATAACGTTTTTTGATTGTTTTTTATGTTTAAATTATTCCTGCCGATGACTTGCTGATCTGCTTGCGGCTGTTGTGGATGTGCAGCATGGCATCGATATTGTAGAACGACAATATGCGCAGAGTCTCGCAGTGCAGGCCGGACAGCAGGGGCTCGATCTGCGGCCAAAGATTGCGGAGCTGGGCTACAGTGGTTCGGGGAGTCACTCCAAGAGCCTTCAGTGCCTGCATGGCCTGCAGTCCGGGGGCCAGACGGCGCAGTATCTCCTGCATCTCCGGATCATGGTCAAGGTCGATCTGCCTAAGCGTAAAGACACCGGTCATCGGACTCCAGGCCTTTGATGAGAAATCGAACGAATAGACCTGATGGATCAACGGACTCTCATCGGTCGAGCCGAAAAGCTTTATGTAAACGTGGCCTGCACTGTCAATGCCGATCTCGTCAATCGAAGCCAATGTATAGGCCCACATTCCGTCGGGCAGACGGGTGAATCCGCGGGGATCTCTCCGATCCTCGGCCACATAGAAGAGTATGCGGTCGGTGATAGTTTCAATGACATCGTCAATCTCGGCTTTCCACGCATCCAACCAAGCTTTATGCGAGAGCAAGAGTCCGGTGGGAGAATTTCGTTCGAAGTCTTCAGCATTGTGGAAGATAGACCGCACCGCTTTCAGCGGGAAGGGTACGGTGGTGCCACCCTTGCGCGACTGGGTGACGAGACGCCCGCGGAATTTGCCGCGCACTGACTGCGGAGCTTTTCCAATGAAGGGGTCCACAGTCGTTTCACGCACCGATATCCAGTGGATTCCGGCAGGCACCGGCGCTATGCCCTGGGGCACCAGGGCGGATGCCGGCAGCTGCTGCAACTCGGCCTCTTCGGGGAGATCGCCGGAAGCGGCATCGGCTTCATCGTCAGCTTCATCATCTGCCATGAGCACTGCATCGGCGTAGTCACGGAAACGCCTTAGAGCGGTGAGGCGGTCGGCGAGTGTGCGTTGGTTTTCGCTGTCGGGCGATGATAATAAAACAGTCTCGATAATGCCGTCTATGAGGCTACGGGCGTATGACGGCGACGGATTTTCTTCAAGCTGTCCGCAGAGCCACTGAAGCAGGTCAGTGTCGGCCGGTAGCTCTTTCAAGCCTGCCGGACGGAGAGAGCGGATGCGCGACATGGTGCTGTCGGCACTCTGAGGCAACATGCGCCTGCACAGATAGTCTTTAAATCCAACTGCAGAAAAAAGATTGGTCGGCATAAAGATGTGTGTGATTGGTCTGATATATGTCCAGCCGACACCCCTGACGGGACTATGAGAAAACAAAAAGCATGGGTGCCGAACAATTGCTCGTCCCACCTCTTGAGGCTCTGGCATGTGCCCATCATAGTAAGACGAGCAATGTGCAGAGCCCACGCAAATATGCATGCATACGATAGACCAAAGGCAAGACCCCTCACAGGGTCACACCTCAGCCATCGGATGCCGATTACATATCCATGAGCATCTACCATTGCATCAGTCCTGACTATGATTTTGAAACTGCCAGATTTCAAGAGGTCAAGAACAGAAGCGCAAGTAAACGCTTTTTTCAGTATGTCCTTGCCCACGGCATGGCGCCGGAGCAAGACTGCCTCCCTCCCGCATGACCCACACGCGCGGGCTCTGCTAAGAAGTTGTATTCAAAACAACCGTTAAGTCGGCATGCAAAATTACAAACAATTCTTAAAAAAGTCAATATCCCGACAGGGAATTAACAGTCCGGATCACAAAGATTCAGAATAGGCAAAACGCACTAATTGACATAAAACAACACCCCCAAAACGCACTAATTGACATAAAACGACACCTCCAAAACGCACTATTTGACATAAAACAGCACTTCCAAAACGCACTAATTGACATAAAACCGGGCAATGGCACAAAAAGCGGTTGTTAAAACATCGGAAAGAACTTCCGCAAAGATACAAAATTCCGCCCCAGAAAGAGTGCGATAATGCGGAGGCACGCCATCCGGAGCGGTAAATCGGTGTCCTCGGCCGGACACCACATGCCGAGATGTATCGCAAACCCATGACACCTGCGCGCTTTACGCTCCGGTGTCACGGGCTACGAGTAAACCGATGTCCTGGCGGACATCACCATCCGGATTCTCTGCACGTCCATCCGGCCTCTGAGCGCATCCATCCGGCCTCAGCACGCGCAGCGTGTATGAGGCTATGCGCGAGATGCGGTCAGAAGCCCTGGTCGAAAAGGTTCTTAACGTCGGGGCGGAGGAAACGGTCGACCTCATCGGGGTAGACCGCCACATCTACAGGCCCAAGAGCGTAGGGACCGATCTCATAGGGGTCGTAGTGGAAATAGAGAGTGTTTGACGCAATGTAGGGCTTGCCGGGATAGGTCAGCTGCGAGACAAAGATGCCCCCGCGGTCAAGAGCGTCGACCGGAACTGAAAGCTGCCGGGCAAGCGCCGTGCGTATCACAGGCATTATGGAATCAGCCGTCACGCCGGGCAGAAACATATTGTCGAAACCGAGTACCTGACCCTGCGCGAAGGAGTAGGTGAAGGGACGCACGGAGGTCATGGGGTGGGCGCCGCCAAGATAGGTCGACGAAACCACCTGATAGGTGGCCATATCCTCGTTGACCTCCATAACCGAGGCCGTGACATTGTTGAAATAGGTCATCGTGTCGGCCGGGAGCGAGTCGACCTCGGTGACAGACTTTATACCCTCTACAATAGAAGTGTTGTCGAGATAGGCTCTGATGGCGGCTCTGATGTCAGTGACGGCGGTGTCGCCGTAGGCAAAATACAGCAGCGAGTCCTGAAGGACGCTTATATCATTTGAGCCCAGCCGTTCGGGCCAGTGGATCGAGGTGTAGAGTTCAAGATATGCATCGCCGTAGTCCATCGAGATGCGATAGTCCTTGTCAGCCGTCATCAGAATCTCACTGACCTGAAATTCGTTGATGAGCCCGGCATCGGCCTTCCGGCCTGATCCGGAACCTCCGCAGGCCGTCAGGGCAAGCGCGAGAGCGGCCGAGGCGAGGAAACAGTATTTTCTTTCCATAATCCTAATAAAGTGTGTATTATATATAATATATGTGGCATATCTGCCGGCACTGACAGAAGAAACCGGCCCGCAGAGAGAGGGGGGAGAGCATTCACAGAGGTAACACGCAAGGAACGTAACAAGTTTGTAACATCCGGCCACAATCCTAATCGCCCAAAGAGGCCAATGAATCGGCGAAAGGCACCAAAAAGCGACCAAAAAGGAGCTTAATTAACATCTTTATACGTTTGTTGTGTGCGAAGTTGACAAAAAATAATTACCTTTGCACCGCAAATGTAAAAATTTTTGCGATTCCAATCAAGAAATTACTAATCAACTCACAAAATTAAAACTATGTCTGAAATTGCATCTCGAGTTAAAGCTATCATCGTTGATAAGCTCGGTGTTGACGAAAACGAAGTAACCGAAACCGCTGAATTCACTAAAGATCTTGGCGCAGACAGCCTCGACACCGTAGAACTCATCATGGAATTCGAGAAAGAATTCGGCATCACTATCCCCGATGACCAGGCCGAAAAGATCAGCACCGTACAGAACGCTATCGAATACATCGCGGCTAACACTCAGAAGTAAAAATCGGTCTGCGAGCTCACAGCCCGCGCTCTGACCGAGCCAAAAAAGGCTCCCCACGCCAATAAAACCAGCGCGGTGGAGCCTTCTTCTCAATTAACCCCCTCCCCTCAGAAACTTTCCTCCACATAACACCCCCTTACGAAATTCATTTTGCCAATGGAACTTAAAAGAGTAGTGGTGACCGGACTCGGCGCCATCACCCCTATAGGCAACGATGTTGAAACCACTTGGCTCAACGCCGTAGCCGGAAAGAGCGGAGCCGCTCCCATCACCCACTTTGACGCTTCGCAGTTCAAGACCCAGTTCGCCTGCGAGGTCAAGGATTTCAACCCCAATGACCACTTCGACCGCAAGAAACTGCGTCAGCTCGACCTCTACGCCCAGTATGCTATGGTGGCAGCCCGTCAGGCCGTTGCCGACTCAGGCATCGAGGAAGCCGCAAACCTCGACCGCAACCGCGTGGGCGTAATCGTGGCAGCCGGCATCGGCGGCCTCCACACATTCGAGGAAGAAGCCGGTTACTACGCTCTCAACGGCCCCCAGCAAGGCCCCAAATACAACCCCTTCTTCATCCCCAAGATGATCGCCGACATCGCTTCGGGCCACATCTCTATGGAGTATAACTACCACGGCCCCAACTTCGGCGTGGTATCGGCCTGCGCATCGTCAAACAACGCCATCATCGATGCCTTCAACCTCATCCGCCTCGGCAAGGCCGACGTGTTTGTGACCGGCGGCGCCGAAGCAGCCATCTACCCCGCAGGCGTGGGCGGCTTCAACTCAATGCACGCCCTCTCTACCCGCAACGATGACCCGGAACACGCATCACGCCCCTTCAGCGCCTCGCGCGACGGCTTCGTCATGGGCGAAGGCTCGGTAGTGCTCATCCTCGAAGAACTCGAACACGCCAAAGCCCGCGGCGCCAAGATCTACGCCGAAGTAGCAGGCGGAGGCATGAGCGCTGACGCATATCACCTCACCGCAACCCACCCCGAAGGCCTCGGCGCCATCCTCTCGATGCGCAACGCCCTCGAAGACGCAGGCATGAAGCCCGAAGACATCGACTACATCAACGTGCACGGCACATCGACCCCAGTAGGCGACATCTCCGAAGTCAAAGCCATTGTAGAAGTGTTCGGCGAACAGGCCCACAAGCTCAACATCAGCTCAACCAAGTCGATGACCGGCCACCTGCTCGGAGCCACCGGCGCGCTCGAAGCCATGTTCTCGGTACTCTCCGTCAAGAACGACATCGTGCCCCCGACCATCAACCACGAGGAAGGAGACAACGACGAAAACATCGACTACACCCTCAACTTCACCTTCAACAAAGCCGAAAACCGCCCCGTCCGCGCGGCCCTCTCCAACTCATTCGGCTTCGGCGGCCACAACGCCACCGTCATCGTGAAGAAATACGAAGAATAATCCACCCTCCTCTGCGGAATCAGCTTCACAGAAGCCACCGCACACATATCCTGAGATGGCGCGCGGAAACCACAACCGCGCGCCATCTCAGCACTATAAAGATTAGTTAAAATATGTGATGGCCACCTAAAAAGTTTGAATTCCGCTTGGCAAAGCGGGAATAAATTCTTAACTTTGCAGCCGAGTTTTGTGGCACATCCTTGAAAAGAGGTTAAGAATGATGCACTTAGCCTTGATATGAGAATTGAGATGGCGGCCACAAGACGCCGTGACTAAAAATTATTAGTAAACAACAAAGAGATAAAAACCAACAGCCATGTCAAAAGTTTGTCAGATCACAGGCAAGAAAGCAATGGTGGGCAACAATGTGTCGCACTCAAAGCGTCGCACAAAGCGCAAGTTTGATGTAAATCTCTTCAACAAGAAATTCTTCTGGGTTGAGGAGCAAGCTTGGATCACCCTTACCATTTCAGCCGCAGGCCTTCGCACCATCAACAAGAAGGGTCTTGACGCTGCTATCAAAGAAGCAGCCGCAAAGGGTTATATAACTGAAATCAAATACTTAGACATTTTATAAGAAGATGGCAAAGAAAGCTAAAGGCAATCGCGTTCAGGTCATCCTCGAATGCACCGAACACAAGGCATCTGGCATGCCCGGAACTTCGCGTTACATCACTACAAAGAACCGCAAGAACACTACCGAGCGTCTGGAGTTGAAGAAATACAACCCCATTCTCAAGAAAGTTACTGTACACAAAGAAATTAAATAATTCACTGACTCATGGCAAAGAAAACCGTTGCATCTCTGCAAAAAGGCGAAGGCCGCACTTACAGCAAGGTCATCAAGGTCGTTAAGTCGGCGAAGACCGGTGCCTACACCTTCCAGGAACAGATGGTTCCCAATGACGCTGTGAAGGACGTCCTCAAATAAGAAAATCAGAGGAAAATCCTTCAGGACACTGAAAAAAAATATACCGCTTCCGGGCTGACAGTCTTTTTCAAAGACAAACAGCCTGGAAGTTCTTTTTTATACCACCGGAAAGCCCGTTGATGTTCTACAACATAGCCCTCCAACACCCTTCAGCCCGATTTTAACTTTTTTCACCACAAAATTTGCTTTTATCAAGACAATAGGTTAAATTCGTGACTTAAATAAATCCAATGCCTTCCGTAAACCCTCCTCAGCTCCGCGCGAAGCGCATCAGTTCTAAGTTCTAATATCATCCGTCAGGAATCTAACATCATAATCTATATCTATTCCCTTACATGAGCTATCTTAAATTTGATAAAAAACTCATGATTAATCTGGAGCAGTCACTTCCAAAGGAAATGCTCCGCACTAATCAGTCGGGAGCCTATCACTGTACGACGATAGTGGATTGCAACACCCGCAAGCAACACGGCCTGCTCGTTGTCCCCGTCCCCGAACTGGGCAACTCCTGGCACGTGCTGCTATCGTCACTCGACGAAACAGTCTACCAGCACGGCGTCCCCTTCAACCTCGCGCTTCACCGCTACCGCGGAGGAGTCATGAGCCCAAACGGCCACAAATACATACGCGAATTCGACTGCGAAAACGTGCCCCGCACCACCTACAGAGTCGGAGGCGTGATCCTCACCAAAGAAAAGATCTTCATCTCCAACGAAAACCGCCTGCTCATCCGCTACACCCTCGTTGAAGCACACTCTCCGACCACACTCCGCTTCCGCCCGGTGCTCGCCTTCCGCGACGCCAACGAACTCTGCATCGCAAACAACGCCCTCGACCAGACAATACCACAGATCGACAACGGCGTCTCGGCATGCCTCTACCCAGGCTACCCGACACTCTACATGCAGTTCAGCCACAAACCAACCTGGACCTACGAACCCAACTGGTACAACGGATTCGAATACGTCAAAGACCTCGAACGCGGAGTACCCTACTCAGAAGACCTCTGGGTTCCCGGCTACTTCGAAGTCCCCATCAAAAAAGGCGAATCAATCATCTTCTCAGCCGGACTAAGCGAAGTCTCACCCCGCTCACTCGCCAGAATGTATGAAAAAGAGATCGCACAGCGCACATGCCGCTCATCATTCTTCAACTGCCTGAAAAACGCAGTCAAGCAATGCTACCTCAATGACGGCGACAGCATGTATCTCCTCTCAGGCTACCCCTGGGGCAAAATACTCGCCCGCAACACCTTCATGGCCCTCCCAGGAGCCACGATAGCCATAAACCACCGCGAAGACTTCGAAAAAATCGCAGCCACATCGCTCAAGGCACTCCGCCACTTCATGGCCACAGGCGAGCTCGACAGCCGCATCAACGGCATCGACCTCCCCGACATACCACTCTGGGCTATCTGGTCACTCCAGCAATATGCCAAAGCCTACGGACGCGAAGACGCCTCCGCAAAATACCTCCCCGAAGTACGTGACATCCTCAACTTCATCCTCTCCCAGCGACACCCCCTCCTCAAAGTCGACAGCAACGGAATGGTAAACACCGAAGGCACCGAAAAACCCATGTCATGGATGAACGCCTCCCTCGGCGGACACCCCATAGTCCCCCGCTCAGGCCTCCTCGTCGAATTCAACGCCCTTTGGTACAACGCCCTCATCTTCGCCTCACGCCTCGCCGAAGGCACCCCCGATGAAACCCGCTTTCGCGAAGCCGCTGAAAAAATGGCTCAGCCATTCATCGCCACATTCCTCAACGACTTCGGCTACCTCTACGACTACGTCAACGGCACCTACGCCGACCCCTCCGTGCGCCCCAACATGGCAATAGCCATCGGCCTCGACTACAGCCCGCTTGACCGCCGCCAGCGCAAAAGCGTGCTCGACATCGTCACCCGCGAACTCCTCACCCCCAAAGGCCTCCGCACCCTCTCCCCAAAAAGCTACGGCTACCGCCCAAGCTACCTCGGATCGCCCGAAGAACGCGAAATGGCACTCCACAACGGCCCCGCACGCCCCTGGCTCATGGGCTTCTACTCCGACGCCTACCTCAAAGTATTCGGCATGAGCGGAGTCAGCTACATCGACCGAATGCTCATCGGATTCGAAGACGAAATGTCAAACGGATGCATCGGCTCCCTCTCACAGCTCTACGACGCCAACCCACCCTTCTCAGGCCGAGGCGCCATCAGCCACGTGACCAACATAGCCGAAGTGCTACGCACGCTCACCACACTCAAGAAATTCATAATGGACTAATCATCACACGCCCATGAAAGCTTTAATGTTCGGATGGGAATTTCCCCCTCACATCCTCGGCGGCCTCGGAACCGCCAGCTACGGTCTCACTAAGGGTATGTGGGAGTGTGGTGACATGGACATCACATTCGTTATACCCAAACCGTTCGGCGACGAAGAAAAACACTTCGCCAACATCATCGGAATGTCGCAGGTACCCATCGTATGGCGCGACGTCGACCGCCAGTACGTCCAGGACCGCATAGGCAACGTAATGGACCCCGACCTCTACTACCGCCTGCGCGATCACATCTACGCCGACTTCAACTACATGCGCACCAACGACCTCGGCTGCATCGAATTCTCCGGACGCTACCCCGACAACCTCGTCGAAGAAATCAACAACTACTCCATCTGCGCCGGAGTCATAGCCCGCACAGTCGACTTCGACATAATCCACTCTCACGACTGGCTCACCTACCCCGCAGGCATCCACGCCAAACAAGTCTCAGGCAAACCACTCGTCATCCACGTCCACGCCACCGAATTCGACCGCTCACGAGGCAAACCAAACCCCACAGTCTTCGGAATCGAAAAAGACGGAATGACCCACGCCGACCACATAATAACAGTCTCGAACCTCACCCGTGACACCGTCATCAACCACTACGGAATCGACCCCGCAAAAGTCACCACCGTCCACAACGCCGTCACACCGCTCACACCCGAACAGCTCAACGTTCCCGAACACAAGAGCAAAGACAAAGTGGTGACCTTCCTCGGCCGAATCACAATGCAGAAAGGACCCGAATACTTCGTCGAAACCGCAGCCAAAGTCCTCAAGAACAACCCCAACGTACGCTTCGTCATGGCAGGCAGCGGCGACATGATGAACAAAATGATCCTTCTCGCAGCCGAACGCGGAATCGCTGACCGCTTCCACTTCCCCGGCTTCCAGAAAGGCGCCCAGGTCTACGAAATGCTCAAAGCATCTGACGTCTACGTCATGCCCTCAGTCTCCGAGCCATTCGGCATCTCACCCCTCGAAGCAATGCAGATGGGAGTACCATCCATCATCTCAAAGCAGAGCGGCTGCGCCGAAATCCTGACAAACGTCATCAAAACCGACTACTGGGACATCGACGCAATGGCCGATGCCATCAACTCAATCGTAACCTACCCCGCAATGTACAACCAGCTACGCGAAGACGGCCTCGCCGAAGTCAACCGCATAACCTGGGACAAAGCCGGCCAGAAAGTGATTGATATATATAACAAGGTCTTAAACAAATAAAGCGGCCCCTTTCTCCACAACAAACAGGCACAGCCGCCCCAAAACATAAAAAACTCATGAAAGCAATCTGTTTCTACTTTCAGATCCACCAGCCGTTCCGTCTGAAAAGATATCGCTTCTTCGACATAGGCAACGACCACTACTACTACGACGACTTCGCCAATGACGACATCATCACCCGCATAGCCCACCGCAGCTACATCCCCGCAGCCGAAAGCCTCCTACGGATGATCGAAGCATCAAAAGGCAAATTCAAATGCGCCATCTCCGTAACCGGAACAGCACTCGAGCAATTCGAACAATACGTCCCCGAATTCATCGACCTGCTCAAAAAACTCGCCGAAACAGGCTGCGTCGAATTCCTCGCCGAAACCTACGCCCACTCACTATCATCGCTCGCCGACCCCGACGAATTCATCAACCAGGTCAAAGTCCACGACGAAAAAATCAAAGAACTCTTCGGACAGACTCCCAAAGTCCTCCGAAACACCGAGCTCATCTACAGCGACGAACTCGCACCGCTCATCCAGAGCATGGGCTACAAAGGCGTAATCACCGAAGGAGCCAAACATATCCTCGGATGGAAATCGCCTAACTACATCTACAGCGCCGCATCAGCACCCAAACTCAAAATCCTCCTCAAAAACGACAAACTCAGCGACGACATCTCCGACCGCTTCAGCAACACATCCTGGGAAGACTACCCCCTCACAGCCGACAAATACATCGACTGGATCGCATCCACCCCACAGGAAGAACAGATCATCAACCTCTTCATGAACCTCGAAGTCTTCGGCGACTTCCAGCCGCGTGAAACAGGCATCTTCCAATTCCTTGAGGCCCTCCCACGCTTCGCCGAAGAACGCGGAATAGACTTCTGGACACCCACCACAGCCGTAACCAAACTCAAACCCGTAGCCGAACTCTCCATCCTCCACCCCATCTCATGGGCCGACGAAGCACGCGACACCTCGGCATGGCTCGGCAACCAGCTCCAGAACGAAGCCTTCCAGAAACTCTACTCCGTCAGCGAACGCGTACGCCTCTGCCAGGACCGCCGCCTCAAACAAGACTGGTACTACCTCCAGGCAGCCGACCACTTCTTCTACATGTCAACCAAAAACATGCACGACGGATCGGTCCACTCACAGTTCTCACCCTACGACACACCCTTCGACGCATTCACAAACTACATGAACGTCCTCGCCGACTTCATAGTCCGCGTTGAAGAACAATACCCCATGTCGATCGACAACGAAGAACTCAGCTCACTCCTGACCACCATCCGCAACCAGGAACGCGAAATCGAAGTACTCAACAAAGAAGCTGAATCAATGCGCAAAAACATCGAACACTTCAACGAAGAGCACCTCCTCCGCGAAAAAGCAGCCGAAGAAGCCGCAGCAGCAAAAACCAGCAAAGCCAAAGCAGCAAAGCCCGCCAAAGCAGAAGCCGAAAAACCTGCCAAAGCCCCAAAAGCCCCCAAAGCCAAAGCCGAAAAACCCAAAGCTGAAAAAGCAAAAACCAAACCCGCTAAAGCAGAACCGGCCACAGCCGAAAAACCCGCCGCCCCCAAAGCCGAATAATTTCTTCTGAACAGCAGATACCAGCCCTGGAGTTTCCTTATCAGGATAAGGAAACTCCAGGGCTGGTATCATTTACCTCCCGCCATTTTTTCGAGCAAGGCGGGGGTGAGGACGGTGTGTTTCGGCGAGA
>ERZ778504.1913-NODE-1913-length-12811-cov-5.252352_pt1 | contig 12811 bp, 10 predicted proteins | sample MGYA00510046_ERZ778504 | MGnify/ENA primary metagenome ERZ778504 (study PRJEB29527, sample SAMN07138964) | mouse gut metagenome | material: feces | host: mouse | place: China:Nanjing | collected 2016-01-25 ...
GAGGGTTTCTATAAAGAGGCGATTGCCAACGGCCTCAACGTGATGCGTATTTTCGACGCCCTCAACGATATCGACAACGTGCGCGAGTCTATCCGCATGATTAACAAACTCGGCGGCATTGCCGACGGTGCCGTATGCTATACCGTCGACCCCAAACCCGAAGCCCCGGCTGAGAAAAAAGGATTTTTCGCACGCCTCTTCGGCAGCAAGCCCGCAGAACCCGAAAAAATCTTTACCGACGAGTACTTCGTAGAGAAGGCCCGCGAGATGGAACGTCTCGGTGCCAAAATCATCACACTCAAGGATATGGCCGGCCTGGTGACTCCGAGCCGCGCCGCCTCGATTATCTCTAAGCTCAAAGCCAACCTTTCTGTCCCCGTCGACTTCCATACTCACTGCACACCTGGCTACGGCCTTGCATCGAGTGTCATGGCCATACTCAACGGCGTCGACATACTCGACACCAACATATGGTGGTTCGGCGGCGGCTCGGCAGCACCCGCAATCGAGCTTATCTATGTATTCTGCCAGAAGCTGGGCATCGAACTCGACGTCAACATGCAGGCCGTGGGCGAAATCCGCGACCACCTGCTCGACGCACGCAAATCGCTGGCCGCCTTCGACCTCAACAAAGACAAGATGCCGCGCAACTTCGACCCGTTGGCCGACAAGCTGCCCGCCGATGTCGATGCCGAGTTCGACCGCGCGATTGCCGCTGCAAAAGCCGGCGACGAAGACACCCTGCTCGACGCATGCCACAAGATTGAAAATTATTTCGGCTTCCCCAAGCCCAACGAGATTGTCAAGAACGCCGAAGTACCCGGCGGCATGTACTCCAACATGGTCGCCCAGCTCAAGGCCCTCGGAGCCGAAGACCTTCTCGAGGATGCCATGCGCCTCATCCCCATGGTGCGCCGCGACGCCGGCCTCGTGCCCCTGGTGACACCTACCAGCCAGATTGTCGGCAGCCAGGCTGTGAGCGTGGCCCTCGACCGCAAGAAAGGCCAGCCTGACTACTCGAACCCCTCCAACCAGTTCATCTCGCTTGTAAAGGGTGAATACGGCCACACACCCGTGCCCGTCGACCCGGCATTCCGCGAGAAAATCACCGGTAGTCCAGTTGAGAAACCCTATGACGTAAACAACTACAAGAAGCCCGACAACCCCACCCTGCCCGAGTATGGCAACGTACACCTGGCAACCAACAAGGAAGAGGAACTCCTGCTCGAGCTCCTGCCCACAGTGGCAAACACCTTCCTGCGCAAACGCCGCGCCGAGGAGTACAAGGCCACCGCAGCCGAGGCCGCTCCAGTTGCAGAGGAAAAAGTTGAAGTCAAGCCACAGGAACCTATCACCGGCCCGACACTTGCAGCCCCCATGGGTGGTCGCATCATCGAAGTCAAGGTTGCCCCCGGCGACAAGGTTGCCAAAGGTCAGACCGTGCTCGTCTACGAGGCCATGAAGATGGAAAACGACGTACCGGCCGAGCGCGAGGGCGTGGTTAAGCGCGTCTTCGTCAAACCCGACGACGTTGTCGCCACCGACCAAGTACTTGTAGAATTCGAATAACACTTCATTTCAACCATACAGACCTCGGAGCGGACGCGACTTAGCATTCTCTCCGAGGTTTGTTTTTTCATTATGCGCCATATCCTATCAATCATATTAGCCTTGACGTCGGTCATAGCGAATGCCGGACTGCCGGGCCTACGCGACACCCTCGCCAACATTATCGGCGACCGCCACGTAGCCGTGGCCATGATAAGTTCGCGAGGCGACACCATAACCGCCGGGACCGATGATTTTATCGACCTTGCCAGCGTCATGAAATTCCACCAGGCCGCAGCCATCAGCCGCATAGCCGATTTCGACACACTCGTAGGCAAGAAAATCACCGTCACCAACGAAGACTTGCGGCGCGACACATGGAGCCCGATGCGTGCCGCAGCGACGGCAGTGCCCTTCGATATTTCACCGGTCGAGCTACTCGACTATAGCCTCAATATGAGCGACAACAACGCCGCCGACATACTCTTTGCGCATTTTGCTTCGCCCGAGGTTGTCGACAGCATAGTGCGTCGCGACTATGGCGCTACAAATTTCGCTATCGGGGTAAACGAGGCCCGGATGCATGCCGACCCGGCCCTGAGCCGCCATAACAAATCGACAGCCCTCGACGCAGCCGCCCTAATCTACCGCTTCTTTACCGCTGACACCACGGCTTCGGCAACGCTTGTCAAGGCCGTCATGGCTCGCAACAGCCCCTTCGGGCGCGAACGCATACCGGCTGGCATGCCCAACTCGGCAGCCAAGGTATTCCACAAGACCGGCACTGGCTTCACGGCCCCCGACTCGACAGTGACACCGGTCAATGATTTGGCATTTATATCATACCCCACAGCAACAGGCTTTGCGTGCTATTCCCTGGCAGTATTTACCGGAGGGTTGCGAGTGCCCGAGGCCGAGTCGCTCATCGCCGACATATCGAGGGCGGTCTACACCGCCGTCATCGTCAACGAATCACTATCGATGAACGCCGCCGCATCGGTCTGGGCCGGCAAGAAAACCTCTACAGACACCGGCATATACAACGACGACAACCGCTACACCTGGGGCGACTTCATCACCGACGCCGTATTCGAAATTATTGATAATGCATTAGAGAATAGGTAAGAAGATAATCTTTTATGGCCGACCGTCATCAATTTCGAGCCAAATGGCATGATTATAATGAAGGTATTTACTTCATAACCATCTGCTGTGCCAATCATATTCAATTCTTTGGTTCAATTAGAGATGATAAGATGGCCTTGACTCAAACCGGTGAAATAGCAGTGTCTTGTATCGAAGCAATCCCACAACACTTCGTCGATGCGGAGGTATGGAATTATGTTGTCATGCCCAACCACCTGCATATAGTTATCGCAGTAGGGACGCGCCATGGCGCGTCCGCCCGGCAAAAGCCCCATGGAGTAGCCATAAACTTGGGATGCTTGAAACCAAAACAGCACGGAGCAATTCAGAACCAGGACTTTCACCACAACACTCGTTTAGCAGTTATTATCAATCAGTTAAAAAGTACGATAAAAAGAGAAACAAATAAACAAGCAATCGATTTTTCTTGGCAAGAAAGGTTCTACGATAATATTATCCAAAATCAACATGCATACGAGCGTATCATGTATTATATCGATACTAATGTAGAAAATTGGTGCTATGACAGGTTTAACGAAAACCGCATAGAAAAGACGGACGAAATATAATATACAACCACATTAGACACGCGGACGCGCCATGGCGCGTCCCTACTATGAAATACAATATATGGCTACTGAATATACTGAATACCTTGCCATTGCACGGGAGATGGCGCGAGAAGCCGGAAAAATACAACTGCGTTATTTCAGGTCGACACACCTCGAAATGCAAACCAAACTGAATGTAAAAGATGTGGTCACCGCAGCCGACAAGGCTTGTGAAACACACCTCAAATCTATGATACATAGCCGCTTTCCAACGCACGGAATTATCGCAGAAGAAAGCGGAGAGGAAAATGCCGACAATGAGTGGCGATGGGTAATCGACCCTCTCGATGGCACTACCAATTTTAGCCAAGGATACCCGATGTTTTGCTGCTCAATCGCGCTCGAACACAATGGAGAGCCAGTGGTTGGTGTGGTATATGCCCCATATCTTGACGAACTGTTCGAAGCAGTGAAAGGCAAAGGAGCCAAGCTCAACGGTAAGCCTATCCATTGCTCTACCAAGGGCGATTTAGCCACGGCTGTATTAGCAACCGGCATGCCTTATGATAGAAACGACAACCCCGACAATAACTTGACCGAGACAGCTCGAATGATACCGCTTGCAAGGGCTGTCCGTCTTGACGGGTCGGCAGCGATGGATTTATGCTATATGGCAGCCGGTTTTTATGATGCCTACTGGGAGCTCAACCTCAAGCATTGGGATGTCGCCGCCGGCCGATTAATAGCTTGCGAAGCAGGTGCCGTGGTCAAAGATATAAGGCACAATCGCAATTATTCGGTTCTCGCTTCAGGCCCCAGACTTCTGGCAACAGTGGAGCAGCTTTTGCTAAATTAATCTTTATTTATCACCCCCTCCCGGCCCCCACCTCTTCTAACTTCTTTTCACAACCAAGAGGGGGCTTATATCGGCATTTTTGCGTAACTTTGCATTTATGTTAGATAAAATAGGACAATTTATCATTAATGCTGCCGAGGTGTTGTGCGGATATCCGCTGTTTTTCTTGCTCATCGGCGGCGGCTTATATCTATTTATAAGTTCGGGGGCGGTGTCTATACGACGTCTGCCTGCCGCCCTGCGCGAGCTGCGCAGCAAGCCCGACAAGAAAGCCCAAAACGGTCAAATCTCGTCCGTTCAGGCCCTTGCATCCGTAGTGGCGGCCACTGTCGGCCTCGGCAATATTGCCGGCGTGGCAATCGCGCTGGTCATGGGTGGCCCGGGAGCCATATTCTGGATGTGGGTCAGCGCATTGGTAGGCATGGCCACGAAATACCACGAGGGAGTATTGGCCATAATGTACAAGGGCAAGGACGACCAGGGCAATCCGCAGGGTGGCCCGATGCACATCATAACTCGCGGTCTCGGCCCTAAATGGACCCCCCTGGCTAAATTCTTTGCCGTGGCCGGCCTCTTCGGCACATTGTGCATCATGAACGCCAACCAGCTCACCGAGGCATTTATGACCACCTTTACCACTCCCGAGGGCGTGGCGTCGAGCAACTTCCTTACAAGCGTCGGCGGCTATCTCGGCCTCGACAATGTGCGCACCTACCGTCTGCTTTTCGGCGCCGCCATCGCCGTGATTGTAGGCGTGGTAATCCTCGGCGGCATAAAGCGCATTGCCCGCGTGGCTACGATTATGGTGCCCTTTATGGTGGGCCTCTACTTCCTGATGGTGCTCTTTATCATCATAACCAATATCGAGGGCGTGCCCGGAGTGTTCAAAAGCATCTTTGCCGAAGCCTTCAACCTTCGCGCCGGTTTCGGTGCCCTGGCCGGCATAGCCATCATCGGCGCGCGCCGTGCCGCCCTTGTCAACGACGCCGGCATAGGCACGGCCTCAATCATGCACGGGGCTTCGCGCAACAACCAGCCCGTACGCGAGGGACTAATCGCCATGCTCGGTCCCAGCATCGACTCGGGCCTGGTTTGCACCCTGACCGCTATTGCCATACTCCTGTGCGGCAATATCGACGTAGAGGGCGTCAAGGGCCTCGAGGTAGCCATGAAGGCTTTTAGCAACGCCATACCCGCCGGCGACATATTGCTGATGTGCATCGTAATCTGCTTTGCCATGTCGTCGATGTTCTCATATTCGTTCTACGGCACTACCTGTGCCAACTACCTCTTCGGCTGTCGCCGGGGACGCTACTATGCCTGGGCGTTTCTCGCGTCTTTAGTAGTGTTCGCCGTCGTGCCCCTCGAGGCTGCCGTCGGTGCCTGCGACCTTTTCTATGCCCTTATGGCCATACCCACGATGGTAGCCATATTGATGCTGAGCCCCAAAGTGCGCAAGGCCACCAACGAATACTTCAAACGCAAATAACACCTACCAACTAAAAATATATGCTACCCTCATTTATCACATGGGATGTCAACCCGACGATAATCGACAGCTTTGTCACCGTGCGGTGGTACGGCCTGATGTTCGCCATAGGCTTCTGGCTGGGCTTCAACATCGTCGCAAAAATGTTTAAACGCGAAGGCGCCCCCGAGCGTTGGCTGGGCATACTGCTGCTCTATGTCGGGGTCGCCACCATCGTAGGCTCACGACTGGGACATGTGTTCTTCTACCAGTGGGATTACTACAGTGCCCATCCGTGGAAAATCCTCGCCACTTGGGAGGGAGGCCTCGCCAGCCACGGCGGAGCTATCGGCGTGATTATCGCCGTAATCCTCTTCTCGATATTCACCACCAAGCGAAACCCGCTATGGACATTCGACCGCCTGACCGTGGCCATAGCCCTCGTAGGCTGCCTCATACGCATCGGCAACCTTATGAACAGCGAAATCTTCGGCTATGCCACCGACCTGCCCTGGGGCTTTAAATTCGTCCGTTCGCCAGAATGGCAGGCCGAATTTGCACCCCTGGCATGCCACCCCACGCAAATCTACGAGGCCCTGTGCTACCTTGCGCTCTTCGGCCTTATGATGTGGATGTATTGGCGCAAGAACGCCGGCGAGAGGCCCGGACTGCTGTTCGGCACCTTCCTTGTAGGCACCTTCGCCTCGCGGTTTTTCATCGAGTTCATCAAGAACGACCAGGTGCCCTTCGAAGCCACGATGACCCTCAACATGGGCCAATGGCTGAGCATACCTTTTGTCGTTGCCGGCATATTCTTGATAATATGGGCCATGACGCACAAACGACAGAAGCTCGACTACCCCAACGAATTTGCCCCCGAACCAAAAAAGAAAAAGTAACAATGCGCTATCTACTCTCGCTCCTCTTTGTGGCAGCATGGCTGGCCTGCCCGGCGCAGTCGACAAAAGACATCGACGAAGAAGACCCCTACTACCTCCTTTCGGGGCAGGCCGACAAGGCTATCGCCGACGGCGACTACGAGTCGGCCGCGGCGAGGCTGCTCGAGGCCATGTCGATAAGGCCCGACGCTCCCGAAAACGTGATGCTACTGTCTAACCTCGGCATGGTCTATTCCTATCTCGACCGCGACAGTCTCGCCCTTGCCACCCTGACCCGGGCACTCGACAAGGCACCGTCGATGCGCACCGTGCTTGCAAACCGCGCCCACGTGTTGCTCAAAATGGGCCGCGACCCCGAGGCGCGTGCCGACCTCGACAGGCTCGTTGCCACCGACTCGCTCAACGCCCAGGGCCGCTATCTGCGCGGCCTGCTGGCCCTCGCAGCCAACGACGACAGCATCGCCTCGGCAGATTTCGACGTACTCGAGAAGCTCGACCCCGAGGGCCTCGCGACCGCCATCGGCAAGGCGTCGTTACTCACCAAACATGGCCGTGCCGCCGAGGCCCTGCCCTACCTGCGGCGCATGGCAAGCCTCGACCCTCAGCCAGAGCACTATGCCGTGCTGGCCGAAACCTTGCTTTCCCTGGGCAATCTGAGCGAGGCCGGCGAGACCATAAAGACCGGCATGGAAAAATATCCCGACAACGCCGACCTCTATTTCTGCCGAGCCAAACTGCACCGCGACCTCTACGAACTCGACCGCGCCCGCGAGGATGCCAAAAAGGCCCTCCGCCTCGGCATTCCCCGCGACAAAATCAAGGAACTTAAACTTTGAAATCAGATACTACCTGCGCACCGACAGGCTGTCGGCATTGAGGCGGACGGTATAGTCCTGCAGGAAGGCCTGCCCTCGACGCAGGAGGGCGTCGGCAAGACTGTCACGCTCAGAAAGCGGATGCTCGAAGAATGGGTCTGATACGAGGTCGTAAATCTCTTCAATCTTCTCTGCTCGACTATCTGTATAGATGGCGCGACGTGAGTCGGCTATGAGATAACGGCCACCGTCGCCGCGATATATGCCGAAAAGATTATCGGGATTACCCAAGGCATCCTGGCCAACGGAAACATACGGCTCGTCGTAGCCCACAAGCGAGAGCGTTGTCGGTGCGATATCGAATTGCGACACTACCCTGTCGGCGTAGACAGCCGGGGCAATGCTACCGTCGGGAGTATAGACTATTAGCGGCACTCGGTTGCGGATATAGTCGCGGTCATAAGGCGTGCCTTTGAAATCACGGTTGCCGTGGTCGCCGGTGATTATAAACGTAGTATTCTCATACCACGGCTGACGCCTGGCAAGTTCAAAGAAACGACGAAGTGCCACGTCGGTATATTCGAGACCGCGCTCGGGGCAGGCCTCTGGATGACGGAAGCGCGAAGTATCATAGCCGCCGGGCAGGTGAAACGGGCCGTGCGCACTGATTGTAAACCATGCGGCCATAAAAGGTTGGGGCTCCTTCGACAAATCGTCGACGACATACTCGGCCATAGGCTCGTCGAATATGCCCCACTGGCCGTCGAAATCATCATCATTGCCATAAGCATCGCGGTCGCACACTCGCGAATAGCCCATTGCGTGGGCCGTCTGGTCGATGTTGAAAGAACCGTGATTTACACCGCAATATAATACCGTGGCCCACCCTTTGTCGCGCAGCAATGCCGCAGGGCTGTCGACTACGTTTTTGTTATACGGCGAGAGCATATAATAAAACGGGTCGAAAGCCGGAAATCCGCCAAAAATAGCAGTGCAGCCGCCTAAGCTCGTGCGTCCGGTTGCCATTACATTTTTTACCACGAGCGACTGCGAGGCTATTGAATCAAGAAAAGGCATCAGGCCGAGCGAACCGGGCGTGTGTCCGAGGGTAAGGCTATCCATCCACTCGGCACCCCCGCTCTCGATGATGATGGTGACGATATTGCGACGGCGCAGTATGGCTGTGTCGGCGGGCACGTGTACCGAATTACGGATTTTTGCAAGTTCGTCGGGAGTAAAGAATGTAAAGACGGGTTCGTTATTACTCTTCTCACGATTCATCGAACGCAAGAGGCAATAGGGCGAATTGAGAACGACATTGATTTGCGGTGCCACACGGGTGCCGTAGGTTGCATCGGCAATCGCCAGTGGCATACCGGCCCCTACACGGCCACGCATGGCAGCAAAGGCACACCCTCCGAGGACGAGGAACAGCAAGAGCCGCACAGGTATTCGCGGCCTCGAGGCCGAAGCAACATTAACCCTCGACGCCAGCCATAGCAGCACCGCGATAAACGCCGCACCCGACACGACCACCCACCAATATCCCGGTAGGTAGTGAAGCAAAATCGACCCTGCACCATCGTCGGTCATTATAGTCGCGACATTCGACCACCGCAGGCGAGCCCCGGTGAAATTATAGTAGGGAGTGTCGCCGATATTGATAGCCAGCATCAGCGAATTGCAGACGGCATAGACCCACCACGATGCCTTGAGCCACACACGGTTGAACTGCAAGGGCTGTGGCACGATGCGCATGGCGATAAACAACACGTTGAAATATGCCGCCGCCGACAGGTCGAAGCGCAAGCCGTAGGCACTCAGGCGCAGCAGTTCGCCTAACGAAGCCACCGCGCTACTCTGCCAGTTATAAATCACGAAGAAGAAACGCGACAGCCACAGCATCGCCAAGGCTATAAAAAACTGATAGATGGTCGCCAAATATATATTCGTAGTAAATCGACGTCGCAAAAACATTATACAGGGTTTTAAATACGCCTGCAAATTTACGCAAAAATTACGGCTTTGCGAACACCCACCAACTTGCGAGAGTCACCAAATTGTTTTACCTTTGCAATATTACGGATGAAGATAGCAGCAATGATAATTAAGACTCTGACAACTATTACGTTTATTCTGGCTGCGCTCGTTTGCAGCGGACAATCGTTTGTGCAGAAATACAGCAAGTTGACCCAGCAGAATTTAAGCGAGTTTTTCTCTGATTGGAAAGCTTATTCTGACAACATAAGCGCAAATAATGTCATCACCGATAGCGTCTTGGCCAATGTTATCCGACAAGAATATGCCGCTTTTGATGCTGAGAATAAACAAATTATAGATAGCTTAGGCCCTAAATATCAAGTTTTCCCAAGATACATCAAGGTCGAGCGGTATTATCTTGATATAGATACCGCGATGGCACGCAGTCAGTTAGGCTTCCCCTCTTTTATTCCGAAAATGAAAGACAACCAATACGTTGTCGACAGCATCACACCAAATCTTACACCAGAAGGATTGTATCTGACTAAAGATATTGAAAATTTATTGTCAAAATTTGTTGGCGGCATCGGGCATCAAAAAAGAACAAGAAAAATCAATAAAGAAAACCTAAAAGAATTAAGAACCTATATCCCTGCAAGTTATGGCCATTGGGGCGGCTACTGGTGGTTTACGTCATTTCCATTGATTAACAATATATGTTATGCCGACAATCTGATAGCCGTAATGCGCAGAACCAGCTGGAGTACCGGTGACGTGATATGGTATGTAAAAGAAAATGGCAAGTTCATAAGACGCCAAAAGCCTATAACATGGTGGATTGAATAAACTTTGCAATCGCAACGATGACCAAGAAGGAATATCAACGGATGGTGGCTGATGCAAGGCGCGTGGCCGGGCATGTGTACGACTTCAGGCAGAGTTCGTATATCAACTTCAAGGTCGTAGACGGTTATTTTTTCTGCTTGAAATTTATGAACTATGGCGTCAGGCTCACTGTAAAACCCATGTATGCCGACGATTTGTGGTGGGATATATGGGACACCCCCGAATATAAGCGAGACCCGGTGAGCCTGCGCGAAACGGGCATATATTCTCTGCCCGGACAGGTACTGGCCTCATACGATATTGTAGAAGGCAATACGAGCGACGAACTAACGCCCAAGTTTGAAAGGATATTTGCGGACGCATCCGAGCGAATCGCTAAATTTTTGGCAGCCAATCCAGATGCCGACACATTCTATCCTGACGAATCAGAAATGGATTGCGACCCCGACAGGTTGCTCTATCTGATTACACTCATCCATAATGGCAGGGAAAAAGAAGCGCTAAGGGTAATAGCCGAAGAACGGGCCGAGGGCCATAGGTGCGAGTTCCGCAGATTGTGGTTCAACGACAGCTACACCTATATCAGACGCTGGTGCAAAAGGAATAGGCCTTTTTGGCGTATAATAAATTGGTTAGACGACAAATACTGCCGACTGCTCCAGTGGGTATCCTATTCGCACATGGCAATGTCGGATTACAAACGATTTGACACACCAGATTACAATCAATCCCGATTATTTGATTTTGGTCTTATAATTGCCCCTTTTATGACTTTACTTGTTTGCTATTGGTTTGAACTTGGGTTCGTTTGTCTATTCATAGTCAGTATATTTCTGCTAACAGCCGACGGAAGGCGAGCACAACGCTACTATAAAGAATTTCAGCGGCTACCCGACGATGTCAAACAAAAATGGAAAACAAAATCGTGGGCCTTGTCTATCGGGTTACAAATATACTCGTTTGCGATTGTCATTATAGTCAGTCTCATCCGAAAAATATAATTAGGGATATTCAGTAAATGGCGTAAAATTGAGGTTGTGAAATGGGCCGAGGATGCGATATATGCCCCGATACAGACCACCGATGATAAAAATCGCAGCCTCAGATGAGCGAAATCAGAAAATCTGAGACGCAAAGGCATGATGAAGCGCTCCGATAGCATCGGAGAATCAAAATCCGGCTCAATTTTTATGCTCTCTTTTCCTGCTGTCGTTTCTCTTTCTCTTCCAGCGCGATTTTTCTGGCAGCAAGTGTTGCGGCATTGGCCATATGGATGCCAAAGAAAAGGAGTAAGGTCTCGCTTCGAGCATTGCGTGCCGCTATGCGGCCAACACTATAATGCTGCTTCTGATTGCCGAAACTACCCTCCATGGAAGTCGAGCGCAGAGTTCCGATTATGCGTCTGGCAGTGCTGAGGTCAGCGTCTTCATCCTTTGGTCTGGGTCCCTTGCGGGCGAAACATGTGGTGATGCCTTGTTCGGTGCAATACTTTCGGTTCTCGTTGTTGGCATATATTGTGTCCGCTCCCACACGTTTGGCATCGATGCCGGTCAACTCTTTATGATATTCAATGCTTTCCTTGAGCCTTATGCCCTCGTTGAAGGCCTCGAACGAATGATGCTCGATGAATGAAATACCGTCAATCTGGATGTTGTTGACCTTTGCCCCGAACTCCACGCGCTTGTTCTCCTTGCCTCTGACTATGGGACGGATATAAGGGCGGTCTATGCTGACGATACGATGGTCAATCTTTTCTCCGTTGAAAAGACGTCTCTGCTGATCGAGAACCATATGGCATGCCCTGACACGCTTGTTCTGCTCCGCACTCAGCCGAATCAGTCCCCCGGTGATTTTATTAAGCCTGGTCCATTCTTTCAAGAGTCTTTCAAGCAGATGTAGCAGTCTGCGTCTCAGCTTCTTTGTCTCAGACTTGCGTGGCTTGCGCTGTTTGGCATACGATAGTCTGGCCTTGTCGATTTCATGATACTTCGTGCGTGGTTTGGATTCTCCCGTCAGGCGACATTTGTCAGATAGCAGGCTGTGAAGCCATTCACAACATTCCCAAAGCAGCTTGACATCGGTAGGATAACGCAACAGGCTCTCGTAGCATGTGGCATCGGTCAGCATCATGTCCTTGTTCTCCAGTTGTGACTTCCATTTGTCATAGAGTATCTTCTGAAGAGATTTGATGTCAAGATACACGGCCAGGCGGTTCCGTATCGCGCTTACAATCTTGCCGTCCTTCAGCGGATTGTCAGGATCTATCAGAACACCGCAAAATATCTGCATATGGATATTGCCGTTGAGCATCTCTACAAGTCCGTCGTCCGACATTCCGGTATATGGTTTGAGGAACATAAGTGCAATCTCCCCTTCAAGAGGGAACATCGGCTTCTTGCCCTGTGGATTCTTTACTGGCATAAGGCCACGAATTTTCTCCGCCAGCTCTTTCAGCGGAAGTTGTTCGTAGATGCGTCCAAGTTCACTTGACTTGAAGCCGTCGCGATATTTCTGTAAAAAATCAAATTCTGTGAACGGCAAAGTAGCCGTTATCTCGGATATTTTTTGTATCTTCACAATGAATTTTTTTTAGATTTACCCCCGAAACAGCCCGTGATGGGTCAATCGGGGGTTCTTTGTAAAGTTACAAAATATCTATGACATTGGCAAACAACCAGTTGAATATTTACTGAATATCCCTA
>ERZ778504.1917-NODE-1917-length-12786-cov-4.003692_pt1 | contig 12786 bp, 15 predicted proteins | sample MGYA00510046_ERZ778504 | MGnify/ENA primary metagenome ERZ778504 (study PRJEB29527, sample SAMN07138964) | mouse gut metagenome | material: feces | host: mouse | place: China:Nanjing | collected 2016-01-25 ...
TAGAAACGGAGCTTACATCTAATGCCTCTGTTATAAAATATGAAAATATCTGAAGGAGGATACGTATCGGATGGGATTATTGAGATATATCAGTAACATGAGATTTATAAAAAGAGAAATGGAAAGAATAGAGCGATACCTGCACATGACAAAAGAAGAGCTGGGTTCTCTGCCGGATGAAGAACTAATGGACGCTCTGTCAACTATACTGCTAAACAGAGAAGGAGAAATGGATGTTGAAGAATGTCTTCAGGAATTTTGCGGCGCCGTAAAGATATCGTACATTGTGAACTATTTTGATATGGAGGTTCAGAATGGGGGGTTATGTCAATATTTTGTTAATTCCAGCAGGATGACTGCGCCATACATTTTGGAATGCATGGATGTGATCGGAGCGGTATGTTATAAAGATTTACTGGAAAAGTTTATTTCTGAAAATGATATATCATTAGATGATTTGGACTCATTTATTACGGAAGATATTAAGGATTATCAAAAGCAAGTCAAACGGTATCCCTTTGATGATTTTGACGATGCGTACTATGAATTGTATGAAGATGATCCTTTAGAGCAATATCTGCTGGAATATGTAAGAAAACATTTAGAAGAATTTTCTGAATAATTTGCGGTAGGGACGGATTGGCGGCAATGTCTGAGAAATACGGGATATATTAGAGAAAGGGACAAGAATATGACAGAACTTACATATGAAATCATGAAAAATTATCAGGTTCGGAAGACAAGGGAGCAGAAAACAGCATTTATCGAACTGCTTAAGAGGTATTTTCCAGATATGAGGGTTGAGACAGGAGGAATGTTAAAGTGCCGGAATATTGTAATCGGAGATGTTGAAAATGCAGATGTAGTGTTTGGAGCGCACTATGACACGTGTAAGGTACTGCCTGTGCCGAATATACTGCTTCCCAAGCGGCCGATATTGTTTATGCTTTATCAATTTCTGATTCTGATTCCGTTATTGCTTGCGTCGCTTGCTTCATTAGTCGGGGTATTGATGCTGACAGGTGATTTTCTGGTTTCATGGCTGGCCATGGTAGTTGTTTATGGAATGGGAGGATGGTTTTTGTTTGGAGGCAGAGCCAATACGCATACTGCGAATGATAATACGTCGGGGGTTGTTACATTATGTGAGGCTTATAAAATGATGGAGCCCGGGCAGCGCCGGAATGCAGCGTTTGTGTTTTTTGACCATGAGGAAACAGGGCTGTGGGGTTCTTCGCTTTTCAGGAGAATGCATAGATGTGCAATGCGTGAGAAGCTGCTTGTAAATTTTGACTGTGTTTCGGACGGAGATCATTTTCTTATCATTGCTGGAAAAAAAGCCAGAGTAAAATATGGGGAGGAACTGCGAAGCGCATTTTCAGATATAGAAGGAAAATGTGTGCGATTGGAGAAAGCGACGACAACTTTGTTCCCTTCGGACCAGATGAGATTCCCGTGTTCAGTTGGAGTGGCAGCATTAAAACGGAAAAGGATGATTGGGCTGTATCTGGATAGAATACATACGAAGCATGATACGGTCTTTCGGGAGGAAAATATAGCATACTTTGCGGAAAGTATCTGCCGTTTAAGCGCTGAGATTGAGAAAAGACGTGTAATTAAATAAGAGAAAATAAATTGTGTACATTATTTGGAAGGTCTGCTATAATCATATATTAAGTAATAAAAGTCATTGGGAGTGAGAGAACATCCAATAGACGAGATAGAAGGAGGTCACATGATGTTAAAGGGTAAAATTGCTGTTGTAACTGGCGGCACGAGAGGTATCGGTTATTCTGTCGTAAAGAAGTATCTGGAAAACGGAGCGAAGGTTGTTCTGTTCGGTTCTAGGGCGGAGACAGTGGACAAGGCGCTTGCCTCACTGCATGCGGAGAATGCAGAATGGAAAGTGAGCGGGGATTATCCGAACCTTAAGGATGGTAAATCCGTAGAAGAAGCTATTGAAAAGGTGAAGGAGAGATATGGAAAGATAGATATCCTTGTGAACAATGCAGGCGTATCAGACAGTAAGAAGATTGAAGATTATACGTCGGAGCATTTTGCGAATATCATGCAGTTGAATGTGAATGCGATCATGAATGCGGTTATGCCGGTTGTGAAGATCATGCGAGAGCAGGGCGGAGGCTGTATCTTGAATACCAGCTCTATGGTAAGTATCTGCGGACAGCCGAGCGGTGTGGCATACCCTACGAGTAAGTCCGCCGTAAACGGTCTTACATGGTCGCTGGCGAGAGAACTCGGTCCGAGCGGTATCCGTGTGAACGCAGTGGCGCCGGGTATCACGAGGACGGATATGGTTGCGGCGCTTCCAGAGAAAATGATTCAGCCGCTTATCAATGCGATTCCGCTTCGCAGGGTAGGCGAGCCGGAAGATATTGCCAATGCGTTCTTATTCCTTGCAAGTGATATGGCAAGTTATGTGACAGGGGAGATCCTCTCTGTAGACGGCGCGATGCGGTCATAAGATGGATGGTGCTGCCGGGAAATGGTTCGTTCATAATAGCGAGGGCTATGGCCATTGCAGCCGCAGCTCTCGCTGAATTTCTTGATCCGGTTTACAAATGTACGAAAACCGCAAAACAGCACCAGCGTTTCAGCGTAGAATCTTTTGAATGTTTTTCTTTGCTCATATCCTGATCAGCTCATTTTTTTACTGTCTGCTTTTGCAACATATACGATACCGAACGCGCCGGTTCCGATATGGGTTCCGATGATTGGTCCGATTCCACGCACCTTAGGGGAGTCAAGCTTTAATCCGTTCTTCTGGAGCGTGTGCAGAAATGCGGCGCAGTTTTTCTGGTCGTAGGCATAAAGGAGGTATACCGGGCAGTCCATATCCGGTTCGTCGTCCATGACAAGCTTTGCGACCTGCTTGCAGGCATGACGAATTCCCATCTGTTTGCCGCACAGCGTGACATTGCCGTCTTCTGTAAAGGTAATCAGCGGCTTTAAGTTGGCAAGATTTCCAAGAGCAGCAGTAGTTTTGGAAAGGCGGCCGCCTTTTGCAAGGTATTCTAATGTGTTGAGTCCGGCGAAGAGGCGCAGCCTTGGCTTCAGGGCTTCAAGTTCTGCCACGATCTCATGCGCCGTATACCCGTTGTCGCGCATTTTTACGGCGCGGTCTACTAAGATACGCATTCCAAGAGTTGCGATTTTACTGTCTATGATGAAAATGTCTTCATAATCCGCCATACTTTTTGCCAGCACTGCATTCTGCAGTGTGCCGCTTAATGCGCTGGAAATCAGGATGGCGATCACACTGTCACCGGATTCCTTTGCTGCTTCAAAACATTCCAGAAAGCTGGAAGGCGAGGGCTGTGATGTCTTAGGAAAATCTTTGCCTTCAGTCAGGAGCTCAAAAAATTCTTCTTTTGTAATATCTCTGCCGTCCAGATATTCTTTGTCGCCGAAAGTTACAGTCATCGGGATGCAGGTAATCTGCCTTTTTTGTATTTCCTGTGCGGAATAATCAGCGGCAGAATCAGTAATAATGCGGATTGCCATAGTGTGTTTCTCCTTTTGTATAAAATTTTGATTCAAATAGTTTGAGGTTCAAATGATTTTATGATAAGAACTATATCGCATATCTTAGAAAAAGTCAATGCGTATGAGATATGGATTGCGATTCCTATACAATTCGTATACAATCCGGGAGTTTTTGTTGTTAAGAGTTATTTTTTTTGCTATAATGGCATGTAAGGTTGTTATTAAATTGTTTAATGAATTACAATTTTTAACAGGAGATTACGGTTGGCAAGAGTTATGGAGGTACATTATGAGGGTTGCGATACTGACAGCGAATACGGCAATATACAAAGAAACAGAAGAAGATAAAGGCGGAAAAGCTATCAAGAAGATGGTGGAAAAGGCCGGGGAACAGGTAGTTTTCATGAAGGCCGTTCCGAATGACAGAAAGGTGTTATCTACGATTATGCAGAGGATGGCAGATGGTAATGTTGCAGATCTGATCCTCACTACCGGAGGGGCAGGCTGCGGGCCGGAGGACTGTACGCCGGAGGCGACGATGGATGTTGCAGACCGCCCGGTACTTGGGATTCCGGAGGCCATGCGTGCCTATATGATGTCCCTTACAAAGCGGTCGATGCTGAACCGTTGTGCAGCGGGTATAAAGGGGGAGACATTAATTGTTAATCTTCCGGGCAAGGAGGGAGCAGTGAAAGCGGCGCTGGAGTATCTTCTTCCAGAGATCCAGCATGCGGTAGAGGTGATTAAAGGAGAGGTATAAGATGACGGTTACATATCTGTACCATAGTGGATTTACAGTGGAATTTGAAGATATCATGCTTGTATTTGACTATTACAAAGGCGAACTTCCCGAGACTGCAAAGGGAAAAAAGCTGTATGTTTTTTCCAGTCATTATCATAAAGATCATTTTCAGTATAAAATATTCGATTGGGCAAAGGAATACAATACGGTTTATATTCTGTCCAGAGACATTCGCGCAAAGGGACCGGAAGGAAGAACAATGAAAGTCGGGAGAAGACAGGAGCTGTCCGTAGACGGGATTCAGATCAGGACGCTTCGCTCGACAGATGAAGGTGTGGCATTCTTTGTACGTGTGAGGGGTGTCACGATTTATCATGCCGGAGATCTGAACTGGTGGCACTGGGAGGAGGAAGGCCCTGACTATAATGAAAAGATGAAGAATGACTATCAGAACGAGATCGGGATGATAGAAGGGGAGCAGGTTGACCTTGCGTTTGTCCCCATTGATCCGAGACTTGAAAGTGCGTATGGGTGGGGAGCAGACTATTTTATGCGTCATACGGATACGAAGTATCTGTTCCCAATGCATCTGTGGGGAAGTTATAAGACGATCCCGCGGTTTTTGGAAGATCCGCTGTCAGAAGAGTATCGGGACAGGATTGTGAGGATTGAAAGAAGACAGCAGAGCTTTGAGATAGATTTTTCTGATTAAGGAGGAGTCAATGAAAGTCAGTATTTATACAGACGGCGCGGCCCGCGGCAATCCGGACGGACCGGGCGGGTACGGTACGGTGATGGAGTATGTTGATACGAAAGGAGAACTTCACAGGAAGGAGATCTCACAGGGATATAAAAAGACAACGAATAATCGGATGGAGCTGATGGCTGTGATTGCGGGGTTAGAAGCTCTGAACCGTCCGTGCGAGGTAATGCTTTACTCAGATTCCAAGTATGTGGTGGATGCTTTTAACCAGCGCTGGATCGACGGATGGCTTAAGAAGGGATGGAAGCGGGGGAAAAATGAACCTGTGAAAAATGTGGATCTCTGGAAGCGGCTCCTCGCGGCAAAGGAAAAACATCAAGTGAAATTCAACTGGGTGAAAGGACATGACGGACACCCGCAGAATGAGCGGTGTGATGAGCTTGCTACTTCGGCGGCGGACGGTGATGATCTGATAGAGGATGTGATATTGTAATTTCAGTATTGTGACATTGATCTTGTGATTTACTATAGTATATGCGGCTTACATTTGTCTTTGGACAAAATGTGTGATATAATCAGAATCTGCGAGTAAGACAGGTAATCGCGGCTGCAAAAAGCCGAAAGGCTGCAGGCGAGGAAAGTCCGGGCTTCACAGGGCAGGATGCCGGATAACGTCCGGTGGAGGCGACTCCAAGGATAGTGCAACAGAAATGAACCGCCTTCTTAATATAGAAGGTAAGGGTGGAAGGGCAGTGTAAGAGACTACCGCCCTGCTGGTAACAGCGGGGGCATATGTAAACCCCATCCGAAGCAAGACCGGATAAAGACTATGTGGCGGCCCGTCACGTCTTAGGTTGGTTGCTGGAACCTGCCGGTAACGGCAGGTCTAGATAGATGATTACCCAACGACATAACCCGGCTTATCGTCTTGCTCGTGTATCATAAGTGCCAAAATACCTTTTGACGCTTACAACATAGTATGATGAAAAAAGGAAGTACGACAGATAAAAGGACAGGATATCAGATTCGATATCTTGTCCTTTTTATTACAGGCTGTGACATCCCTTCTTATCTGTAATGATTATTTCCTTGCCAGATGTCCGGTATACTTCTCTTCGCAGTACTTGCAGCGGTATATTTGGTTCTCCTCGTCTGTCAGGGTGAAAATATGCTCAAGCCCCTGCTCAATGGAAGTGATACATCTTGGATTCCTGCAGTGGATGACGTTTCTGATCTCGGCAGGAAGGTGAAGATCTTTCTTTTCTACGATCTCAGCGTTCTTGATGATATTGATGGTTATATTGTGGTCAATAAAGCCTAATACATCAAGATCCATAAAGTCGATCGGGCATTCGATCTTCATAATATCTTTTTTGCCCATCTTGCTGCTTTTGGCATTCTTGATGATCGCTACGCAGCAGTCCAGCTTGTCCAGATTAAGGTATTTATAAATATCCATGCTTCGTCCGGCCTGTATGTGGTCCAGTACAAAGCCTTCTTCGATACGTCCGACATTCAGTGTATTTTTTACCATATGTAATTCCTCCTTATAATCTTTTACTTAACTTCAATTTCTAAAAGGGTTAGAATCAATGCCATGCGGATGTATACTCCGTACTGTACCTGCTTAAAGTATGCCGCTCTCGGATCTGAGTCTACTTCAACAGAGATTTCATTCACTCTTGGAAGCGGATGGAGGACATACATATCTTTCGGGGCAAGTTCCATCTTTTTTGAGTCTAATATATAAAAATCTTTCATGCGGACGTAGTCTTCTTCGTTGAAGAAACGTTCCTTCTGAACGCGTGTCATGTAGAGAAGGTCAAGATTTGGAAGAGCGTCCTCAAGGCGGACAACTTCCCTGTATGGAATCTTGTTCTTGTCAAGGACGTCAGAACGTATGTAGCTTGGGAGTCTCAATTCTTCCGGAGAGATCAGCACAAACTGGATACCTGTGTATCTCACCAGTGCGTGGATCAGAGAGTGGACGGTACGTCCGAATTTCAGATCGCCGCACAAGCCGATAGTCATATTGCCCAGATGACCTTTCAGGGAACGTATCGTCAACAGGTCGGTGAGTGTCTGTGTCGGATGCTGGTGTCCGCCGTCTCCGGCGTTGATAACTGGAATAGAAGAATGTCTGCAGGCTACCATAGGAGCTCCCTCCTTTGGATGGCGCATAGCGCAGATATCCGCATAACAGGAAATGGTACGGATTGTATCAGATACGCTCTCGCCCTTTGAGGCAGAGCTTGAATCTGCTGAAGAAAATCCCATGATATTGCCGCCTAAGTTCAGCATGGCGGCCTCATGGCTCAGTCTCGTTCTGGTACTTGGCTCGTAGAAAAGCGTCGCTAGCTTTTTCCCCTCGCATGCATGTGCGTATTTTGCAGGATTTGCTTCGATATCTCCGGCCAGATCCATAAGCTTTTCCAGTTCTTCTACGGAAAAATCCATTGGACTCATCAAATGTCTCATAAATACCTCCTCAATGTGTAGATTAAAATTTCCAAGAGATATCATATAATAAATAGAAGATATTTTCAACGTCTGCAGAGAATTTTTTCAAATAATAATCCCGCTCCGAACCAGAGGGGCGCATAGTCAAGGCGAATCAGTCCTTTGACGTTAAAAGGACTTCGGCTGTAATCCCACGGGCAGGCTTCAAAACGGCGTAAAAATGATCCGGTGAGATACTCGCCGGTAAAGATGCAGGCCGTATAGACGCTTCCTCTGAGCCATAAGCTGTGCTTTTTCAGAAGAGTGCAGACTGGTTTTAACAGGCTTGCCATGCCATAGATCGGGAACATCCAGATAGAGGTGTTCCCTACTAATTTTGGATCTCTGTCAAAGAGACTGTGTATGCTTGTAAAAATGATTTCCATGCACCAGCCAGTAGTGCCGCAGGTGAGGAAATTGTTTCCGAACTGAGTGATCATAAAAACCATCCTGATTTGTATTTTTGGATTTTAACTTAGTGTCCAAGGCTAGTATGTCAAAAAGAAATGGTTTTTATGACAATTCCAAAGAAAAAACAAATTTACGCTTTTACCCAATTGCCGATCCATTTATTGGTTGTATAATTGTACTGTCGTTTATAGAGGATTCCGTTAATCGTCTTGTATTTCCATTGAATAATATCACTCTGCGGAGCGATTAATGAAGATCTGGGAATGCTGCTTCCGATAACAGAGGCCGTAGTTGAATGGATATTTATGCAGAGAAATAAGGAAGCAATTAAACTAAAAAAAGTAAGTGAAATATAATTTCTTTTGGTATTCATTCAATCTGTTCTCCTTCTTCGTATATGTTATAATTTTTAAATTCATCAGGCAGTTCAGGTATAGTTGCGACATGTATATCTTCAACATATATTTCATAACCATCAGTTGTATGAATAAAATATGTGTCATTTATTTCCATTGTGAACGAACCGTCCTCGTCTATTGAAGAAACTTTGAAATCCGGGTCAACAACAATGAACAAAGAAAGAATCATTACAACGCAAATAAGTATTGTATGAATGGAAAGGGTTTTTCCCTTTTTTGTTTCCTTAAAGGAATCTTTCAATAAGGAATCTTTCAATATAAAAGACAGGCGCATCTCCAAGTCAGAATGTTTCTTCCGTACGAAAGAGGTTAAACCTTCAGAATTATTGAGCGGGGCAGTAATTTCAGATCTGGCAATTTTCAGTATCAGCCCGGCATAATTTGTGCTGCTATAATTCGAGTGCTCCTGCATAAGAAGATAGTCGCTGGCAAGTTCGAGAGTAAGGGCATATTCTTTTTTCATCAGATATACCAGCGGATTCCACCAATGAATGCAGGAAAGGACTTCCAGCAGCTGTTTCATCCATAAATCGTGATTCTTGTAGTGATTGATCTCGTGCATACAAATGTAGTCCATCTCTTCTGCTGTAAAGCGCTCGTACGATTTTGGGAAAATGATGGTCGGATGCAGGATCCCGCTGATTGCAGGTGATATGTTTTGCGGAACAACAGCTATATTCATAGGTTTCGCACTGTGTTTTTTTACCGCGGTAAAAAGGCTTTTGTACTGCTCTTCTTCGCTGACAGTATACACATTAAGATAACGGCTCAGATGTGCAGAGCGGATATACAATTTTGTAAGCCTGACAGCGGCAATGATCAGCCAGAAAAGCATTAAGATATGGGAGAGCATATAACCGGACTTCCCTATATCTACATAGACAATACTGGCAAGAGGAAGCAGGAACTTCCTTGAAAATATGGTATAGGTGAAAGGGAAATTGACAGGAATGCACATTCTCAGAAAGATAACGGCAATACCGGCAAAAATAACCTTTGCGCCATAGATGTACGGATGGTTCAGCTTATATAGAATAATGTATAAGTAGACAGTGAGAAAAGTAATTCCCAAAGTGCAGGTAATGAAAGGTCCCATTGATATATCCATTATTTTTCTCCTATTTCTGATTTTCTTTTGCTGATCATATCCTGAAGCTTATCAAGCTCCAAAGGATCGGTCTCGCTGTTTATGAGCGAGGCAAAAAGAACGGAGCGGGATGTATCGCCGAGGATATTTTTGTAAGTGTCTTGGCAGTATTCGTCTTTGGAGATCAGGGGGCGATAGCTTCTGGACAGAACAGTTCCGCTGTATACGATGTCTGCGACTTCGATCGCTTCCGCTTTTATAAGAGCTCTAAGACAGGCCTGAACAGTGTTGATGTTAAGGCTCTCATGCTTCTTTTCAATCTCGGATGCGATGAGAGGAGTATCGCTGTTCCAGAGAATCTTCATGACTTCCAATTGTTGTTTGCTGAGTTTTTTCTTCATATTCCACCTCCTTGTCTATAAAATTGGTGTGTTGTTTTTATTATACTGAAAAAATAAAATTAATGTAATAATTTATATGTATTTTTTTGTGGTTAAATTTAAATATTAAAATTTATTGACAAAAATGATATTTAATGATAAATTATAATATATCATTAATAGTATATAGTTATATTCTTGAATTCGAAAATTTAGAGAGGAGAATTTGTGCACATATATTTATAGATGTACAAAAGAAAAGTATGGGAAAAGATTATACTGTCGGAAGTCAAGTGGAATCTTGGTAAGGAAATATGGCGCAATCATTAACTTTCATTGTAACAGCAGATTGCAACTTGCGTTGTAAATACTGTTATATAACTCATAAAAGTAATGATAAAAGGATGTCGTTTGAGGTTGCTCAAAAATTTATTGATTATATATTAGAGTCGCCAATAAAAAAGCAAAAAGCAGTAATATTAGATTTTATTGGCGGGGAACCGTTGTTAGAGGTTGAATTGATAGACAGCATTTGTGATTCCTATAAATTGCAAAGAAGATTAAATGGAAAGATAAATTGGTCAAATGAAATTGTAAATGATGGATTTGGAGATCCATATTGGAAAATGGATGGAGCAGGAACAAATCAGGTAGCTGTAAATATGGATGTACCAAGGGATGTCAAGCAGTTTGTTATGTAGGTGCATACAAGTTTTTAAAAGCAGAATAATGTAGGCAATTGGATTATGAAAGGAGACAGTATGGGCAGATACAGAAGCAAAATTCAAAACAGACAAGAACCGGCAATTAGTCCACAGTTTTGTTTGACATGCAGTGGAAATTGTTTGAATACCTGCAAAGGGACTTGTTATGGTGATTGTAAAGCGACTTGTAAAGGCGGCTGCGCAAAGAATTGTAAAGGTGGCTGTACAGGTCTTAGTAACAGGTTGTAGTAGTATTGGGGAGAGTTATGCTTTCCCCAATATTTGGGAGGATACAAAAGTGTTGTTGAAAATTTTTAAAAGTAATTTATCGAATTGTATTTTGTGTTTTATAAGTTCTGGTCTTATTTGCGCAGTGCTTTTTTTGTTTGAAGGAATGAAAGTACTGATACTCAGTACATTGAATGAATACGATCGATCTAAGTCATCTATTGGGCTTGCTGTTCAGAGTTATATTTTTGTCTTGCTTTTTGTCGGCGTTATACTGATTTTGTATACGATAAGTAATTACAACAGGGCAAGAATCAGAGATTACGCTATGTTCATGGTGCTTGGATCAGAAAAGAAAGATATCATAAGGATGATCTTTGGAGAATATGGGATCATATATGGGATATCTTATATAGCTGGATGTATAGTCGGGATATTATTGCTGCCTTTTATACGGTATGTTTTTCGTGGGCAGGGAATTGCCGTAAGATTGTCTTTCTATTCTTTTTTTGAAATTTCCGGTATGGTATTCTTTTACATGTTTTTTATATTCGCAGTTTCCGTTCTGATTAATTTTATAAATCTGCAGAGTCAGTCTATTTCATCGCTTATGGGTTTTAAGGAAAAAAAGAGCCGTACTCCGGCGGTTAAATGGAGTATCATAGGTGTGATTGCCGGGGTAATTTGTCTGACGGCTGCGATTCGGTTTCTTACATGGCCGCCAGTCACTTATCAGAAAGTACAGTATGGTTTTTTCTGCTTTTTATGCAGTCTGTATCTGTTCTTTACTTATCTAGGATATTTGATTTTAATGCTGCTTAAAAAAAGAGATAGATGGTATGAACGGTATTTGCTTAAGGTGAAAAACTTATATTATCGATTTTCGGAAAATAAAAATCTTATGATTCTTATATTTACGATCAATTTTTTTGTATTGGTAATTGTCAATATAAATATTGTAGAGTATAGTAATTTGTCTTCCAGATATTTATGGAAATATCCCTATGATTACGTATGGATGACGGAGCAGAAGAATGTGGATTTAATAGAAACGGCAGTTTCTGATTTGAAGAATAAAACAGCAATCTATTCATATGTGACTTTGTCGTCCGATGATGGAGGGGAGTACACAGGAATATCAGAGACATCTTACAAGCAGCTTACAGGAAATGAGGTGTCCTTGAAGTCTGGAGAGTTAATTTCACTCATAGAAAAATCGGAATCCGATGCAGATACAATTTTTCAGGATGACCAGATATATTTGCTGGAAAATAAGAAAATAAAAAAATTTCATCTCAAATATGAAAAAAATGAGATTTTATTTATTGCGCAGCAGCCTGAATTGATAGGGATTGTTATCATGAACGATGAAGATTACACTGCAATGGATTCTTTTCAGGAAAAAAAGAAAGTGCTCATCTTACAGAATATTACGCAGGATACGTTGGAAACGGGAACAGTGCTTAGTAAAACAGCTCATCAGTGCGGGGCTTTGCTTTACTCTAAAATGGGTTTGATGCGTCAGGACAGGCAGCAGGATATTACAACGTTAATCTTTTATGTATGTCTGGGAGTTTTTCTGACTCTATGCAGCATGACCATCCTTGCTATAAAAATGTGGTCGGAGATTCCAACTTTGGGTGCTAAATATTGTTTTCTGAAGAAAATCGGGATGGAAGATCAGGAAATTAAAAATAACGTAAAAGGAGAATTATCAATCTGTCTGCAAATCCCGATCTGTTTGTCGGCTATAGCTGGAATGGCAGTCATAATGTATGGTGTTCGGGGCATGAATGAGGTTGTTATTTTAGAAGTTTTAGTTCTATTTGTTTTTCTGATTATCATTCAGGAGATATATATAGCTGGAATCAGAAGTTACTGCTATCGTTTAACAGATCAATGGATTTATAGAGGAGGAAGGGACCATGGATTTAATTAAGACAGAAGATATGAAAAAAAATTACGGAAATACGGAAGTATTAAAGAAAATAAATCTGAGTGTCCACGAAGGGGAATTTGTCGGGATTATGGGGAAATCAGGAAGCGGCAAAACAACTCTTTTAAAAATTCTTGGAATGATTGAGACAACGTCAGGCGGAGATTTCACTT
>ERZ778504.1932-NODE-1932-length-12651-cov-6.356065_pt1 | contig 12651 bp, 7 predicted proteins | sample MGYA00510046_ERZ778504 | MGnify/ENA primary metagenome ERZ778504 (study PRJEB29527, sample SAMN07138964) | mouse gut metagenome | material: feces | host: mouse | place: China:Nanjing | collected 2016-01-25 ...
TCTATAAGACCGAAGCCAAGCTCGCCGAAGCCGCCAACGTGCTCCGCGGCATGGCAAAGCAGGGCAAAAAAATCCTGTTTGTAGCCACTAAAAAGCAGGCCAAGCAGGTAATCGCCGACCTCGCCGCTTCTGTAGGCATGCCCTACGTAATCGAGCGCTGGCCCGGTGGTATGCTCACCAACTTCCCCACCATCCGCAAGGCCGTGCGGAAGATGACCACAATCGACAAAATGAGCAAGGACGGAACGTTCGACAACCTCTCCAAGCGCGAACGCCTGCAGATTACCCGTCAGCGTGCCAAACTCGAGAAAACTCTCGGTTCCATCGCCGACCTCAACCGTCTGCCCGCCGCTCTCTTCGTAGTCGACGTGCTCAAAGAACGTATCGCAGTTGCCGAAGCCAACCGTCTGGGTATTCCCGTAATCGGTATGGTCGACACCAACAGCGACCCCAACACTGTCGACTACGTGATTCCCGCCAACGATGATGCATCCAAGAGCATCGAGCTTATCGCCGGTACTCTCACCGCTGCCATCGCCGAAGGCCTCCAGGAACACAAAATCGAGAAAGCCGACAGCGAGGCTGCCGAAGCCCAGGCTTCCGAAGGTGCCGCTCCCCGTCGTGAGCGCCGCCGCGTGCGCCGCAACGAAACCGCTGAACCCGCAGCTGAAGCTGCCGAGGTTGTAGAGGAAACCGTTGCCGAAGAAACCGCTGCCGAATAATAGAATATTAATCATTCCCGACTAACAAGCAACATCATATGGCAATTACAATGGCAGAAATCACTAAGCTGCGCCACCTCACAAGCGCCGGCATAGTGGACTGCAAAAAAGCTCTGGCCGAAACCAACGGCGACATGGACGCCGCTGTTGAAATCCTTCGCCAGAAAGGCAAAGCCATCGCTGCAAAGCGTGAAGACCGCCAGGCTTCCGAAGGCTGCGTGCTGGCCAAAAACGATGGCGACTTCGCCGCTATCGTGGCTCTCTGCTGCGAAACTGACTTCGTGGCTAAGAACGCCGGCTTTGTGGCACTGACAACACGCCTGCTCGACACCGCCGTGGCAAACCGTATCAAGAGCCTCGAAGAGCTCAACGCTTTCGTACTCGACGGACAGACCGTGGCCGAACTCGTAACCGAGGAAAGCGGTAAAACAGGCGAGAAAATCGAACTCGGACGCTACGAGTGCCTCGAAGCTCCCTCCACCACTTCCTACAACCACCTCGGCAACAAGCTCTCCACTATCGCCGGCTTCAATGTAGCCGACGTGGACTACCAGGTAGGCCGCGATGTGGCCATGCAGATCGCATCGATGAATCCCGTGGCTGTTGACCGTGATTCGGTAGACCAGGCTATCGTTACTTCCGAGCTCAATGTCGCCATTGAGAAAACCAAGGAAGAGCAGGTGAAGAAAGCTATCGACGCTGCCCTGAAGAAAGCAGGTATCAACCCCAACCTTGTCGACTCCGAAGACCACATCGAAAGCAACATCGCAAAAGGCTGGCTCACTGCCGAAGAAGCCGAAAAGGCCCGTACAATCATCGCCGAAACCGGTGCCGCCAAGGCTGCCAACCTTCCCCAGGCTATGATTGACAATATCGCCAATGGCCGCCTCAACAAGTTCTTCAAAGAGAACTGCCTGATGGAACAGGAATTCGTAAAAGATGGCGAACTCACCATCGGCCAGTATCTCGAGAAGTCCGCAAAAGGTCTTGCCGTAGTAAGCTTCAAGCGTGTGAACCTCAATCAGGACTAATTCCCGCTGCTATCTCATATAGAACAGCGCCGCACCCGGCTTGGGTACGGCGCTGTGTTTTTTGTGTTTCTTGTAATAGGCTGTGCCGTAATTCGCATAAATGGCATTGTTCTACAGTGTATCGTAATCAATAGCGTGGCGGGCATGCCACAGGCATGCGGCTACGTTCGTCTAAATGATGCCGGCAATTCTGTTAAACTTTATCACAATACTGCAAGGTGCGACTAGTTTTCGTGGAATAGGAAGCAAAAAATCGCTATATTTGCAAATATAAACAATGCTCAGTTAGGTATGGTAAACGAGATATATAATTTCGATTGTGTGGTGGACCGCCACGACACATGCGCAACGAAACTGGAGGAAATGCAGGCCAAGTTCGGTCGGCAGGATCTTCTGCCTTTCTGGATAGCCGACATGGATTTTCAGGCTTGTCCGTGCATTATCGACGCACTGCGGGAGCGCCTTAACCATGCCGTACTGGGCTATACCACGCCTCCTGCCGATTTTTGGGAAAGCATAGCATCGTGGCTGTACCGACGCCACGGGTGGAAGGTGTCGCATAACGAAATCACCTTTCTGCCCGGACTAAAGAAGGGACTGAGCCTTTGCATCAATTATTTCACGGAACCGGGCGATGCTGTGGTGATACAGCCTCCGGTCTACCATTCGTTCCGTTCGGTGATAGATGGCAACGGGCGCCGCGCGGTGGACAACCCGTTGCGAATCGACGCTTCCGGCAGGTATGCGATGGACTTTGACGGGTTGCTTGATGTGATAAAACGCGAGCGTCCCAAGATGATTTTTGTATGTAATCCCCATAACCCGGTCGGATTGCAGTGGGATGCCGACACGCTGCGGTGTGTGGCGGATATATGTTATGACAACGGGATGGTGCTTGTGTCGGACGAAATCTATGGCGACATGATGCTGGGCGGGAGTCGGCACATACCCACCGCCACAGTGTCGGAAAAGGCCGCGGAGGTTACTGTCACACTCGGTGCTCCGTCCAAGACATTTAACATCCCCGGCATAGTGAGCGCATGGACCGTGGTGCGGTCGCCGCGCCTGCGCGAGCCTTTCTTCGGATGGCTTTCGGCCAGCGAGTTCAACACACCGCCTATCGCGGCAATGGTGGCGACGCAGGCTGCGTATGACCGCGGAGAGGCATGGCTCGACCAGGCACTGGAATATCTGCAGGCCAATGTGCGCCACGCAGGCGAGTTTTTGCGGCGAGAACTTCCGCAGATAAAGATGTGTGTTCCGGAGGCATCGTTCGCGATATGGCTTGATTTCCGCCGGCTCGGTCTTGCCCAGCATGAGCTGGTAAGGCTTCTCGTGGATCGTGCGCGCCTTGCGCTTAGCGACGGCAGCAGTTTCGGACGCGAAGGGTCCGGCTATATGCGTATGAACGTGGGTGTGCCGCGAGCTATTCTCGACGAGGGTTTGCGGCGCCTGCGTGATGCCGTGCGGTCGCTTGAGGACGACACCTCTGCGTTGCCCGACGGCGAACTCAACGACATCCCGTTCGTGAAGATGCACGGGCTGGGCAACAATTTCGCATATGTCGACTGCATGGAACGTCCGCTCGACAACCTTGCCGGGCTGGCTATTGAAATGAGCCGCCATCATACGGGTGTGGGCTCCGACGGAATCATTGCCATTCTGCCGAGCGAAAAGGCCGATTGCCGTATGCGCATATTCAATGCCGACGGTTCGGAGGCGCAGATGTGCGGAAACGGAATCCGCTGTGTGGCCAAATACATCTACGACAACAAAATCGTAGAGAAACGCCGGCTGACAATCGAAACGCTCAGCGGCCTGAAAACCGTGGAAATACATGCCGGCATCGATGGGCTCACGGATATGGTGACAGTGGATATGGGACTTCCATGTATGGAACCGGCGGAAGTGCCGGTGAGGCACGACGGAGCCGACATGATAGAGGGTCCGGTGAAGGTTTCAGGCGGGGAAGTCCGTCTCACGGCAGTGTCGATGGGTAATCCTCATGGAGTTCTGTTCGTGGACAATTTCAACGACGGTATCGTCGCTTCGCTGGGTCGTGAACTTGAAACGCATCCCATATGGCCGGAGAAGGCCAACATAGAGTTTGTGCGCGTGGACAGCGCCGACACGCTTTCCATGAGGGCATGGGAGCGCGGTGCCGGCGAGACGATGGCCTGCGGAACGGGAGCATGTGCGGCGGCAGTGGCAGCTGTGGCTACCGGGCGCGCCCGTTGGCCTATTACGGTAAGGCTCATCGGAGGCAACCTTCATATAGACCGCGATGCGGCCACGGGGCATATTCTTATGACCGGCCCGGCAGTCACTGTTTATTCAGGTACTTATTACCATTCCAAATAGGAAGTCAGATCGCTGAGGCAGTCCACCATATGATATCGTGATTGTATCTGATGTATAAAAAGCGTAAGCCCCGGTCCGGCAATTGGATCGGGGCTTACGGTGTGTCTTGACCGTGCAATTATTTGCTTGCGAGGTGGTCGCTCACGGTGAGGTGAAGACGGCCTTTGGCACGACGGCGAGCGAGGACTTTGCGTCCTTCGGGGGTGGACATGCGTTCGCGGAAACCGTGCTTGTTCACACGCTTGCGGTTAGAGGGTTGGAATGTTCTTTTCATTGCCTTGTATGGTGTTATGTGATATTTCGGTTGTGTTTGCTGTATTCGGCCTGCAAAATTATGAATTTTTTTTGAAGCTTACAAACAAATCGCCCTTGTAATCACAATTATTGGTTGTATGCCCCCGGGCATGAATGCACGGGGGCATACAGGGACTGCATTATTAACGTCCGGCTTCCTTGATCTTGTTGGCAACGTAGTTGTTGAAATCGGAATGGCGCGAAAGCTCCTCTATGCTGAGGTGCATACGGTAGCGCCAGTAGTGTCGGGAGTTGGTGGGCATATTTATCTGCTCTTCAGCCGGCTTTTCGCGACGCAGGGAGCCATCCATACTCAGCCAGTCCTGCAGGGGGAGTATGCAGAGCATGGAAGGAGACTTCAGATGCAGGTCGACAATGCGGTCGCACACCCATGGCTCGGCGAAATAGGGGGCTTCGCCATGCTGATGCAGTACTTCGTTGAAGAACTGCTGCGAGCGGGCATGGTCGTCTTCCCACCATCCGCGTATTCCGGGCATGTCGTGGGTGGATGTGGTGCACACACTGTAGTACGGATACGACCACGTGTTCCCGAATGTTGTCGCCGGGTCTTTCGGCATGCGCTGGATTTCCAGGGAGAGAATTTCCAGCTGGTGCATGACCGCAGGAACGCATGCTGGAATCATGCCGAGGTCTTCGGCGCATACAAGCATGTCGGTGGAATCGATCAGCGGGGGCAGTTTCCACATGGCTTTGCCGTACCAGAAGTCGTTGTGGCGGCGGTAGAAGAAGTCGTTGTACAGTCTGTCGAAGCACCAACGCTCATAGTCGGTGAGTGAGCGGTAGATGTAGGTGTACTGAGCCGAGATGCGCGGGTGATATTTGCCTTTCTGCTCGGGGTCTTCGATAAACAGCACCTGGTCGACCAGGCCCATAAGGCCGTCGGCGATGCGGCTGTTTTTCTCGTTTTTGGGCTGTGCGGCGAAGTGGTCGGCAATCTTGCGCTGCGTGTCGAATTCGGGAAGCAGGCGGTAGCGTCCGTGGCCGACGGGCGTCATGAAGGAACGGCGGACTTCGGATGTGTATGGACCGAAGAAGTCTTCGAGGAATCCGTCCATTATGTATGGCGTTGTCTGCAGGTCGACATCAATCCAGAAGTCGTAGTTGTAGCGCAGTTCGTCCACGGAGTAGGGGAGCGCGGGATTGAATATGCCGAGAAGGCCGTGTATGGCATCCATCGGAATCTGCCATATGCGGAAGAATCCCAGAACGTGGTCGATTCGGTATGCGTCGAAAAACTCGGCCATTTTCCCGAAACGTGCTTTCCACCATGCGAAGCCGTCGCGGTTCATCACTTCCCAGTTGTATGTGGGAAGCCCCCAGTTCTGACCAAGAATCGAGAAATCATCCGGTGGCGCGCCGGCCTGGCAGTCCAGATAGAACAGCGAGGGATTCACCCATGCGTCGGCGCTGGTGCGGGAAATGCCGATGGGTATGTCGCCTTTGAGAGCCACGCCGCGGGCGTTGGCATAGTCATGCACGGCACGCATCTGGCGGTCGAGGTGGAACTGGATGTACATTGCCATGTCGGTGGCTTCCTTGTTCTCGCGCAGGACTTTTTTTAGAACCTTGTCGGAGAAAACGGCGAATTCACCCCATTTGTCGAATTCGGGGGTGGAGAATCGGTCGCGCAGGGCACAGAAAGCGGCATAGGGCAGCAGCCAGTGGCTGTTGCGGTCGACGAACGATTTGAATTCGTCGGATTTCATGGTTTTCTGGCCTTGGGTGGCGAACACCTGGCGCACATATTCGGTTTTTGCGCTGTTCACGCGCTCGTAGTCCACAGTTGGCAGCGCGTTGAGTTCGCGGCGGAGGCGCTCGAATTCCTCACGCTTGGCCTTGTCGCTTATTGTGCCCAGTTCCTCCAGGCGAAGGTACATCGGGTGCAGGGCGAAGGTGGAGTTTGCGTTGTAGGGGTACGAGTCGGTCCATGTGTGGGTCATGGTGGTGTCGTTCACCGGCAGGAGTTGCACGAATGTCTGTCCTGTGGCCACAGCCCAGTCGATGAGTTTGAACAGGTCGTGGAAATCGCCTACGCCGAAATCGTCGTCGCTGCGGAGCGAGAACACGGGAATGGCGGTGCCGGCACCTCTCCACAGGGGCATGTCGTTGATGAATCTCATTCCTGCCAGCACTGTGGCGGCGGCAGGATCGGCCTGCACATCGATGCGGCGGTTGTCGCCTCCTTCCCAGGAAACGAGTTCTCCGCTGGCGGCATCGAGCACCACGAATTTGAACTCCGCTCCCATCGGAGCTTCGCTCACCGGCACGTTGACTTTCCACACCGGATATTCGGAGCAATCCATACGGCGTGCCCGGCGGGGATCCCACAGGCCAAGACCTTCGGTGGCGCCGCAGAGGGCGAGAACCTGGCCTGGTGCGAGCATCGGAGCCGCCACGCACAGTGTAATCTGTCCCGAAGCGGGCATATATGGCTTTCCGGGACGCTGGTGCCGGCAGATGCATTCGGTGAATGCCGACGAATAGAACGGCTTGTCGAAGGGTTGGTCCTGCCAGCGGTCGAAGATATTGTAGAAGCGGGTGCCGGGCGCAGGCGTGAATGTGTGCGGATGGCCCCATTCATGTTTGGTCTGGCCATTTTCGTCGCGAACGATATATCGGTAGCTGAAAGGGGCGGTGGAGTCGGGTAAATCGACCGAGACCGACCACAGGCTTGAGCCCTGGACAGTCATCTTTACGGCTTTTTCTTCGCAGCCGTCGCCGAGAAGCGGCGTGTGTGCTGCAAGAAATAGCGATTCACCCCAGTTTGTGCGGTAATCGATTGTGAAGGTGAGCTTCATATAGTATGTTAGTGTATGATATTTCTCCGAATTGACCGTCAGTAGCGGCGAAGGCAAAATTACAAAAAAAGCGAAAACGGATTCGGCGAATTAAGAATATTTAGCGTTGCTGAACGGCTTCTGACCGCATTTCCGGCTTCGGCAGGACGGTCGCTCTATGAAATGTGTGCCGGAATGTGTAACTTCGCGGCAGTCAGGTGCCACGCGGCACATAACCTCACGGATAAGAACCTATGAAAACAGAAATCATCAGGATGCCATTCCTTGCAATCGTCATGGCTCTTGCCGCAGTTCTCGCAAGCTGCAGCAATGCGGGAGCCGGAAAGTCCGCACAAGTCGATAAAGTGAAATGGCAAGTCGCCGCATATGCGGTTGTCCCGTCCGGGTCCGTCGGCCTCGAAGTCGCGGACCAGGAAGCGTATGGCGATATACTGCCTTTGCGCGACAGCTACACGCAGGAAGAATCGGCAAAGGTCGATGAGTTGCTTGCGCATAACGATTCCCTCTTGTCTGCCCGTGGCTATGCTTATCAATGGATAGATTTTGGCGCGCGGGAACCGTTGAACCTGGTGTTTATTGAATCCACTCCATTGTTGGAGCAGGAGGTGGAGATTGACTCGGAGAGCGTATCGCCGTGTTATGCCGACTGCCTGCAGATCGCTTTCAGATTCGATGACAGGCAACAGTGGGAGAACATAACCACAGCCAATATCGGCAAGAGAATAGCCATCGGCGTGAATGGCAGGATTCTGACTGCACCATGTGTGAATAGCCCGATAACACAAGGTGCATGTTCGGTAATTGTCCCGGCCGAAGATGCTCCGGCACTGCTGCCGGGCATATCCCTGCCGGATACGGAGTGAGTAGAGGAGAGAGAAGAGAGAGAGGAGAGTGCCCGCATGCATTTGCGGAATTGCCGCTATTTGCATAATTTTGTGCACCGCATAACTTTATCAATCACATATCTGCAATGGACTACAAAGACAAGGCGCTGCGCCCTGGAACGGTGCTGCAAGGCGCCACCGCCTACCGCATAGAGCGCGTTCTTGGCGCCGGTGGCTTCGGCATCACATATCTGGCGTCGATAACCATGCGTGTGGGCAATCTCAACGTGAAAGCCCATGTCGCCATAAAAGAGCATTTCATCGGCGACCAATGCGAGCGTGCCGGTGATTCGCACACCGTTGTGTGCCCGGGCACCGATGCTTCCAGAGCGCTGGTGGCGGGAAGTCTCAGGGACTTTGTCTCCGAAGCCCGACGGTTGGCCGAATATGGCGCCGGACATGGCAATATAGTCAAGGTCAACGAGATTTTCGAAATCAACGGTACGGCATATTATGTGATGGAATATCTCCAAGGCGAAAGCCTCGATGCCTACATAAAGCGGAACGGTCCGCTTGGCGAGGACGAAATCCGCAGCCTGGTATTCCCGGTTGTCGACGCTGTAGCCTATCTTCATGCGCGCCGGCTTACGCATCTCGACATCAAGCCTGCCAACATTATGCTGGGAGCCGACGGCGACGGCAATGTGCGCCCGGTGCTCATCGACTTCGGCCTCAGTAAACACTACAATGCCGACGGCTCGGCCACGTCGACCGTAAACACAATGGCCTGCAGCGATGGCTATGCTCCCGCTGAGCAGTATTCCGGCATCAGGACTTTCAGCCCCACTGCCGATGTGTACGCCCTCGGCGCCACCATTCTTGCCGCTGCCACCGGCCGTACTCCGACCGCTGCCAACGACTGGCCAGCGGGAGAGCCGGAAGCCACAATCGCCGGCCTCGGCTTGGGCGCGACCATGCGCACGGCCATAGCTAAGGCCATGGCAATGCGTAAGTTCGACCGCTATCCCGATGCAGGTGCACTCTTGGCAGCCCTCGGCGGCAAAGAGGCAGTTAAAACGAGGCTGTTAACGCATCCCGAATCTGAACCCGGCGCCACAAAGCCATTTCCGGAACCTTTGTCATCCCCGAAGCCGCTATCAGAAATACCGGCGCCAACGCCGAAAGCAAACCGCAAGCCGCTGCTGTTCGGCCTGGTAGGGCTTTTGGTGCTTGTCGTTGCCGGAATTGCCGTCTTTTCCAGCAAAGGAGACGGCCTTGCAACGGTAGCCCCCGACACATTGGCCGTAGTGGAAGAGGCGATGGTCGCTGAAAACGTTCAAGCAATCGGCCAACAGACACCTCCGGCAACACAGAATACATCTATCCAGGATGATAATGAGAGGCTTGAACGGGAGCGGGCGGAGGCACAACGTCTGGAGCAGGGACGCATCGAACGGGAGCGGGTCGAACAGGAACGGCTGGAGCAGGAACGCATCGAACGAGAACGGGCCGAACAGGAACGTCTGGAACAGGAACGCATCGAACGGGAGCGGGCGGAGGCTCAGTGGCTGGAGCAGGAACGTATAGAACGGGAAGAAGCCGAGATGAGGACGCCACACAATCTCGACCTTGCAATCAGGCGAGAAGGCCGAACATTGTATCTCAACCAGTCTAACTGGCGCAGCCGAATCCGTCCCGGAGATGAAAAACTCGGAATGGTGATAATAAAAAACGGCGAGCGCTTTATCCTCGCTCTCGAAGATGAAGCCGGAGGAGCTGAAATGGATTGGAATGAGGCCATGCGCCGTTTCGGCAACAGATTGCCGACAAAGGGGCAAGGCGAGGCATGGCTTAGTCAGGCAGATGCGGTAGCGGATGCCGGTGAAGCCTATGGAGGCAGCTTTCCATCCAATTCATGGTATTGGACCCGAACAGAGTATAGATCTTCCTACGCGTGGATCGTTACTATGTATCACGGTAGCGTCTACAACTACTACAAGACCGGTACAAACAGGGTTCGCGCAGTCGCCCCCGTGCCCGTTTCCTCGGCGATATAAACCCTTTCATACTTCGCACTTTATTACTTTAATAATTTGTCGAGGCTCTTTCTTTTGCAATGCTTGAAAAAGACAGCATGCATGGAAACGCTGAACAAAAACAAGGTCGTGAAACTGCCGGCGGGATTTACCCGAACGTAGCTGCATGCCTGTGGCATGCTATCTATGCTTTGTGTGTAATGCGCTGTGAAATAGCGCATAGCTAAGACGAATTTCGTGTGCTGCATTGTGCATACCGCAGGCATGCAGCTACGTTCGGGAGGCTGCGGCAATGGCTATTACGGATTTCGTCGCCGGCCTATGCCGAAGACTGTCTGTAGCTGCATCGGCAGGATTCGGCATGTTCCGGAGCCTGCCATGTGCGAAAATTGCGAAAGTTTTTGCAGGGACGGAGAATTTGGTTAATTTTGGGGCGCAACCCTAAAACGACGGATAATGATTCACCTTCGGCTTCCTTTCGACGAAGTACGTCCTTTGCCCTTTTACCTTGCCATGGAAGAATGGGCGGCACGCACTTTGCCTGTCGGACGCTACTTTTTCTGCTGGAGGGTTGAGCCTACAGTTATCTGCGGCCGCAACCAGGATATTGCCGCAGAGGTGAATCTCGACTACTGCCGCGACAACGGCATTCCGGTGGTGCGCCGCCGGAGCGGCGGCGGCGCCGTGTTCGCCGACATGCAGAACTACATGTTTTCGTATATCGCTCCCGGCGATGCCATACAAAGCACTTTCTCGGCATACACCACCATGATTGCCGACATGCTTTGCCGGCTTGGAATAGACGCGCAGGCCAATGGCCGCAACGATATCGTTGCCGGGGGCCGCAAGATAAGCGGCAACGCTTTCTACCATCTTCCGGGGCGCTGCATAGTGCACGGCACCATGCTTTACGGACTGGATTCCACGCACATGCAGCATGCGCTCACTCCGTCGAGGGCGAAGCTGGTATCAAAAGCCGTGAAGTCGGTTTCCATGCGGGTCGGCTGCCTGCGCGACATGGGCCTGGAACTGACACTTGAGGAATTTGGCCGCAAGGCCATAGAAATGCTCACCGACAGCGAGCACATGCTGTGCGATGCCGATGTGCAGGGTATCGAGGCTCTGGAGCAGCGTTATTATGACCCTGAATTTATACGCTGCGAGCCACGAGAGCTGCCTGCCGGTTGTATCCGGCGCAGCAGCCGCATCGACGGCGTGGGTGAAATCTCCGCCACGATGGCTCTCACAGCCGACGGCACCCATATAAGAGGCATTTCGCTCGATGGAGACTTTTTCCTGCTCGACGATGTCGATTCCCTTGTCTGCCGACGCCTCGAAGGCGTCGAGTTTTGCGAAGCCGCCGTGGTGCAGGCTCTCTCGCAGGTCGATGTGGGCAAGGTGATCGCCGGACTCGACAGTATATCGCTTGCGCGACTGATAGTACAATACCGAAACACACTCTATACCTGATCATGGAAAACAAAACCACCTGCCTGCACGCATCCCACAAGGCGCTCGGAGCCTTGATGGCACCTTTCGCAGGCTACGACATGCCCATCGAGTACGACGGGCTGGACAAGGAACATACCGCTGTCCGCACATCCGCGGGCCTGTTCGATGTATCACACATGGGAGAGATTGTGGTGGAAGGCCCCCAGGCTTTGGACTTGGTGAACCACATATTCACCAACGATGCCGTGGCGCTCGCCGATGGCGGTGTGGCCTATGGCATGATGTGCCATCCCGACGGCGGAACCGTCGACGACCTTCTGGTATATCGTGTCAACGCCGAAAAGTTCCTGCTGGTGGTCAATGCCTCCAATGCCGAGAAAGATGTGGCATGGGTGAGAAATGCCGCCGCCGGCTTCGATGCCGAGGTTGTCGACCGCTGTGCCGACTATGGCCAGCTCGCCTTGCAGGGCCCCGACGCGGAGGCGATTCTTGAAAGGGAGATGGGCCTGGAGCTGAAATCGATGCCGTTCTATACCTTCAGGGTTCTTGAAGGCTCGCTGTGCGGAGGTGTGCCTGCCATAGTGAGCCGTACCGGCTATACCGGCGAGGACGGTTTCGAAATCTATGCCGCTCCCGAGGTCATCGTGGAGCTGTGGAACAGACTGCTGGCCGCCGGAGTGCAGCCTTGCGGACTCGGCTGCCGCGACACGCTGCGTTTCGAGGCCGGACTGCCTCTCTATGGCGATGAGCTCACCGACGACATAACCCCCATCGAGGCCGGTCTGGGCATGTTTGTGAAACTCGACAAACCCGGAGGATTCATAGGCAGCGAAGCCCTTGCCCGCCAGAAGGCCGAAGGCCCGGCCCGCAAGCTCGTGGGGCTTAGGCTCGACGGTGCGGCCACGGCGCGCCACGGCTTCGAGGTGCTCGATCTCGACGGCGCGGTCGTAGGCCATGTCACCACAGGCTACAATTCCCTCACCCTTGGCGAGAACATTGCCATGGCGCTTGTCGATGCCCGCTATGCTCCGCTCGGCAGTAGCCTGCAGGTGCGCATCCGCCGCAGGCTTGTGCCGGCTGCAGTTGTCAAAAAGCGCTTCTATGTACCCAAA
>ERZ778504.1946-NODE-1946-length-12595-cov-4.284450_pt1 | contig 12595 bp, 14 predicted proteins | sample MGYA00510046_ERZ778504 | MGnify/ENA primary metagenome ERZ778504 (study PRJEB29527, sample SAMN07138964) | mouse gut metagenome | material: feces | host: mouse | place: China:Nanjing | collected 2016-01-25 ...
GTTTTGTGATATCAGCAGGATGTAGTTCAATCTGGTTACGTAAACTATTATTAGTTACATATTCTTCTAAATAGGCACTTGATAAAATAGATAATCTATTATAATCTAATTTGTAGACGCTATCACCAAATTTCTCATGCAAAGCACGGAGATTTTCTTCTGAGATTAAAGACTCCATTGGTAGATAGAGTTCTACTTTGTCGGGCAGACTACGTTCTTCAATATATGGGCGTCGCCATTTTGCACTTCGCCAACCTTTCAAAATCTTGTCAACACCGCTACCTGCTTTATCTGATTTACCAATTAGTCCGAACATTTTTTGGAGCGATGGATTTCTACATTCGCTTATGCCACCTTCGTAATATTGGTTGAGCGAAACCAACAAAAAACCAGGGTTAGTCATGATAATAGCAGTGGGAAGTTTCAGAATAACAATCCTTGTAGAACCACCATAAAGTATGAACGAGCGAATTAATCAAGGCTTCTCGCAATGCCTCATGTACAGGCGTTTCATCTTGCCGTTCATCCCCTTTGAGAATGAATGGTTTAGGCATAAACGCTTGTAATTTTGGTAAGACAAGTCTATAGAATTGAAAAAGATTGGCTTCCCAAGTACCATCGGGATATATTCGGTCTATCCACCTGGTTATAGAAGTATCAGAGGGTATTTCTCGATAATCGAGCATAAAATCTGGCGCACACTCAGGATCTGTTATTGATTCCGTTTTTCCGAACATCAATAGACCTGCGAGAGTGAAGCCTTCGGCCCCTGTTTTTCTATCTTTCCTGTAACCACCAAGTTTACGCATCAGTTCAAGGTCTTCTAATGCAGTCCAGGGATGCGATGGTGTTCGGTTAGCAAACATGGTACGATATTGTCTAAAGGATGCCATATCTATATCGTCCCATGTGTAATTTCGCAATATTCTACTTTCTGTTTTATATTGAGTTGATTCTCTATCCGCAAACATTTGTGTAGGCACGGTGGGCGAACATCTGTAATCGCCCTCGTCATTCCTACGAAATGTGCCAGTCATGGGGTCCCGTCCAACATAAACGGGACGTTGTTCTCTATTGGCTCGTGGAATAATAAATGCCAATAGATAACCTTCGGAATAGGGTAAATCTAATACGTCCTTGTCTGAAAGAAGTGGCAAACTTATAGTATCTTTGTCATTTTGACTTGAGAAAAAGGCTTTCCGTAATTTTGCCACTTCTTCTTTTGTGTGCGGTTTGGCTGAAAAGACATTATTTTTCTCTTTTACGCCAAATATTATAATTCCGCCATCACTATTGGCAAAAGAAGAGTATGTTTCCCAGAATGAACCCGGGAAACCTCCATGAGCTGACTTGAATTCAACTTCTTTACTTTCGTAGCCATTCATTAAATCATCAATGAATGACTGGATTTTGAGACTCTCCCTAATATAATCCTCCATAAGATATATTGATATTTCAGTATTATTCGAGGCGGAGGTGGATGTAGTTGATTATGAAGTCTGCGAGTTTTTCGAGGGGCATGGTCGAGGAGTCGATGCACAGGTCGTAGCTTGTGGCGTGGCCCCAGCGTTTGTCGGTGTAAAAGTTGTAGAAGTTTGCGCGAAGTTTGTTTGTGCGCTCGGCCAGTGCGCGGGCCTCGTCGAGGGTCTCGGTGTCATGTCGGCCTACGATGCGCTTGGCACATTCGTCGATGGGGGCGTGGACGAAGATATTGACCACGTTGTCGACGTCGCGTAGCACATAGTCGGCGCTGCGGCCCACGATTACGCAGGGTTCGCCATTGGCAAGGTCGTGGATGAAATCACACTGTGCCTTATACACGCGGTCGGTGTTTCCGCCGGTCGAATCACCGACCCACGACATGGGGTAAAATCCCATAGAGAATGGAATGATGCTGCCCATAATGCGCGGCACACGCTCGTCGCCTTGTTCGAAGTATTCGATATTGTAGCCGGCTTTTTCTGCGGCCTTTACCAGCAGCATCTTGTCGTAGAAGGCTATGCCGAGGCGTTCGGCTATCATACGGCCCAGGGCGCGTCCGCCGCTGCCGAAGCTGCGGCCTATGGTGATTACATATTTGTCGGGAAGCATGGTCTTGTGAAATTAGAGGTGCCGCTGCCGTTTGTCGTGGCAGCGGCACCTCTGCTATAAGGGGTTTGAATGATTATTTTTCGGCCTTCTTGGTGGCGCGTTTCTTGGGTGCGGCTTTGGCTTTAGGCTCGGCTTTGGCCCTGGTTTTCTTGGGGGCTTCGGCTGCCGGAGCCTCGGTCTTGCACTCGGGGCGGTTGCGGTGCTCGATGTTGTACTGCTCGATATTCTTGCGCATCGAACTCAGCTCCTTGTTGAGGGCCTCGATTTCGGCTCCCTGGTTCGAGATGGTCATAAGCAGCGAGTTGAGTTCCTCGTTGTCGACCTGCGAGGGGAATTCCTCTTCGACACGCATCAGGAAGTCGGCCAGCACGTTCATGTAGTTGGTGAAGGCTGCGAAGTTTGTCTCGTAGGGGCTGAAGGCTGCGCGGTTGTTCATGTAGTAGAAGTGGTCGCAGCTTTGCAGATACTGCCAGTCGCGTTTGAGGGCGCGGTTCTGGCACTGGCGCACACGCTCGGAGGCTGAGTAAAGTTTCTCGAAAGCCTCGTTTTGCAGGCGGTTGCCAAGCCATGCCGAGGTGTCGCGGGCCTCGTCGGCGCTCGATATGGGGTGCATGACGCTCAGTTCGCCTACGGGCTTGATTTTGGCAATAGCCTCCGACGGGGTCACGAAGTCGATACCGTGCTCGGCGGCGAAGCGGGGCAGTGCCTCGAGGAACTGGAAGATGCCTGTCGTGGCTGGGTGAAGGTCGCCGAATGTCTCCATGTTGAGGAAGATGTTGACAATCTGCTCTTCACGCGGTGTAGAGGCAATCCAGTCGATGTATTTGTCGGCTGTGAGGGGGAACTCGCTCCACGAAGTGTCGCTGAAGCGGTATGCGATGTCGTCGCTCAGTTTGCCGTTGCGCAGCAGCAGGCGCAGGTCGGGCGCGGAAGCTGCGGTGTAGATATAGTTGGGCGACTTCCAGCCGAGTATGTGCTTGGCACCTTCGGTAAGAACGCCGTTGAAGCCCATGTCGACGAGCTGTGGTGCCAGGTCGTCGTCATATATAAGCTCGGTGTTGCGAATCACCTTGGGTGTAACTCCGAAGCGGCTGCGGAGTATGCTGCAAGTGTCGGCTACCTGCTGTGCGAACTCCTCGGGGTCGGTGAGCGATGCCAGAGAGTAGGCAAATGGCTGAGCAACGAACTCTACGCACCCTGTATCGGCGAGTTTCTTGAGCACGTCGAGGAATTCGGGCACATAGTGCTCGAGCTGTTCGAGGGCGACGCCCGAGATTGCGATAGAGAAGCGGAAGCGGCCCTGGTTGGCCTCGACCATGCGAAGGAGTGTCTCTGCGGCCGGGATATAGCTGTTGTGGGCTATACGGGTGATGATGTCGTCGTTGGTGAAATCATCAAAGTAGTAGTGGTCGCGGCCGATGTCGAAGAAACGGTAGCGTTTGAGACGGAACGGCTGATGTATCTCGAAGTTAAAACAAATTGCTTTCATTGTCAGGTAAGGTTGGTCGGACGGTTGGAGACTTTGTCGGTCACTTTTTATCGTCCTAATACTTTGTTATATATGTTTATTACCTTCTGGCCGGCCTTGTCCCAGGTAATCTGGGCCACTTCGGCCAGGCCGTCCTCGCGCATCTGGCGGTAGAGGGCGGGATATGAGATGATGGCGTGTATGGCGTCGGCCATGGCGTCGATGTCCCAGTAGTCGGTCTTGATGACGTTGTCGAGGATTTCGGCGCAGCCGCTCTGCTTCGAGATGATTGAGGGCACGCCCATCTGCATTGCTTCGAGCGGCGAGATACCGAAGGGCTCGGATACCGACGGCATGATGTAGACGTCGCTGGCCTTGAGCATCTCGTAGACCTGGCGACCTTTCTGGAAGCCGGGGAAGTGGAAGCGGTCGGCGATGCCGCGCTCGGCGGCGAGGTTTATCATCTTGTTCATCATATCGCCCGAACCGGCCATGACAAAGCGCACGTTGTTGCAGTTGCGCAATACCTTGGCGGCGGCTTCTACGAAGTATTCGGGGCCTTTCTGCATTGTGATGCGGCCAAGGAAGGTGACGACTTTCTCCTTGGTGGCGCGTGGCATCTCGATATCGAGGAGGTCCTGGCTCAGGGGCACAACGGCGTTGTGTACCGTCGTCACCTTGGCCGGGTCGATGCCGTAGTGGTCGATGACAGTCTGACGGGTGAGGTTGCTGACGGTAATCACATGGTCGGCGTGTGTCATGCCGTCGCGCTCGATGCCATAGACGGTGGGATTGGGCTTCCCTCGTGAACGGTCATATTCCGTAGCGTGTACGTGCACCACGAGGGGCTTGCCTGTCACCTGCTTGGCGTGGATGCCGGCAGGGTAGGTGAGCCAGTCGTGGCTGTGGATGATGTCGAAATCAAGCGTGCGCGCGATTACGCCGGCGGTGATTGAGTAGTTGTTGATTTCCTCGAGTATATTGTCGGGGTAGCGGCCCGAGAATTCGATACAGCCCAGGTCGTTGGTGCGCATGTAGTTGAAGTCGGCGTAGATGTGGTCGCGCAACTTATAGTAGAGGTCGGGGTCCATCACCTTGCCGATGCGCGACTCTACATAGTCGCGGTTGACATCGCGCCAGGCCACGGGCACCTGAGAAGTACCGATGATGTTGGCGAAGCTTTTGTCTTCATCGCCGAAGGGTTTGGGGATGACGAATGTTATATCCATGTCGCCGCACTCCCACATGCCTCGTGTAAGGCCGTAGCTGGCAGTGCCCAGGCCTCCTAAGATATGAGGGGGAAACTCCCAACCGAACATTAATGCTTTCATTGTGATAAGGTATTGATAAGATTGGGATTATGCGTTCTGGTCAAAGCGTTTGAGCGTGCGGTATGCCCTGAGCACCTCGGCCACGTTGGTGGCGTGGCTCACGGCGCCACGGCCCGTGTAGGGAGGGTTGCCGTCGTAGAGCTGGCTCAGCGATGCTATGCAGCCCTCGGTCATCTCGTCCTCGAAGCCGATAAGCAGGCGGTCGAGGTATCCTACGCCGCTCATGCCGAATACGCGCAGGTAGGCGTCGGCATAGAAGCCGGCCAGCCACGGGCGCGCAGGGCCGTTGTGCATGGCAAATTCGCGCTCGTCGGGCGAACCAAGGTAGTTGGGGCGGTAGCCGTAGCTCTTAGGCGACAGGGTGCGCAGGCCCTTGGGAGTGAGAAGCTCGCGGGTGACAACGTCGAGCACGCTCTTGCGCTGGCGACGGTCGAGGGGCGAGTAGTCCAGGCCGATTGCGATTGCCATGTTGGGGCGTACCGACGGGTCGGCGTATGTGCCGTCGACAAAGTCGTAGAGATAGCCGCTGGCATTGAGGAAGGTGTCGACAAAGGGTTTCTTCATCTTCTCGGCTGCATCGAGCCATTTTTCACGCTCCTTGGCAAGGTCGTCTACACCTTCGGCAAGGCTGGCGGCAAACATCAGCGCGTTGTACCACAGTGCGTTGAACTCTACCAACATGCCTGTGCGGCGAACGACCGGTGCGCCGTTGAGCACCGAGTTCATCCACGATGCCGGGCGTATGTGGCCGTCGGTGCTGAGCAGGCCGCTGTCGGGGTCGACAAACAGGTTGGGATATCCGCCACGTAGTATGTCGTCGACGAGCTGTGCGACAGGCTCGAAATATTTGTCGCGGCAGGCTTCGATGCCTACGGTCTTGGCATACTGCTGTATGGCCCATATAGCCCACAAGGGGATGTCGGGCAGGTCGATACCTTGTATATGCTTAGACAGCTCGCCTGTGTCGGCAAAGCGTATGAGCGATTTAAGGGCGGTGTCGCATATGGCCTCGAAGTCGGCGCGGTGGTCGATGGCGAGTGTCAGGCCGGGGAGTGCCATGAAGGTGTTGCGTGCAAGCACCACGCCCCAGGGGAAGCCCGAGATGATATACGAGCCTTCGCCACGGTGTATATAGAATTGCTTTGCGCTGTTTTTGAGGCAGTTGAAGAACGAGGTGCGTGGTGTGCGGCTTGCAACCTCGGCCTCGTACATCTTGGTCAGGTTGCGGGTGTTTACCTCGCTTACGCCGGCCGAGAAGATAATCGACTCGCCTTTCTTGATTGGCACTTCGAAATAGCCCGGTACCCACAGGTCTTCGCAGTAGGGCACGCCGCGTTCGAGGTCTTTGACATACTCGATGCCGTTGTACCAGTTGGGCTCGTCGACCCATGTGGGTTTGCGGTTAAACTGCATGTAGAGCGTGGGATAGCCTTTGTAGAGGCATGTGGCCACACCGTTTTGTACTTGTTCGATGTCGCGGTTGATGGCATCGTTGGCTACACACAGGCTGTTGACTTCGCGGAAAGCCAGGAAGGGGCGGAAACGGAGCGTCGTGGCCGAGTGGGCCTCGACAAGTGTGTAACGTATTAAGATACGGTTTTCCTGGCTGATAAAAATTTTCTCCTTGGTAAGGATTACGCCGCCCACGCGATAAGTCATGCGGGGTACTTCCTCGCAGTCGAACTCACGGATATACTTGTGGCCGGCCGGGCTGTACACTCCGCCCTGGTAGCGGTGTATACCCAGGTTGAAAGGCGCACCGTGCTGTATTACGGTCTCGTCGAGGCTCGACAGCAGCACGTGCGGCTTGTTGTCCATCTCCTCGATAGGTATCACTAACAGGCCGTGTTGTTTGCGAGTGTTGCATCCAACGAGCGTCGTGCAGTGGTATGCCCCGGCCTGGTTGGTGCGGAGCATCTCTTTCGGGAGCGACTGGTCCAAGTTGATGAGCAGATTCTTATCAAATTTAAGATAACTCATTTTGGTGTTTAGGATTATTATAATATGGTTTGTGTTTTTATGCGTCATGGGTCGGGAAAACCGTGGTTTTCCCAACACCGTGCGAATTTAAAACAAAAACTCTGAAAAACCAAGGAAATATGTCCTTAAACATATATTTCAAAGTTTTCGCAAGCATTATACTTGAATTATGTAACCTTAATAAAAACAAGTTCTGCAAGTATGCCGCGTGTTGGTGCGGCTATGCTTGCAGAACTCGTAATGTCGTTATTATAGGCCCGGTGTTATGTTACGCCGGGGCGTGTGGTGCAAGTGTTGGTCTTATCTGCGGTTGTTGCGTTTGTCCTAGCCGTCTTTGCCGGCCTTGGCAAATTTGCCGCCGTTGCCCTGTGGGCCGTTGACAAAATTGTTCTCAAGGAATTTTACATACTGCTCGGGGGTGAGTATGTCTTTGATTTTTGCCAGCATCTCGGTGCGGTTGGCCTTGAAGTTTGCGGCGCGGTCGGCACGTTCTTTCTGACGGTCGGCTTTCTTCTCGGCCTTGGCCTGGTCGCGACGTGCCTGGCACTCGGTCTTGAGGGCGTCGATTTTTGCCTGCTGGTCGGCGGTGAGGTTGAGGCCCTCGAAGGCGTTGACGCAGGGACGCGGTGTGCAGGGCTTTACAGCCTGGGTGCACTGCTGGTCATTGCTGCAGGTGTTGGTGCAGTCGGCGGGTTTCTGGGCGAAGGCGCTGCCGATGCCGGCGGCAAGAACGAGGGTTGCAATAAGGATTTTCTTCATGTTCGATTATATGTTTTTAGAGATTGTTATTTCTTTCGGCTTTCGTAGACTTTGACGCTTTTCTCGCCTTTAGGTTTAAAACGCGGCTGAGTTTTAACCTCGTTTAACAAAAATGCGGCCGTCATTGCCCGGAGGCGTAGACGGCCGCATCGTGTTGCTTTGCAACGTTTTATGGTGGATAATCTATCGTGGTTTAGTAGTTTTCCGGCTTGCGTTCAAACCATCCCTGCGGCATGCCGCATACGGGGCAACGCTTGGGCGCGGCCTTGGCCGAGATGGTGAAGCCGCATCGACGGCACATCCATTCTACCGGTTCGGCATCTTCGAAGACGGTGCCGTTTTCCATGCGCTCGAGCAGTTTGAGGTAGCGTGCCTCGTGCATCTGTTCTACGCGGGCAATAAGCTTATAGGCATTTGCGATTTGAGGGAAACCCTCGTCCTGGGCTGTCTTGGCAAAGCTTTCGTAGAGGTCGCTCCACTCTTCGCGTTCGCCGGCGGCGGCAGCGGCAAGGTTATGTGCAGTGTCGCCGATTACGCCTGCTGGGTATCCGGCATTTACCTCGACTATGCCGCCTTCGAGCAGCGAGAAGAACATGCGCGCGTGGCTGAGTTCCTGCTCTGCGGTCTCGAGGAATATTGCTGCTATCTGTTCGTAGCCCTCTTCTTTGGCTTTTTCGGCAAAGAGTGTATAGCGTGAACGGGCCTGGCTTTCTCCTGCAAACGAGGCCAGGAGGTTATGTTCGGTTTTGGTACCTTTTAAACTTTTCTGCTCCATGTCATAATTTTATTGGTGTAGTGTCAAGATAACAAGCGACACGGGGCGTTTGTTCACCGACAACTCATATTTTAACAATGCGCTTCGAAAACGTAAAAAGCGTCAAAAGATGCTAAATCGCACAACGTTAATGCATTTAGTTTGTTTTAAAAGTAACTTATGATTAACGCTAAGACTATAAATATGGGAACAAATACTTTTCAAAATAAATTGCTGTCTGTTCAGCGCAACCTGCTTAATTTCGCTTACACGCTGACTTCGAACCGCGACGATGCGTATGACCTGTTGCAAGACACGACCCTCAAGGCCCTCGACAGCGAGGATAAATATGTAGAGAATGTCAACTTCAAAGGGTGGATTTTTACCATCATGCGCAATCTCTTTATCAACAAGTACCGCAAGGAGTCGCGTTCGGTGGTGGTGGTTGACCAAAGCGACGACCTCTACCAGCTCAATTTCTCGCAGGATTCGGGTTTCGAAACGCCCGAGGGGGCCATTAACGCCAAGGAAATAGAGGCCGTGATTGCTTCGTTTTCAGACGAATACCGACAGCCTTTCACGCTTTATATATCGGGCTACCGCTATGCCGAGATAGCCCAGCGCATGAAGCTGCCGCTGGGTACGGTAAAGAGCCGCATACACCAGGCACGTATCAAGTTGCAGGCTTTGTTGGCCGATATGCGTTACGACTGAAAGTGTTAAACAGCTATCTGAAATGTTAAAAACGATACCGCGCGTGATTTTTTTTTGCTAAAAATTTTTGCATTTCAAAAATCTGCCGTAACTTTGCAGCACTTTTGAAGCAAATATGTTTTATTACTAAATTGGAAATAAGATGAAAAAGTTAGTTCTTATGCTTGCTGTAGTATTCAGCATGTCGTTCTTCGCTTGCGGTAACAAAGAAGCTGCTGCTGAAGCAGAAGTTGCTGCTGACACCGTTGCAGTTGTAACTGAGGAAGCCGCTGCTGAAGTTGTCGACACCCTCACCAACGACACAACTGTTGTCGTAGAAGAGGCTGCTGAAGTTGCTCCCGTTGAAGAAGCTAAATAAATTAAGCCTACTCATAGCTCTCAGGCCAATGCCTGATTGAGTTCTCCAACCACTATTCGGCCGTCAGTATCCACTGACGGCCGATTTTTTATAGTGCGAATTCTCCAAGGCCCTGGCGCAGTATCGAGGGCTCGGTGCTGTCGGTAAGGTCGACTACGGTCGAGCCGGTGGTATGTCCGGGGCCTCCGTCGATGGTAAGGTCGAGGTCTGCGGTGCCGTCGTATTTGAGTGCTATGGCCTCGGCGTCGGTCAGGTCTGCGTCGTCGTCAGGCGTTACCGACGAGGTCATTACCGGGCCGCCGAGTTCGCGTGCCAGCGCGATGGAAAACGAGTTGTCGGGTATGCGGATGCCCACGCTCTTGCGGCCCTTGAACACCTTTGGCAGTTTGAGCGAGGCCGGTAATATAAAGGTGTACGGCCCCGGCAGGTAGCGGCGCAGGATGCGGTAGGCCGCGTTGTCGATACGCGCATATTCAGCGGCCTCCGATATGTCGGCGCATACTATTGCGAGAAGGTTCTTGGCCGGGTCGATGCCTTTGATGCGGCATAGGCGTTCGATGGCGCGGTTGTTGAGCCCGTCGCACCCGAAGGCATAAAGCGTGTCGGTGGGATAGATGATAATCTGCCCCTCGCGCAGGGCCTCGGCGGCCTCGGCCACGGCGCGGGCGTCGGGCGTAGTGCCGTAGTTCTTAAATATTCTCATGGCTGGTAGGGTGGTAACTTGTTTTGATGTTAGATGCCGAGGCGTAGGCCCTTAGCAATCGTAGGGCAATTGCTTCGATTTCCTCCTTGCTTTGTTCGCCGGGGCCGTATAGGTTGACTGTCATGGTGATATGCTTAGTCCCTTCCGAAAGCTTTGTGCGCTCATTGTCGGATGTAGGCGTGCCCACGCCGCCAACGGCATCGCGATATACGGGTAAGCCGGCGATATTGAGCGGCCCGCGTCCTATGGCCTCGAATGGTTCGCCCTCGTCGCCTACGCCGAGGGTAAGCGTGTCGCCGACGAAGCGCTCGGTGTCAAAGCCGCCTATCGAGTGGCCGGTCAGCAGTGATATAAGGTTGATGAGGTCGATAAGTGTGAGTGTGCGGTATAGGTCGAGGCCCTTGACTGCGCGGCGGCTCAGTGCCTCGGCGCTGGGCCGGTAGCGGTTAGGTTCTTTGCCGCAGGCCTTATATGCTGTGCGGGTGGCATCTATGGCCGGTCGGTGGCGTATGTCCTCGATGGCATAATGCTCCTTGATTGAAGCGCAGGCGTCTTCTATTTCCTTCCACAGCGCGTCGCTGGTGGGCGCGTTGGTCACGTCGGCCTCGATGAGCAGTACTTCGAGGCCGGGGGCCGCAGCGCGTATTTTGGGGTCAAATACAATGTTCATAGCCACAAAAATACGCAAAAAAGCTTGAAATGACACATCCGCGTCGCTAAAAAATTTGGTCATGCCGCAAAAAATGCTTAACTTTGCAGGCCATTACGAAGATGCGCCTTACCAGCGCCTATCTTAACTACTTGACTAATACGTATTAAAGAGTTTATAAAATGAAAAAAGACATTCATCCCGCCAACTACCGCGAAGTGGTATTTAAGGACATGTCGAACGACGAAACCTTTATCACCCGTTCGACCGTTGCTACTCGCGAGACAATCGAAATTGATGGCGTGACCTATCCCCTGGTGAAACTTGAAATCACCAGCTCTTCGCACCCCTTCTTCACCGGCAAGCAGAAACTCGTCGACACCGCCGGCCGCGTCGACAAGTTTATGAGCCGTTACTCGGTTCGCAAGAAATAATCCTTTCGGGGAGTTTGGCCGTGCCCCTTGCGCAAGGGTGCGGCTACGCAGAGGACGCCACTACGGCGCCCTCTTTCATTTTTTATAAAAATTGTAAACTGCGGCTGTTTGTTAAATTTTTTTTGTAATTTTGAGCGATAAATACAACAAAGCCACCGTATGTCTGCTCAAAAGCCCGAGGAAAATGCCGACCTGACTGCACGTCTGCGCAGCCCGCAGACCGTGCGTGCGGCTTTCGACGAGGCCATGCGCCTATATGCCGAGCCTTTGTATTGGCAAATCAGACGATTGGTGCAGAACCACGATGATGCCGACGATATACTGCAGAACACATTTATGAAGGCGTGGATGTCGCTCGAGAATTTCCGTGGCGAGGCCAAGTTGAGCACGTGGCTCTATAAAATTGCTATAAACGAGAGCATAAGCTTTCTCGAAAAAGAGCGCAAACGTCGGCACCTGTCGCTCGACGACCAGGAGGCCGAGATGGTGTCGCAGATTGCCGCCGACCATCAGTTCGACGGCGACGAGCTCGCACGAAAGCTACAGGAAGCGGTGGCCACGCTGCCCGAAAAGCAACGTATAGTGTTTAATATGAAGTATTTCGACGACATGAAGTACGAAGACATATCCGACATACTCGGCACCACCGTCGGCGCGCTAAAGGCTTCTTATCATCTCGCTGTAAAAAAAATAGAACAGTTCTTCGACCAAGCCGATTAAACCTTTTAACTCCAGAAGAGTCAAAGAAAGAAAAGCGTAAAATCCTCATCATGGCAAATAACAACGAAAACATACTTGACAAGGCCCGGACTGCCGGACTTGCCCGTCCGCAGGCAGGCATGAGCGTGCCCGACGGATATTTCGAGGCTTTTGCCGACCGCATGACCTCAAGGTTGCCCGAACGCCCCGAGCTGCTTGTCGCCGACACCCCTTCGCCACAACGCAGTTTCTGGACTGCCGTGAGGCCGTATGTGTATATGGCGGCGATGTTTGCCGGTGTATGGTGCATGCTCCATATATTTCACTCGCTTTCGGGCAAGGGCGAACTGGCTCCGATGGATAGTAACCCCGTGTTGGCAAGCGCCCTCGCTACCGACGATTTAGTTTACGACTATGTGCTTACCGACGTGTCGGCCCGCGACGTGGTCGACCAGTTTATGGACGACGGCCTCATTGACGAAGACTTCGATATGGACGAGTTTTCACAAGACTTGGCCGTGGATGCTGATACAAACCAAATTCTACCACAATAGTTTGCAATACCTGTTGGATGAATTAAATTAGTGCATATTTTACTTGACCCTAAAATCCGCAAGCAATCTCAATGGCAATCTCAATTGCAGTAAAGAGCTTG
>ERZ778504.1954-NODE-1954-length-12557-cov-11.003199_pt1 | contig 12557 bp, 11 predicted proteins | sample MGYA00510046_ERZ778504 | MGnify/ENA primary metagenome ERZ778504 (study PRJEB29527, sample SAMN07138964) | mouse gut metagenome | material: feces | host: mouse | place: China:Nanjing | collected 2016-01-25 ...
GCGGTTATTCTTCAGCTGTTCTACAACTATATCGTTTCGAAGATCGACTCGCTCGTGAACGATATGGAGGATTCGTCCATTACGCTGATGGACATCCTGACGGCCTACAACAAGAAATAATCACGGTTAACGTTAGTCACAAACCATCATGAAAAAGATTCTTAACATATTGCTGGGCGTTATGATGGCCATCACCGCAGTCCTTCTGGTCTACGCGATGGCTACCGGAGGCTCGGAAGCAGCGATCGGCGCGAACCTGATCTGGGGATACTTCCTCTTCGTGTTCGCCATCGCCGCCGCTCTCTTCTGCGCCGTCTTCGGAATGATCAAGAACCCGGCAGGCATCAAGGGGACCATCCTCTCCGTAGCGTTGATTCTGATCGTCGTGGGCGTGTCGTACTTCTATTCGGCCAGCCATACGGTGAACATCATCGACCTGCAGAACAACGGGTTCTTCGGCCACGGCGAAACCGTAATTACCGAAACGAGCATCCTGGTGACCTACGTCGCTTTCGTCGCCGCCTTCCTGACGGCCATCGTTACGGAAATCCGGGGCGCCCTCAAATAATCGAAACCAAATGGCAACGGATAAAAGAAAAGTACAGGAAATCAACGCCGGCTCGATGGCCGACATTGCCTTCTTGCTGCTGATTTTCTTCCTGGTCGCCACTACCATGAACACCGACACGGGTCTTGCTCGCATGCTCCCGCCCATTCCTCCCGAAGACCAACAGCAGGAGGAAGTCAAGGTCAAGGAACGCAATCTTTTCCTTGTGCTCATCAACGGTAGCGGTCAGATCATGGCGGGACAGCCCGGCAAGCAGGAGTTCATCGAGCTTCGCGACCTCAAGAACAAAACCCGGGAGTTCGTGCTCAACCCCCTGGAAGACGAAGACCTTCCCGAAAAGGAAGAGACCGTCTTCGATCTTCCCGACGGCAGCAAGTGGACCTATCCGGTAAGTTTGGGCGTCGTTTCGCTGCAGACCACCCGCGATACGGGCTACCAGCCCTACATCATGGTGCAGAACGAACTGGCGCGCGCTTTCAACGAGATCCGCGATGAGGTGGCCCTCAAGAAGTTCGGCGACAAGTTCGAGTCGCTGAATTCGGAACAGCGCGACATCATCACCAAGGCCGTTCCTCTGAAAATTTCCGAGGCTGAGCCGCGTAACATCAAGAAGTAAGATTATGGCAGTAATGAAAAAGAAGGGCAACAAAGGCTTGCCCCCCATTTCGACAGCGTCGCTTCCCGACGTGATCTTCATGATCCTCTTCTTCTTCATGGTCTCCACGACCATGCGCGACCAGGAGCTCCTGGTGCGTTACAAGCTCCCCGAGGCTACCGAGGTGCAGAAACTCGAAAAGAAGTCGCTCGTCAGCTACATCCATATCGGACAGCCGTCGCTGGCCATGCAGGCCAAGTTCGGTACGGCTCCGCGTATCCAGCTCAACGACTCCTACAAGACCGCCAAGGACATCCTCGACTTCTGCGCCGCCGAGCGCGACAAGCTTAGCGAGTCGGACCGTGCCCTGATGACCATCTGCCTCAAGGCCGACGGCACCACCAAAATGGGTATCATCACCGACGTCAAGCAGGAGCTGCGACGCGCCAACGCGCTGAAGATCTCCTATGCGGCTTCCAAGTCGCTCGGATATTAATCCGACCTTCCGCTCTCTCTCGACGGGCCCTCTGCAGGGTCCGTCGTTTTTTTATTCTCTTGGATCCCCATGTTCCTTGTTCTTGCCCGGAATGATATATCGTGGAGATTCCGATTCTGTTGTTCGGCAACGTTAACGTTCGGCGACAGCCGGCGCTGCAATCGGGACAGCCGGCGGGACGGCGCAGATGGCAGACGGTCGGAGGGGCGGGTTTCTTTCGAAACCCACGCACCGACTCCTCCAACTTTCACCCAAAAGAAAAATAGCCTTGCAGATGCTTGGACGCAGCGCACGGAGCGTCCGTAAGCTCGATGCGGCTCGTAGAGCGGCTCTACGGAGTTCGCATCGAAATGCAGACAGCCCACGTAGATAGCTCCGGATCCGCTGGCCGCAGAGGAAGACGAAGTCCAGACGAAACCATTCGTGCCGACACCCGTCATGGCCCCGTCGTCACGGTTGCGGCAGCCCGTAGCAGGCGCTATGAAGCAATCGCTCGGAGGAATGCAGCGGAGGATGCGGAACAATGGTTTTTGCAACGAATGTCGATGCGTTGGGCGGCTATTTTGAGCCGTGCGGGCCGCAGCCTTGGCCGGCGGAGGCCCGCAAGCGTGCCCCGCAGGCTGCGCCCGAATCCCCGACAGACTTACTTTGTCATTCTGAGCAAAGCGAATCGACGAACGCAGCGAGCGCAGAGGCCGCAAGCGGCCTCTGCTTCGCAAGGAGGAGAAAGACAAACGAAGTGCAGTCAAGAATCTATAACAATAGAGTAACAGATTCTTCGTCGATCTTCCGATCTCCTCAGAATGACAATGCTGCCTTTGCATTGAATCATTTCGGGTTGGAAACTCATTCAAGTGCTCGCCCGGGGCCGGCTGCGAGGGTCGCGCTTTTGGCGCGAGCCGGCCCCGGGCGCAAGGTCAAAGACCTTGAAATGCCAATTACTTGTACATTGTTCGCAAACTCCGCGGCAGACTGGAATAAGCAACTGGCGACAACGCGAGAGGTAGAGGGGAAAAGTGTTTGGGGCGGCTACGGCTTGTAGTGATAAACACCGGCTTAGCCGGGCGAGCCGAAGCCCCGCCATGCGGAGGCTCGCAGAATTTACAAATCCCCGTTCTTAACGGGGCTCGCCCCGCTGGCTTCGGCACGAGAATATCTCCTGCGCCTCTATCAAAACCGGGAAGTAACTGCGGCTGACGCGATTCTGCGAATTGCCCCGTAAACAACAAATTCCTTTGACCCACCTGCGCCATTACGCCGCCAGCGGATTGCTGAATCTGCCGACCGCTCCGGTGCGACCTTTCGATAAGCTGCACGCGGAACCGAACTTGTTCGGGAACTCTGCCGCAACAGTAAAAGATCGTGAAAACAGACCGTAGTCCGCACCGCTCCGGGTCATGAAAGGCTGTATGTTAAGACGTCCAGCAACTCGGACCGAGCACCGACGTCAGAAGTCAAGCATCGGAAGTCGGCGCCGGACACCAAAAATCGGGCATTAGAAATCGAAAAATCGCATATCCACCCGGCGGCCACAGCATTCATAACCGGCCTCCCGGAGATCACTCACCGAAAGGCAACTCCAACTGATCGATTTCGTGATTGAATGTGAGCCGATGGTAAGGCGTAACGCCGAACTCGCGAACGGCAAGGCGGTGCTCACGCGTAGGATACCCCTTGTTCGTCCGCCATCCATACTCGGGATATTCGTCGGCCAGACGACGCATATATTCATCGCGGTGCGTTTTGGCCAGAACCGAAGCCGCCGCAATGTCGGCATACTTGCCGTCGCCCTTCACGATGCAGCAAAACGGAATCTCCAGCGTCGAACGGAAACGGTTGCCGTCGATGGCCAGAAACCCGGGCTGCGGAGCGAGCCGCGCCACGGCCAGCGACATGCCCTCGAACGACGCATTCAGAATGTTGATCTCGTCGATGCGCGCCGGCGACACCGCCTCGACGGCCCAGGCCACCGCTTCGCGCTCGATCACCTCGCGCAGCCGGTCGCGGTTGCGTTCGGTCATCCGCTTCGAATCGTCGAGCAGCGGGTCGCTGAAATCGGGCGGAAGAATCACCGCCGCCGCAAAAACCGGCCCGGCCAGACACCCCCGGCCCGCCTCGTCGCAGCCGGCTTCCAGGAGTTCATACTGATATTGCGTTTCGAGCATATGGCAAAATTACGAACTTTTTCGCTATTTTTGTCTTCCCAACTATTTCGCCCGCATGAAATTCAACCTTGCCCGCCAATCTTTCTTCCCGGCCTTCTTCACGCTGGCCGCGTTGGCTGCCACCGCTGTCTACGCTCCGCACGCAGGCGAAACAGCCGCCACGGTCGCCGCTTCCGCCTCCGACAGCGTGCTGTGGTTGCCCGGCGAACTCCTGCAACGCTTCCAGGCCGCATTTCCACAATGGGCCCAGGCCCTTACCTGCCTGCTGATCGTCATCGCCGGCACGCGCGCAGGATACCTTCCCGTACACTACAACCTTTACACCGCCAACACCTGCCTGGCCATCCCCTTCTTCGGTATCGTCGCCTGCGGACTCACGGCCGGACTCGCCGACCTCTTCACGTTCGTCGCCGTTCTGCTGCTGGTGCTCTCGATCCGCAACTTCTGCCGCTCCTACTCGCCCAATTATGCGTTCGACGCCATATTCAGAGGCTCGCTCTACCTCGGCACACTGGTCGTCGTCTGCCCCAAGGCCTCGCCGCTGCTCCTGCTCCTGCCGCTGGCCCTCATCCAGTTCCACCGCACGGTCCGCGAACTGATCATCGCCCTCGCCGGAGTCCTGCTCCCGGCACTCACGCTCTGCTATGTCAACTGGGGCGCCGGACATCCGTTCCTCGACCCGATGATCGCACTCGGCCACGAAATCATACGGGGCGAACTCTTCAGCGTCTTCTTCGGACGGACGCTGTTGTCGCAATTCCTCGGCGGCGCGCTCCTGTTCAGCTTCGTGCTGGGCATCTCCGCGTTCCAGGCCGAGCTCTATGCCATCAGCGTCAAGGCCAAGCGCATCCTTGTCTTCCATATCGAAGCCATGCTGCTCGTCGCGGTCGCCGCGGCATTGCCCAGCGCCCCGACCGCCGTCTTCGCGCTGGCCGCCGTCCCGGCCGCCGTGATCGCACCGTGGTTCTTCATACGCACCCACCCCATTGTGGCCCAACCGGCCTACCTGCTGCTGCTCGGCGGAGCGCTGGCAAACGTTTATTTACAATAAAATATTTGGACTTAATATTGGTAAATTTGGCTCAATATCAACTCTCGCGTCCGTATTTACCATTTTTAATTTTACAAATCGAAGTTTAGATTGTAATTTTGGAGTGCAACAAAAGTGACGCAACACGTTGTTTGCAAAAACAAAAATTAACAATCACACGATGAAAGATTCATTGAATTCGTCGGCTCAGCAGCCGATGATCGTGAAGTATGTCGAAACGCTTCACACGGGCATCCAATCGCAAACTCTGTCGCGCTATGCCATCGGATATGTGCTGCGCGGCACGATGTACATTTACGATGGGGACAAACGCCGCAAGCTCACGCGCGGCGATGTCTTCTATCTCGGTATCGGCCACCACTATATCGAGCACTTCCCGGAGAACGGCCAGCCCTTCGAGCAGATTCTGGTGTACTACACGCCCACCGATCTGCAGCGCATTCTGCTCCATCTGAACATCACCTACGGACTGACCATTTCCAACTCCCATTCGTGCGACAACTGCAACAGCCGCATGCACGTGACCATGCCCGCATGGAACGCCATCCGCAACTTTTTCCTCAATACCAACAACTACCTCCGCGACGATGATTTCCGCCACGACGAGACGGCCGAAAACATCAAGATGACCGAATTGATCTATCTGATCGCTTCGCACGAGGACTGCTGCATCAAAAGCAAGTTGCTGAGCAATGTCGACGCAGCCAAGGAGAACTTCGAACAGATCGTCTACGACCACATCTTCAAGGATATTTCCATCGACGAGCTCGCGCGGCTGACCAACCGTTCGCTCACTTCGTTCAAGAAGGAGTTCCGCCGCCATTTCCAGATGCCGCCCCACAAGTGGTATATCCGCCAGCGGCTCATGCACTCGCGTCTGCTGCTGATCTCCACCTCGAAATCGATCTCCGAGATCGGCAACGAATGCACCTTCCCCAACACGTCGCACTTCATCAAACTTTTCAAGAAAGAGTATTCCGTGACGCCCGCCACCTATCGCAACCGGCACATGAGCGCCATGGAAGCCCAACCCGCCGCCACGGCAGAAGAGGTGCGCGAAGCCCTTTAATCAAAATCTTAATAATGGACATCCCGCGCCGACCCGCCGATAGCGACTTTACAAAAACCGAAGGAAAAAAGCCAAAAACAAGACAAAATTATTTTGTTTTTCATAAAATTCCGATTATCTTTGTATAGCAAGAGCGGGGAGAAATCCCCATTCTCATCAACCTAACCAACCTAACCGAGAATCCCGAAGACTTTCCAGTCTTCGGGATTCTTCTTTGTTCATTCGGGCGAGCAAGCATCCGGTGCGTTCGCCCCGGCGGCAACTTCCGCAGATGCTGGACGCAGCGCACGGCGCGCGCTACCGAGCGGGCACCTGCTGACGAACAAAGCGGATACACCGTCCTAGCCGTGAAATACAAGATGCCACCATAATAGTGACCGGCCATGAACGGAGACGAAGAGAAATACTCGCCATTCACGCCGACGCTCTCCAAGGCTCCGTTCACACGGTCGCGGAAGCCCGCAGCAGGGCTGTGGAGCAATCGCTAAAGGGAATGCGGCGGAGAGGGAACAAAACAATTCAGAATTCACAATGCAAAATTAAGAAGTAGTTTGTCATTCTGAGGAGCATAGCGACGAAGAATCTGTATGCTGACGGTACAGATGTTTCGCTTCGCTCAACATGACGGCAGTGAGCATGCCTCAAAATGCGACCTCTACCGAGATTAATCACAAAATTGGGAATGGTGAATTCTGAATTGTTTCCAGCTCCGCGGCAGACTGGTATTGTCAACTGGCGGCAACGCAAGTTGGAAATAGGAATTGTTATCCGGCAGGCTGGTAAAGCTCGAATCGCAAACACCGGCTTCAGCCGTGCGAGCCGAAGCCCCGCCGCGCGGAGGCTCGCAGAATTTACAAATCCCCGTTCTTAACGGGGCTCGCCCCGCTGGCTTCGGCACGAAAACATCTGCGGCACCACTATCGAAACCGGGAAGTAACTGCGGCTGACGCGATTCTGCGAATTGCCCGCAAACAACAATTTCCTTATAAAACCCTCCGCGCCATTACACCGCCAGCGGACTGCTGAATCTACTACCTCTCTGACAAGAGCCATAGCCTTTGCCATTCCGGGTGTGAAGTTGCCGAATCAAAGGTAAAGACGAAAAGTTAAAAGCGAAAAGTTCAGGCGGAGAAATACACAGCGCTGTTTCCCGAACCATCCCATCCTACCGTCAATCTGAGTGCAGGCGGATCGACGAACGCCGCGAGTGCAGAGACCGCTTGCGGACTATGCCTCGCAAGGAGGAGAAAGACAAACGAAGTGCAGTCAAGAATCTATTCTGGGCAAGGTTACAGATTCTTCGTCGCTATGCTCCTCAGAATGACAAACTACTTCTTAATTGTGCATTAATCCCCCTACGGGGGCTTGACTTTGGCTGTGCCTTGGATGGGCGGCGCCTTGGTCATGTCCGAACAAGTTCGGAATGACTCTCGGCTTGCACCATCATCACTCCTGCTCGGTAAAGCCCGTAAACGGTCTTTACTCTCGCTTAATCGTAAAGTTGTGAATTCTGAATTTTGAATTGTTTTGCCTCCCCGCGACAAAGAGAGTGAAAAACAAGAATCCGGATCGGACCCAGCGCAAAAACCGGATATTTCGCCCGCGAACGGCGCAGGAGGGCGACGCACGGCAATCCGCCACAGAAATATGGGAAAAGACTAAGAATTCTCGATTCTTTTTCGTATTTTTGCGTCAATTGGAAAATAATGAACTTGAATGCCGAAGTTGCATGACAAGGTAGACGTACTCGGAAAACCCGGATGGCTGAAGATCCGGCTGCATCGCACGGCCGACTATGCCGACGTGCGGCGGATCGTCGAAAAACACAAGTTGCACACCATTTGCAGCAGCGGCCGTTGTCCCAACCAGGCCGAATGCTGGAGCCGGAGGACCGCAACTTTCATGATCCTGGGCGACATCTGTACTCGCGGCTGCCGTTTCTGCGCCACGCAGACGGGCAGGCCCCTCGCCCCCGATCCCGACGAGCCGCGGCGGGTTGCCGAGAGCGTCGCACTGATGAAACTGAGGTATGTCGTCGTGACTTCCGTCACGCGCGACGATCTGCCCGACGGAGGCGCCCGCCATTGGGCCGCCACCGTGGAAGCGATCCGCCGACGGAATCCCGACGCCGCAATTGAGCTCCTTATTCCCGATTTCGATGCGCGGCCCGACCTGCTGGACACGGTCATCGCATCGAAGCCCGACATCATCGGGCACAACATCGAAACCGTCGAGCGGCTGACCCCCGCCGTACGTTCCAGAGCCCGGTACCACACCAGCCTGGAAACGCTGCGTTACCTGAGCAGCCGGGGCGTCGCCACGAAAAGCGGCCTGATGGTCGGTCTCGGCGAGAGCGATGACGAAGTATTGCAGACCCTGGGCGACCTGCGCGAAGCGGGCGTCGGGATCGTGACACTCGGCCAGTACCTTCGGCCCACTCTGGAGCACTACCCCGTTGCGGCGTACATTACTCCCGAAAAATTCGAAAGGTACCGGCTCCGGGCCCTGGAGATGGGCTTCGGCTATTGTGCCAGCGCTCCGTTGGTGCGTTCGTCGTACATGGCCGAAGAAGCGCTCCGCAGTACGAAAGGCCCGCAGCAATGAAAGCCCGTTGCCGCGACCTCGGAAAGATGGATTACGCCGCCTGCTGGGAACTGCAGCGGTCGCTTTTCGAGGAGCTTCTCGCCAAGAAGGAGCGGCAGCGGCAGAACGGCGCAGACGGCGGCGCAGTTTCCGACGAAGCCGGCACCGTGTTGCTCGTCGAGCATCCGCCGGTCTACACGTTGGGCAAGAGCGGCCGCACGGAAAACCTGCTGGTCGACCGCACGGCGCTTGAGCGGATCGGAGCACAGTTCTTTCACATAGACCGCGGCGGGGACATCACGTTCCACGGCCCGGGGCAGCTGGTCTGCTACCCCATCCTCGACCTCGAACGCATCGGGATCGGATTGCGGGAGTACATCGACCGGCTCGAAGAAGCCGTCATCCGCACCGTCGCCCGCTACGGCATCGCGGCGGGCCGCATCGCCGGTGCTTCGGGCGTGTGGATCGAACCCCGCGGACCCATGCCCCGCAAGATTTGCGCCCTGGGCGTGCGGTCGTCGCGTTTCGTGACGATGCACGGATTCGCGCTGAACGTCACCACCGATCTCGCGTGGTTTTCGCGGATCAACCCGTGCGGATTCAGCGACCGCGGCGTGACCTCGATCGCCCGCGAAACAGGCCGAGAGGTCGCAATGGAAGAAGTGAAACGGCTGGTTCTCGACGAATTGGGGAAGCGGCTGAGCCTTGAAATGAAGCCTTGACTTGCGGGCTGAACCCGCAGCGCACCGGTGGGCTTCACGCGGCGGGTTCCGACCCGCAAAAACCGAACGGCCGGCAAAAAACAACCGTTCGCCAAAAAGAGAAAAAGTAAATGTTAAAATATATAAATAACAGTTCGTATGCCCATAGAAAAACGTTGGGTAGTGAAACCGCAAGGCGATGCCGAAGCGGTGGCCGCGCTGTCGGCTGCGCTGAAGCTCTCGCCCGTGCTGGCGAATCTACTCGTACAGAGAGGCATAGACACCGTAGAAAAGGCGGAGAAGTTCTTTAGGCCCAGCCTCGCCGACCTCCACGATCCGTTCCTGATGAAGGACATGGAGAAGGCGGTCGAGCGGGTCGAGCAGGCCGTCGCGAACAATGAGAAAATCATGGTTTACGGCGACTACGACGTCGACGGTTGTACGGCCGTCGCGCTGGTCTACAAGTTCCTGCGCCGGATCGGGCACAAAAACCTGACCTTCTACATCCCCGACCGCTACACCGAGGGTTACGGTATCTCGGTCAAGGGCATCGACCTCGCCGCCCGCAAGGGCGTGGGGTTGATCATCGCCCTCGACTGCGGCATCAAGGCCATGGAAAAGGTCGTCTATGCGAAAGAGAAAGGCGTGGATTTCATCATCTGCGACCATCACCTCCCGGCCGAGGAGATCCCCCGCGCCGTAGCCGTTCTGGACCCCAAGCGGGTCGATTGTTCCTATCCGTTCGACGAGTTGTCGGGTTGCGGCGTGGGCTTCAAGCTCGTGCAGGCCTACGCCCAGAAGAACGGCATCCCGTCGGAGCAGATTCTCGACCTGCTCGACCTGCTGGTCGTCAGCATCGCGTCGGACATCGTGCCGTTGGTCGACGAGAACCGCATTCTGGCCTACTTCGGTCTGAAAAGCCTCAACCGCGAGCCGTCGAAAGGTCTGTTGTCGATCATCAAGATCTGCGGGTTGGACAAGCACAACATCACCATCGACGACATCGTCTTCAAGATCGGTCCCCGCATCAACGCCGCCGGGCGCATGCGCATGGACGAGAACGACGAGAACGCTTCGCCGTCGGGCGGCCATGCCGCCGTCGAGCTGCTGATCGAGGGCAACGAGAGCGTCGCCGAGGAGTTCGGCAACGTCATCGACGCCTACAACCAGGACCGCAAGTCGATCGACCGCTCCGTCACGCAGGAGGCCCACAACTACATCGAGAGCAACCCCGAGCTCAAGAGCCGCAAAAGCACCGTCATCTACAATCCCAAGTGGATGAAGGGCATCGTCGGCATCGTCGCTTCGCGGTTGATCGAGAGTTACTACCGGCCCACCGTCGTGCTGACCATGAGCAACGGATTCGTCACCGGGTCGGCACGCTCCGTCCCGGGCTTCGACCTCTACCAGGCCGTCGAGTCGTGTTCCGACCTGCTGGAGAACTTCGGCGGGCACATGTACGCCGCCGGTCTGACCATGCGCCCCGAGAACATCGAGGAGTTCACGCGCCGCTTCAACGACTTCGTCGAAGAGCACATCGACCCGCAGATGCTCGTTCCGCAGGTCGACATCGACAGCGAGCTGCTCTTCTCCGACATCACGCCCAAGTTCCGCGACCACCTCAACCGCTTCCAGCCCTTCGGGCCGGGCAACGCGGCGCCGGTCTTCGTCACCTACGGCGTCAGCAGCCACGGCGATGCCAAGCTGGTGGGCATGGAGTGCGAGCACCTGCGCATGGACCTCATCCAGCGGCAGAAGCCCAACACGCGCATCCAGTCCATCGCGTTCCAGCAGCCCACGCACTACGAGTGGGTCAAGGCCGGGCGGCCCATAGACGTCTGCTATCAGATCGTCGAGAACCACTACCGCGGCAACATCACCACCCAGCTGCGGATCAAGGACATCAAGCCCGTGGTTAAATAAGGTGAAAGGTTAAAAGTGAAAAGTGAAAGGTAGAAATTGAAAAGCGTATCCGAATGCTTTTCGCCTGCTGCATCCGACTGAAAAAGGTGAAAGGGCTTTTGCTCCTTTCACCTTTTCTTTTTGAATCGCACAGCGAGTTTCAATTCTGCTTACCCGCACCTTTCAATTTCAACCGCTCACTTCAGCCACGTCACACGCGCTGCATCGTCAGCCTCGGGGAGCGGGGCCGGCACAAAATCGGAGTAACCCAGCGCAATGACGCAAAGAGGGTCGCAACCCTCGGGCATGGGCAGGAAAGTCCGCAGATAATCGGCCGCCTTTTCACCGTCAGGAGCATCTTTGACGCACGGACGACCGTCGATGTGCACCCAGCACGAAGCCAGCCCCTCGTCGACGCATGCCAGCTGCAAGATCGTCGCGGCGATGGCAGCATTCTCGCGCCACAAATCGGTCTTCGCTCCATCGCCCAGCACCACGACGGCGCACGGCGCACCTTTCAGAAAACCGGCTCCGTAGTCGCGCATACCGGCCATGCGGGCCACCACGGCGGGATCGTCGACAACCAGAAACCGTGTCGAACGGCTGTTGCGCGACGATGGAGCCGTAAGGGCAGCGCCGACAATGCGGTCGACGACCTCGCGGGGTACCGTCCGCTCCGTAAACTTGCGCACCGAACGGCGCCGGGCGATCATCTCCTTGAATTCCATATCAATAAGATTTAGTTTTATTCTCAAAAACACCCCCGGTCTGTCGGTTTCGGATTGTTTCCGGGCCGCAGCCTGCAGAGCACGCCCCGCGCCGGGCAATTGCAGGTCACCGAGGGAGATTGCAGCCCGCACGGCACCAGGAACCGCTCAAAAAACAGAGGGGCTATCCTTATAAGGTTTTTGCTGCGCTTTTTGCAAAGATAATGAAAAAACCCTATTTTTGAGAGATTAAAACTTCATCCCCCCCATGAACGACAAATACCGTTTCACCATAGCGCTGATCTACGACTTCGACGGCACGCTGGCCCCGGGCAACATGCAGGAATACGACTTCATCCCCACGGTGGGCAAGAGCAACAAGGAGTTCTGGACCGAGGCCAATTCGCTGGCCGAGGAGCAGGACGCCGACATGGTGCTCACCTACATGGCCCGCATGATCCAGGGCGCCCGGTCGAAGGGATTGTCGCTGCGGCGCGAAGCGTTCCAGGAGTCGGGCCGCAAGGTGGCCTTTTTCCGGGGCGTGAAAGAGTGGTTCGGGCGCATCAACCGCTACGGCGCCGAACGCGGCATCCGCATCTTCCACTACATCAACTCCTCCGGACTGAAAGAGATCATCGAGGGCACCGAAATCGCCCGCGAATTCCGCAAGATCTACGCCTGCTCGTTCCTCTACGACGTCGACGGCATCGCCTACTGGCC
>ERZ778504.1956-NODE-1956-length-12552-cov-5.905337_pt1 | contig 12552 bp, 9 predicted proteins | sample MGYA00510046_ERZ778504 | MGnify/ENA primary metagenome ERZ778504 (study PRJEB29527, sample SAMN07138964) | mouse gut metagenome | material: feces | host: mouse | place: China:Nanjing | collected 2016-01-25 ...
CTGTTGAAACTATAAAAAAGAGACTGCCCAAACTTGTTAGACAGTCTCATTATTTCTTTTATGAGGTGTACAAAAAGTGTACGATTGAATCGATTTATGGAAAAACAATTTTCGTATTTAAATTTTTTGTCAAGATTTGAAATAAAAGGCTCCCCGGAGGAAATCCTTGCAGATTAGCTCCGGGGAGTAGGTTATGGCTCTGCCACAGGCAGAGAGTCAGTGTCAGTTGAGTATCACGCCAGAGTTGTCAGTGGGGTTCTGGGTGAGGGTGCCGGGGTAGGCGAGGGGGTGTTTTACTGCATGGCACTGATGGCAGCGAAGCATATGCGGTGGCTTTCGATGGCGCTGTCTATGTCGGCAAGCATTTTGGCGGAGTTGCCGGCGGCGGCGTTGAGAAAGTCAAGAATGAGTCGCCTGTCGGCGCCGGCATGGAAGGGCTTGGCGACAGTGTCGGTAAAGTCATGGATTTCCTGCTGTCCTTTCAGTGGCGTTACGGTAATCACAGAGCCGTTGCCGTGAATTTCGCCTCCTGTGAGGCAGATGTGTGTGTCGCGGTTGTCGGTTGCGGTGAAAAGGTTCATTGTCAGGGTGGCTATGACTCCCGACCTGAAGCCTGTTACAACGGCCTGTCGGTCAACTGTGGTGTTGCCGCATCTGAACACACAGCGTCCGTATGGGTCGTTTTTCAAAGCTTCCGCAATGCTGTCTGTGTCTCCGTCAAACCCCGCCGTCCATTCGCCCCGGCGCACATAAAGGTCTACCGCCGAGTAAGGGCATGTCTGTTCTATTGAGCATGAGGTGCATCTGTCGGCGCTGTGTAGCGGCGCGTTCTCCGGTCGGAAAAACAGTCTGCCGCCTGTGCTTGCCACGCTGGCGGCTGTGCTTGCCGTGAGCCACACGAGCAGGTCCATGTCGTGGCAGCATTTGCTTAGCAGCATGGGGCTTGTGGCGGCTGTGTCGCCCCATGGGCCGCGCACAAATGTGTGACAGGCGCGGTCGATGCCGACATTTATCCGGTGGGTTATGCTCACTGTCTGCCCGTATTTTCCGCAGGTGGCGAGCTCGTGTAGTTTCTCGAAATAGGGGTGATAGCGCAGCACATGGCACACACCGGCTATTCTGTTGCGTTTTTTGGCGAGGGCGGCTATCGCCTCGCATTCGGCGAGTGTCGTTGCCAGCGGTTTTTCCAGCAGCAGGTGCGCTCCGGCATCCAGCAGCAGCATGGCGTCGGCGGCATGAGCGCGTTCGGGTGTCGCTATAATGGCGGCATCCGGGGTTATTCCCGATTCAAGCATCTGTGTTGCCGACGGGAATGACAGGCAGCTGTCGCCGGCAATCTCCACGGCTTTTCGCAGGCGCGCAGGGGAGGCATCGGCTACGGCTACAATGTTTGCGCCTGCTTCGCGAAGCAGGCGCAGGTACTTGCAGCCACGGTTGCCTGTGCCTATGACGGCTATGTTCAGGTTGCTCTTTTTCATCAGTGGGCTTCAAGCCAGTTGGTTCCTGTGCCGCTTGATACAGTCAGCGGCACTTTTGATGTATAGGCGCTTTCCATGTCGCGCACAACAATCTCCTGAATAGTGGCAAGCTCGTCGGGCTTGACATTGAACACCAGTTCGTCGTGAACCTGGAGAATCATGCGCGAGCGGAGTCCGGCTTCGCGTATGTGGCGGTCAATGTTTACCATGGCGAGTTTTATTATGTCGGCGGCAGAGCCTTGCAGCGGCGCGTTGATGGCGTTGCGCTCGGCATAGCCTCTGACAACGGCGTTGCGGCTGGTTATGTCGGGCAGCATACGCTTTCTGCCCATGATTGTTGTGACAAATCCTTTGTCCCGGGCATGCTCTATGCTGCTGTTCATATAGTCTTTCACGCCGGGATATGTGGAGAAATAACCGTCAATAAGCATTTTTGCCTCGGAGCGGGGAATGCCGAGACGCTCGGAGAGTCCGAATGCCGATATACCGTATATTATGCCGAAGTTGGCGGTCTTGGCGTTGCGGCGCTGCGTTTCTGTTACCTCTTCAAGAGTGGTGTGGTATACTTTTGCCGCGGTGGCTCTGTGGATGTCTGCTCCTGACAGGAATGCCTCTATCATGTCGGGGTCGCCGCTCATGTCTGCCATGAGCCGGAGTTCTATCTGCGAGTAGTCGGCGCTCAGCAAAATGTCTCCCGGCTCGGCTATGAATGCCCGGCGTATCTCCTTGCCATCGTCGGAGCGTATGGGTATGTTCTGAAGATTGGGACTGGTGGATGATATTCTGCCGGTGGCAGTGACTGTCTGGTTGAATGATGTGTGGATTTTTCCTGTGGCGGGGTTTATCAGCGCCGGGAGCGCGTTGACGTATGTGGTAAGCAGCTTTTTTAAAGCGCGGTGCTTGAGAATGAGGTCGACAATGGGGTTTGCCGCACGGAGTTTCTCAAGGATTTCTTCGGTGGTGGAGTACCCGCCTTTCTTTGTGCGTTTGGCGTTTGTGTCTATCTTTAGCCGGTCAAAGAGCACATCGCCGACCTGCATGGGCGATGCCAGGTTGAATGTGCCGCCTGCTATTTCGAATATCTCCTGCTCCATGCGGCTGAGCCTTTCTGAAAAGCGCCCGGAGAGTTCGGACAGTTCGCGGGCGTCAACCTTGACTCCGACCCATTCCATGTCTGCAAGCACTTTTACGAGTGGCATTTCCACCGAGCTGAGCAGCGGCTCAAGACCGCCGTCTTTAACCAGTGTGGAGAGGGGGTCGTAAAGACGCAGGGTCAGGTCGGCTTCCTCGCAAAACCGTTCGGCGGCTTCCTCACGGCTCAGCGGCTGTGCCTGACGCGAGCCGCGTGCGGGAGCTTCTTCAAGCTGCGAGGGGGTTACATCCAGGTACTTGGCTGCAATGAACGGCAGGGTGTGCTTCATTTCGGGGTCGATGAGGTAGTGGGCTACCGAGGTGTCGTAGTAGGAGGCGCTCACCTTGATGCCCTCTCTTCGCAGGGCTATTATGGCGCGTTTTATGTCATGACCGACAATGAGCCGGGCGTTTGAAAACAGCGGCTGCAGCGCGGAGACAATTTCGCGGCGTGCGTCTTTGTCGGCAGGCAATGCCACATACGAGGCGCTTGCGGCAGACTGACATATGGCGATTCCTTCTAACGCTGCTGTCATGGCGTTGTCGCCGACAGTATTCAGCGCAATTGCTATTTTGTCGGCATTGACCGATGAGGCGGCTGCATCAGCAGCTTCGCGGGCGGTGGTTATTAAGCCATATGTGTGCGGCAGGGACGAGAATGCTGTCTGCTGCCGGGCGGCGGGTTCTTCGATAAAATCAAACAGGCTGCCCATGCCGTCGCTTTTTGGAGGAGCGGCGACAGGTTTTTCCAACGGTAGTTTCAGCCGGCTGATGAATGTGCGAAACTCAAGCTCGCGGTATATCTCAGCAAGAGCCTGCACATCCTCCTTTTTGCGCTCGAGGCTGTCGGGAGTTATGTCGCCGAGCGGCACATCGGTCTTTATCGTTGCGAGAAACTTTGAAAAACGTATTGCTTCAGCGTTGTCTATCAGTTTTTTCTGTAGCGCGCCTTTTATCTGGTGGGTGTTGTCAAGGAGGTTTTCTACAGAGCCCCAGGTGTTTATTAGCTTAGCCGCAGTTTTTTCTCCAACCCCCGGACATCCGGGTATGTTGTCGCTGACATCGCCTTCAAGAGCCAGCAGGTCTATAACCTGGGCGGGAGTCTCTATGCCGTACTTTTCACTCACTTCCCTGGGACCGCGTATCTCAAAGCCTTCGCCGCGCAGCGACGGGCGGTACATGAACACCCGGTCTGTCACCAGCTGCCCGTAGTCTTTGTCAGGGGTCATCATGTAGGTTGTGTAGCCCTCCTTTTCGGCGAGCCTTGACAGGGTGCCGATAACATCGTCTGCCTCGTATCCGGCTATCTCTACAACCGGTATCCGGTAAGCGTCGAGAATCCGTTTGATATAAGGTATGGAAAGGGTAATGTCCTCGGGCTGCTTGTCGCGCTGAGCCTTGTATTGTTCAAACGCCTCATGGCGGAATGTCGGGCCGGGAGGGTCAAAACACACCGCTATGTGTGATGGATTTTCTTTGCGCAGAATCTCGTCGAGCGTGTTGCAGAATCCGAAGATAGCAGAGGTATTGAACCCCTTGGTGGTTATCCTCGGCGAACGTATCATTGCATAGTAGGCACGGTAAATCAGTGCAAAAGCATCCAGAAGAAACAGTTTTTTCTCTTCCATAATAGTCAATTTGGTGCTAAGTTAAGAATATTTTGTGATAAGTGAGTGTTCGAGTTTAATTAAACGTGGACTTTAAACCCTTGTACTCCGGCACAGCATTATTAATATAGGTGTAGTCACTGCGCTGAACGAAATTAAAGTTAGCCCGCCGGCTAGTGTGGCAGGGGGCGCATTTCGGGGCTGATTGCGATAAAATGGAAGGGTGCATGACATTCTTGCGGGCATGGGCGCATATATCTTGTTTTTTTGTGTACTTTTGCGGATAAACGCATTGAAATGAAACTAACGAGAATAATTATATCGCTTGTAGCCGCGCTGCTTGCCGTTGCCTGCGAGTCGCGCGACTCGTTCAAGGTGAGCGGAGAGATACAGGGCGGCAGTTCGGCGCTTGTGGAGCTGCTGTATTGTCCTGACGGGGCAGCAAAGCGTGTCAGCGCACGCGCGGTAGACGGCAAGTTTGTCATAGAGGGTCAAAGCCGTCAGCCGGCATTGGGGTTCATATCGGTTGGCGGTTCCGGCGCTGTCGCGGTGGTTGTTGTAAAGAATGGCGACAATCTGGAGTGCAGGCTTGATGCCGGCAACCCCTATGCATCGGTAATAAAAGGTACGGAGGCTAATGAGCGCCTAAATGAGTTTATCCGCAGCAACGCCGATGTGCTTGCCGAGGGCAATCCGGTGAAAATCAATGCGCTTGTAGCTGATTTTGTAGGTAAAAACCGTAGCTCGGAGGCTGCTATGGCGGCACTTGTCACTCAGTACAGAAGCGATTGCAATGAAATTGGAGCTGATTCGCTTGTGGGATGCATTGACCCCGAAGCCCGTCCGGCGGCGATGGTGCTGAATTTTACCTCGGCTCTCTCGGCTCAGCTCTCGTCAGACGCGCGGGCTGATATAATAGGCATGTCGCTGGTGAACAGAAATGACTCGGTAGAGAGATATAACCCGTACAGACATACTCTTACTCTTCTGGCTTTTGTGGCAGACGAAAAGGCGCAGCGCGACACGGTTGTGCCGGTGCTAAGGCGGTTGCGCGGTGATTTCGCCGAGCGCCGGCTGGCTGTCCTTGAGGTGTCTGCCGCTGCCGATTCCGCTGCATGGAAAAGCAGCACGGCTACCGATTCGGCGACATGGACTCAGACATGGACTCCGGGAACGGTGTCTTCCCAGCAGTACAGACGCATGTCCGTAGCTCGGGTGCCGTTTTTCATAGTGGCGGACTCGACCGGGCGTCAGCTTTACCGTGGCGGCTCTGCCGCCGGGGCTGAGAGGGTGTTGCGCGATAGTTTCAAATCACGATAAATACCCCCGGAGTTATGCTTGTCAAGACTTATGGTGCCGCAGTTCAGGGTATTGACGCCTTGGTGGTTACGCTGGAAACGGTAGTTGACCGCGGATTCAGTTTCACGATGGTCGGGCTGCCCGATGCCGCAGTCAAGGAGAGTTATCAAAGAGTGGTGTCGGCAATCAGCCAGAGCGGGGCGGAATTTCCGCGACACAGGGTGGTGATAAACCTCAGCCCGGCAGATGTGAAAAAGGAGGGAGCGGCATACGACCTGCCTATTGCGGTGGGTATTCTTGCCGCCGCTGAAAAAATACCTGCCGATATGCTTGGCGGCTTGATGATAATGGGAGAGCTGTCGCTTGACGGGTCGGTGTTGCCGATTAAAGGGGTACTCCCTATGGCTATAAAGGCGCGTGAACTCGGTTTCAGGGGCATGATAGTGCCTGCGGCAAACGCAACTGAGGCGGCTGTGGTCAATAATCTTGAGGTGTACGGAGTCGACACCCTGAGTCAGGTGCTTGAATTTCTGAGCAGCAAGTTGCAGATTGCACCGACGGTAGTGGACACCCGTGCCGAGTTTGCGGCAGACTGCGGGCGTTTTGAATTTGATTTCTCGGAAGTGAAAGGGCAGGAGGTTGTCAAGCGGGCTTTTGAAGTAGCATGTGCCGGCGGTCACAACATTCTGCTTGTGGGTCCTCCCGGAGCCGGCAAGTCTATGATGGCTAAACGGTTGCCGGGCATACTGCCGCCGCTCTCGCTCGCGGAGGCTCTTGAAACGACAAAGATACACTCAGTGGCAGGAAAGCTCAAAAGAGGGTCAAGACTGCTGACAACCCGCCCGTTCCGGGCTCCGCATCACACCATATCCCCTGTGGCGCTTGTCGGGGGCGGCAGCAACCCTATGCCCGGTGAAATATCCCTTGCCCATAACGGCATTCTGTTTCTGGACGAGTTTCCCGAATTTTCGCGCGGTGTGCTTGAGGTGATGAGGCAGCCTCTCGAAGACAGGCACATAAATATTTCAAGAGCGAAGTATTCGATAGACTACCCCGCGGGATTTATGCTTGTGGCAAGCATGAACCCCTGTCCGTGCGGCTATTACAATCACCCGGCGCGGCAGTGTACATGTGCGCCCGGCGCCGTGCAGAAGTATCTGAACCGTATATCAGGTCCGCTGCTCGACCGTATAGACCTTCAGGTGGAGATTTTGCCCGTGCCTTTTGAAGAGCTCGCCATAGGAGCGCCCGGCGAGGAAAGCGCGGCGATAAGGGCGCGGGTGATGCGGGCGAGAAAAATTCAGGAAGAGCGTTTTCGCGGAGAGAAAGAAATTCACTGCAATGCTCAGATGAACACAAGGCTTCTAAACCGGCATGTGAAGCTCGGAGAGGCGGCTCAGCGTCAGCTGCGCGATGCCATGACACGCTTTGACATGAGTGCACGTGCCTACGACCGCATTCTCAAGGTTGCAAGGACAATAGCCGACCTTGACGGCAGTGAGGAGGTGACGGCGGTTCACATGAGCGAGGCGGTGTCGTACCGGAAACTTGACCGTAGCGGCTGGGGCGCGTCATCAGGCAAGAGCCTGCCATTTTAGCAGTTGTTTAATAAACACAGAAGTGCATGAAAAATACTTTTTTGATTTTAACGCTGTGCGCGCTATTGATTTCCGCCGGTTTTACATCTTGCGGTGTCCGTGGAAACAGTAATAACCTGCTGCTCTTCACCGGCAGCTATTCTGCACCGGACAGTGCCGGGATAAAGGTGTTCGGATTCGACCAGACAACAGGCGAGATAACCCCTGTCGGAGGTGTGTCAGGCGTGAGCAATCCGAGTTTCATAGCCGTGGATGCCGACCGGCGTCTTGTGTACGCTGTAGGAGAGGATTCCGGCAACGCTTCTACTGCAAATGTGCTGAGCTACAACGAAGATGCAAGCGTCATGATCCTTGAGCAAAGCGTTGTCACCGGAGGCGGCGCACCATGCCACATAGCCTTGTCGCCCGACAAATCCCGCCTTTTCACCGCAAATTACATGGGCGGCAGCGTGTCGGCGTTTGCGCTTGACAGCAGTGGCATGATTGCCGATACAGCCTGCGTCATTCAGTTTCATGGCATCGGAACCGACAGCATAAGACAATCGCAGCCTCACCTTCATCAGATTACATTTATGCCGCGCACCTCAACCCTGCTGGCAAATGACCTCGGGCTTGACAAGATATATATGATTGACTCCCCTTATGTCGGGCAGCCTGTCGGTGAAATCAGTGTGCGCCCCGGCAGCGGTCCGCGCCACACTGCGTACCATCCCGGAGGCAATTTTGCATATACCCTGACAGAAATAAGCGGGGAGATTCTGGTTTTCGACATTTCCGGCGGCAATATGAAACTTGTTCAGACTATAGCGGCAGACACCCTTGGCGCGCAGGGCAGTGCGGATATACACCTGTCTCCTGACGGACAATACCTCTATGCGTCCAACAGGCTGCAGGGCGACGGCATTGCAATATTCCGCGTGAACGACTTCAGCGGAACCCTTACCAAGGCAGGATACCAGTCAACTGGCGAGCACCCGCGAAACTTTGTGATATCGCCCAACGGAAAATTTGTGCTTGTGGCGTGTCGTGACACCGACAGCATTGAAGTCTATGAGCGCAATGGGCACACCGGCCTGTTGCGTTACCGCTACGCCCTACACCACCCCGCCCCCACCTGCCTCGTGCTCGCCCCCCGCTGACCCCCGCTCCGGGCAGAGAGATAAAAAAGCAGGCGACTCACGCTCATCCGTAAGCCGCCCGAAAAGGTGTTTCAGTATAACAGTTATTCAGAGTTCCTGAGATGACTGGTATTTTCGTATACGACCGTAAACCCAGCTCCTTGCCGCGTTCGGAAGCAATCTCACAACCGACCGTATAACGCAATTCTTTACAAAGTCTTTGGATGATATGATGCCGGAATTCAAAAGAATTTTCTGGAAACGCATCTCTGCTTTGATGTATTTCAGACCGCCTCTCCTCGATGCCATTTCACGACCTCCGCGAACATTGACAAGTACTGAAGGTATGTTTGAAAACAACCTGCCTGCTTTTATCAGCCTAATCCACAGATAGTAATCCTCAAACTGAAAAAACGGCAGATAGCTCCCGACCTCCATTACATGCGATTTTTTGAACATTACTGTCACATGGTTCATCGGGCTCATTGAGCGCGCCATTTTGACAATGTCTTCATGCCTGGTGGCAACGCGTCTGTACGAAAGGATATTGTCGGGAGACCCTTCAAACTCGGATATCCAGCCGCCGCAGATAGATATTTTGCCGTCCGATTCAAATGCGGCAAGTTGCTTTTCAAATCTGTGCGGCTCGCTGATGTCGTCCGAATCCATGCGGGCAACCAGTTCATGACTGCAATGTTTCAATCCCTGATTTAACGCATTGCCCAGCCCCGAATTTTTTTCGAGAGCCACAATCTTCAGGTTGCGAAATTTTTTATGGAAAGCGTCAATGACATCTTCAAGCTGTTGTGAAACAGGACCATCTTTTACCAGTACTATTTCATCCGGTACAGCTGTCTGTTCTGTCAGGCTGTTTAAGGCGGTGTCGAGATATGTCGGGTCATCCTTGTGATAAACCGACATAAGTACACTGAATTTCTCTTTCATACAGAGAGTTGGTTTAAAAGTTGAATTTGCCGGGGTTCAGATTTCTCATTCGCCTTTGCGCAGTCTGAAAAACAATGGCTTTATAAAGCTCTTGAAGCGTTGCCAGGGCGAGTGCCAAGAACCGGCGAAATGGTGTATTGTGTGGGTGTTGGGAGTGAGGTGTATCTTGCCGGTTCTGTATGATTTCGGGCAGAAATAGTCTTTGGGGTATATTTCGATGATGCCCTTGAAATTCTGTCGTGAATTTTTAAGCACGAAACCCTCCTTGCTCATGTTGTCGCACATGATTGTCACGTTTGTGGTTGTATCAAGACTCCCGTCGTCTTTAATGAAGTGGCGGTCATTGTAGTAAGCCAGCTGTTCCGACACCCACTGCCCGTTTTTTTCAGAAGCCATGATGCCGGTGGGTATATGTGTTTCATCTTCGAATCCTGAGAAAGCGGGGTTGTCAAGAAATTCGTCAAGCGGGCGTATCACCTCTACATCCGTGTCCATGTACACACCTCCGTGCTCTTTGAGCGCCCATAGCCTTACATAGTCTGTGATAAACGCGAATTTCCTTGCCTGATACGCCTCGCGGGTATAAGGGTGTGCGTCAATGTCGAATGTGTCCTCATTCCACACCATAACTTTGTACTCAGGCAGGTATTTGCTCCACGACGCGAGACATTTTTCGGCAAGCGCAGGCATCTGACCTCTGCCAAACCAGCAGTAGTGAATGATTTTGGGTATCATAGAAGTAGTGATTTAAATTGTCGTTTCAAAGGGGGCGAATCTGTACGGCAGCAGCCCGGGAACCTCGGTCATGTAGTAGTTGCCGTTGAGATAGAGAATGGCGAAGGCAAGCGAAACAAGAACTGTAGCCATGACCGGTCTGGAAGAGCGCTTTACAAGCAGCAGGGGCAACGGCATGACGAGCACTTCGGTCACGGATAGAAATGTTGCCATTCGTCCTGCCATTATTGCGAAATCGTTCCAGACCATAAGCCAGCACACAGACAGTATGTAAGGAGTGAGAAGTACCCGGAATTTCGGAACCCGCTGTTCGAGTGTGGAGTAGAAAAACAGTGATATCCCCACAAAAAATAGCTGTTTGAGAACGGTAGGGTTGGTAAGCACTCCGAGTTTTGATACACCAATCATCCAGGAATAATTGTTTAAGCGCGACAGCACTCCTACCTGTGGCAAGGCATTAAGCAGCCTGCCGGCGGAGAATACGTATGAGCACACCAGACATCCGGCTACAATCCACCCCCATTTCCTGGGCGACCAGTTTAAACGATAGAATGGGTATACTATGAAAAAAACTATGGCGGCAAGGTGAAATGACATTGCAAGCAGGAGTGTGAGGGCGAATTTTTTGAACTGTTCCCTTTCAACATACCTCAGGGAATACAGACAGATAGCCGCCGCAACGCCCGAGCGGATGAGGCTCATTTCTCTCAGCAGGTATGTGTGGACGAAATAAAACAGAACCGCAAACAGAAAAAACCGGGGAGAGTACTGCTTGTAGCACAGTATGTTTATTCCGACTCCAAGCAAGGCTATGATGCACAGTGCCCATATTGGAGATGGCGAAAAAAACGAGCAGATGTAATAGGTGAGTACAAAGCCCGGCTCAAAAATTGCAGCCGATGTTGTGAAACGGCTGTAGTTCAGTCCGTTTTTGACAACATCGGCATACGATTTGGTATATTCCTCAAAGTCATTGGCGCCAATCTGATAGCGGCAGCCGGCAAATATCACCAGAGCGATAAGAAGAAAAAACAGGATTATTTTTTTCTGACGGACATTAAGATTCAATGTCTCGCAAAAAGCTCCTGCCGAGAGTATGGCGAAAATGACGTAAAAGGGGGTCACAGGCTCTTATTGTCCGAGTGCGGTAACAATGCGTGAAGATGCGAATCCGTCGCCATAAGGGTTTACGGCATGGCTCATTGTGTTGTAGCGCATGGGGTCGTCAAAAAGGCGCGATGTCTCGTCTACGATACGGTTGTAGTCTGTACCTACAAGGCGCACTGTGCCAGCCTGAAGAGCTTCGGGGCGTTCGGTGGTGTCGCGCATCACGAGCACCGGTTTGCCGAGTCCGGGAGCCTCTTCCTGTATGCCTCCGCTGTCGGTGAGAACAATGGATGACTTCTCCATGAGGTACACGAAAGGCAGATAGTCGAGAGGCTCGATAAAGTGGAGGTTGCCCAGAGAAGAAAGGTCTTCGCCGAACACTTCGTGGATAGGACGGCGCACATTGGGGTTGAGGTGCATCGGGTAGACAAAGTCTACATCGGCATATTTTTCGGAGAGTGTTTTGAAAGCGCGGCACATGGCAATGAACCCGTCGCCGAAATTCTCGCGCCGGTGTCCTGTAATGAGCACCATGCGGCGGGTGTCGCACCGGCTCACATCAAAGCCCATGTCGCTGAGCTGCTGCCGGATAGGGGCTTCAAGAGTCGGGTCTGTGCGCAGGCGTTCCGTGACTATGTGCAGGGCGTCAATGACTGTATTGCCTGTCACGGTGATGTTTTGCGCGCTGACACCCTCGGCAAGCAGGTTGTCCCGGCTCAGGGGCGTGGGGGCGAAGTGGTAGGTCGAGATGCGTCCGGTAATCTGGCGGTTCATCTCTTCGGGCCACGGCGAGTAGATGTTGTGGGTGCGCAGCCCCGCTTCGACATGACCCACCGGAATCTGCATATAGAAAGCGGCAAGGGCGGCGGCGGTGGAAGTAGTGGTGTCGCCATGCACAAGCACCACATCGGGTTGCGCCTGACGGAGTACGTCGCGCATGCCGGTGAGCACACGGGCTGTGACATCGTACAGGTCCTGACCCTGCTTCATGATGTTCAGGTCAAAGTCGGGAGTGATATCAAATATCTGGAGTACCTGGTCAAGCATCTGTCTGTGCTGTCCGGTAACGCAAACAATAGTTTTGAACTTGTCGGGGTGTTTCTGGAATTCCTTGACCAATGGAGCCATTTTTATGGCTTCCGGTCTCGTTCCAAACACAAGCATTATAGTTTTCATTTTTGTGATTTGAAAAACAGACTGTTAATAGGGTGTTTCAGAAGTTTTACGGTTTTATAAGCGGCGGCATGCACTCTTTGCGCGGTCCTAAAGCTGATACTCAGGGCTATAAACAAAATGCTGCGGGCTACAACGCCAAGCTGACGGTTGCTGCTGACGGTTTTGCGATATTTTGAATACCTGCTTTTGAAGTACTCTCCGGGCATGTCTTTGACGCGAAGTATATGACCGTATAATACTCCCGCTATGACGGAATCTCTTTGTTCCGGTGTGATTTTGCCTTTGTCCGACAGTGATTCCACAGCTTCGATGAATCGGTTTTCCCTGCCGATGTTTTCAAACCGGTAAGAGTTCGTTA
>ERZ778504.1972-NODE-1972-length-12442-cov-5.287237_pt1 | contig 12442 bp, 9 predicted proteins | sample MGYA00510046_ERZ778504 | MGnify/ENA primary metagenome ERZ778504 (study PRJEB29527, sample SAMN07138964) | mouse gut metagenome | material: feces | host: mouse | place: China:Nanjing | collected 2016-01-25 ...
GCTCTTATTTATGGGCTGAGTGAAGTGCATCCTGACATGTTCTCCGTTTGTCGTCAGGAAGATTTTTTCCGGGCTGTAAATAAGGCTATACAGTCTCTGCCTGATTCCATAAGCACGATGGAGTTGTCCAGAAAAGCAGCTCCTATTGTGGCAATGATCGGTGACGGACATACCAACCTCTTCTTTCCTTATAATGATGTTTTAACACGGGAACTAAAACGTATGCCGTGTTGGGTGAATGTCTTGAGTGACAAATCAATAGTATGTTGCTCAAGTCTCGACTCCATCATCCCTCGCGGAGCGAAAATATTGAGTATCAACGGTGTGAAGGCAGAGGATATGCTTGACTCAATGCTGCCATACGTCGCCGGAGAAAAAGAACCGTTTAAATTGTCACGTATCGACGGCTCTTTTGCTGCTTTTCGCCATATGCTCTATCCGGCAGAATCCTTTGACATAGTCTATCTTCCCAAAAATGGGAAAAAACCAAAAACGGTGACATATCAGGCTGAAGTTTTCGACGAGGTGGAAAGACGAAGTCCGGCACTCCCTCAGTCGGACAGCGGTAAGCCTTATTCATTCACGATTGATAAAAAACGAAATGTCGCGATAATGGATTTTCGTGAATTTAGTGATAAGTCCGGGATGGAAGTATTTGCTGATTCAATGTTCAGGGAGCTCCGTAATCATGATATCGACAATCTCATAATCGACCTGCGAAGTAACGGAGGCGGCAACAGTACAGTCGGCGATGTCCTGCTGAGATATATCTCCCCCAAACCGTTCGTTCAGATGGATAAGGTACTCGTCCGTATCACACCTCTGACGCGTAGACTTATGAAAAACAATGACATTGATCCGTCGTTCTCATTCATTGAAATTACAGAAGACCAGTATAAGCAACTTCTGACCGATCAAGAGGGGCATTATAATGGAAATGTCTATCTGCTTACATCCAACAAGACATTCTCCTCGGCCGGAAGTTTTGCATGGGCCTTCAAAGAATGTGGCATGGGGCAAGTGGTAGGCGAAGAGACCGGAGGCATGAATGTTTGTTATGGCGATGTTCTTTATTATCGACTGCCTGTATCACGTATGGTTTGCTCGATTTCCTACAAGCGTTTCTGGCAACTGCATGCTGATGAAAGTGATATTCACGGTACGATTCCTGATGTTGCCGTTCCGGCGGCAGACGCACTTGACAAAACTTTGCAGATTATCAAAAAGAAGAGATAAAATGGACTGAATGGCATTGGTGTCCAACTGAAGTCTGAGAGTTAAAAGTTTAGAGTTTATACATAGATGAGCTGACGGGGCGAGAGACTCCGATATGTCAGCACATCTATGTATAAACTCTAAACTTTTAGCTCTAAACTCTAAACTCTATTTTTTATGCTTAATAACATAGTTTATTGAATGTTTTATTAAACATTGGCAAAAATTTCGCGTTTCCTTTGTTTTTATCGACAAAAAGATATAAATTCGTGAATTTAAATAACGCATATAAACTCTCCACACCTACACACACTCCCCTCAAACCTATATCAACAACCATCATCATTCTACCCGGAATCTAACTAAAACCCTTATATATCAATGAGCTATCTAAAATTTGATAAGAACCTCATGATTAACCTAGAGCAATCACTCCCCAAGGAAATGCTCCGCACCAATCAATCGGGGGCCTATCACTGCACGACGATAGTTGACTGCAACACCCGCAAGCAGCACGGTCTGCTCGTGGTGCCTGTGCCCGAGCTGGGAAACTCATGGCACGTGATGCTGTCGTCGCTCGACGAGACCGTCTATCAGCACGGCGCGCCATTCAATCTCGGGCTGCACCGTTACAGCGGCGGTGTCATGAATCCCAACGGACATAAGTACATACGTGAGTTTGACTGTGAAAGCGTGCCCCGCACAACCTATCGCGTTGGCGGCGTAATCCTTACCAAAGAAAAGATTTTCATCTCCAACGAAAACCGCATTCTCATCCGCTATACACTTGTCGAGGCCCACTCGCCCACCACACTGCGCTTCCGTCCGGTGCTCGCTTTCCGCGACGCCAACGCCCTGTGTGTGGCCAACGACGCCATCAACACCGAAATCCCCGAGATTGACAACGGTGTGTCGGCATGCCTCTACGACGGTTATCCGCGCCTGTTCATGCAGTTTTCCCACAAGCCTGCATGGACCTATGACCCGCACTGGTATAACGGCTTCGAGTATGTCAAAGACCTCGAGCGCGGAGTGCCCTACACCGAGGACCTCTGGGTGCCCGGCTATTTTGACGTGCCCATCCGCAAGGGCGAGAGCATCATCTTCTCGGCCGGACTCAGCGAGGTGTCGCCCCGCTCGCTCTCCAAGATGTATGAAAAGGAGATTGCCCACCGCACATGCCGCACATCGTTTTTCAACTGTCTCAAAAACGCCGTCAAGCAGTGCTATCTGCGCGAGGGTGACGACATGTATCTTCTCTCGGGCTATCCCTGGGGCAAGGTCATAGCGCGCAACACGTTCATGGCTCTCCCCGGAGCAACCATAGCCATCAACCACCGCGAGGATTTCGAGCGTATCGCCGACACGGCTCTGCGTTCGCTCCGCTCGTTCATGCAGACCGGCAGTCTTGACCCGCGCATCCAGGGCATCGACCTCCCCGACATACCGCTCTGGGCCATCTGGGCCATCCAGCAGTATGCCAAGGCCTACTCGCGCGAAGAGGCCGCTGCAAGGTATCTCGACGACATCCGCGCCATCATCGACTATATACTCGCCGGCAAGCATCCCTTCCTCAAGGTCGACAGCGAGACCGGCATGGTCAGCACCGACGGCTCCAATAAACCCATGTCGTGGATGAACGCCTCGCTCGGCGGACATCCCGTAGTGCCCCGCTCGGGCTATCTGATAGAGTTTAACGCCTTGTGGTACAACGCTCTCGTCTTTGCCTCGCGTCTCACCGAGGGTGAGGAGCAGGACAAATACAGCGTGCGTGCCGAGAAGATGGCCCAGCCGTTCATCTCGACATTCCTCAACGATTACGGCTATCTCTACGACTATGTCAACGGCACCTATGCCGACCCCTCCGTGCGCCCCAACATGGCCATAGCCATCGGGCTTGACTACTCGCCGCTCGACCGTCGCCAGCGCAAACGCGTGCTTGACATCGTGACCCGCGAGCTGCTCACACCCAAGGGCTTGCGCACACTCTCGCCCAAGAGCTTCGGCTACCGGCCCAACTATCTCGGCTCGCCCGAAGACCGTGAGATGGCCCTCCACAACGGCCCGGCCCGTCCGTGGCTCATGGGCTTCTATTCCGACGCCTATCTCAAGGTGTTCGGCATGAGCGGCGTGAGCTACGTCGACCGTATGCTCATCGGTTTTGAGGACGAGATGACTCAGGGCTGCATCGGCTCGCTCTCGCAGCTCTATGACGCCAATCCTCCCTATGTGGGCCGTGGTGCCATCAGCCACGTCACCAATGTGGCCGAAGTGCTCCGCACACTCACCACGCTCAAAAAATTCATAATGGACTAATCCCCCTCTCACACCCATGAAAGCATTAATGTTCGGGTGGGAATTTCCACCTCACATCCTCGGCGGTCTCGGCACCGCCAGCTACGGTCTCACTAAGGGTATGTGGGAGTGTGGCGACATGGACATCACCTTTGTAATACCCAAACCTTTCGGCGACGAAGAGCGTCATTTTGCCAACATCGTTGGCATGTCACAGGTGCCTGTATGCTGGCGCGACGTCTCGCGCGAATATGTGCAGGACCGCATCGGCAATGTCATGGACCCCGACCTCTACTACCGTCTGCGCGACCATATATATGCCGACTTCAACTATATGCGCACCAACGACCTGGGCTGCATAGAGTTTTCCGGACGCTATCCCGACAACCTCGTGGAGGAGATCAACAACTACTCCATATGTGCCGGAGTCGTGGCCCGCACGCTCGATTATGACATCATCCACTCTCACGACTGGCTCACCTATCCCGCCGGCATCCATGCCAAGCAGGTGTCGGGCAAGCCGCTGGTGATACATGTACACGCCACCGAGTTTGACCGCTCGCGAGGCAAACCCAACCCCACAGTCTTCGGCATCGAGAAGGACGGTATGAACAACGCCGACCACATCATCTGTGTGAGCAACCTCACCCGCGACACCGTAATCAACAACTACGGCATCGACCCCGCCAAGGTCACTACCGTGCACAACGCCGTGACCCCGCTCACCCCCGAGCAGCTCAATGTGCCCGAACACAAGTCGAAGGACAAGGTGGTGACATTCCTTGGACGTATCACCATGCAGAAAGGCCCCGAATATTTCGTCGAGGCTGCGGCCAAGGTGCTTAAAAACAACCCCAACGTGCGCTTCGTCATGGCCGGCAGCGGCGACATGATGAACAAGATGATACTCCTGGCCGCCGAGCGCGGCATCTCCGACCGATTCCACTTCCCCGGATTCCAGAAGGGCAGTCAGGTCTATGAGATGCTCAAGGCATCGGACGTCTACATCATGCCGTCAGTGTCAGAGCCCTTCGGCATATCGCCGCTCGAGGCCATGCAGATGGGCGTCCCCTCCATCATATCCAAGCAGAGCGGATGTGCCGAAATTCTCACCAATGTCATCAAGACCGACTACTGGGACATCGACGCAATGGCCGACGCCATCAACTCGATTGTCACCTATCCCGCCATGTACAACCAGTTGCGCGAGGACGGTCTGGCCGAGGTCAACCAGATAACCTGGGACAAGGCCGGACGCAAGGTAATCGACATATATAATAAGGTGTTGAATAGAGTTTAAGAGTTAAAAGTTTAGAGTTTACCACAATCAAAATATCGCAAAATAATGAAAGCAATCTGCTTCTACTTCCAGATACATCAGCCATTCCGTCTGAAAAGATACCGCTTCTTTGACATTGGCAACGACCACTACTATTACGACGACTTTGCCAACGATGACATCATCACCCGCATAGCCGAGCGCAGCTACATCCCCGCTGCCAAGAGCCTCCTCAAGATGATCGAGGACACCAAGGGAGCCTTCAAGTGTGCCATCTCCATCACAGGCACCGCTCTCGAGCAGTTTGAGATGTATGTCCCCGAGTTTATCGACCTGCTCAAGAAGCTCGCCGACACCGGCAGCGTGGAGTTTCTGGCCGAGACCTATGCCCACTCGCTCGCCTCGCTCGCCGACCCCGAGGAGTTTGCCAACCAGGTCAAGGTACATGACGAGAAAATCAAGGAACTCTTCGGTCAGTCGCCCAAGGTGCTCCGCAACACCGAGCTCATCTATTGCGACGAGCTTGCTCCCCAGATACTCGCCATGGGCTATAAGGGCGTAATCACCGAAGGTGCCAAGCACATACTCGGCTGGAAGTCGCCCAACTATGTCTACTCGGCCGCCTCAGCCCCCAAACTCAAGATGCTGCTGAAAAACGACAAGTTCTCCGACGACATCTCCGACCGCTTCTCCAACACCTCGTGGGACGAATATCCCCTCACGGCCGACAAATACATCTCATGGATAGCATCCACTCCTGCCGAGGAGCAGATCATCAACCTGTTCATGAATCTCGAAGTCTTCGGTGACTTCCAGCCCCGCGAGACAGGCATATTCCAGTTCCTCGAGGCACTCCCCCGCTTCGCCGCCGAGCACGGCATCGAGTTCTGGACCCCCTCGACAGCCGTCAGCAAGCTCAAGGCCGTCGACATCATGCCGGTGCTCCATCCCATCAGTTGGGCCGACGAAGCCCGAGACACCTCGGCATGGCTCGGCAACAAACTCCAGAACGAGGCTTTCAACAAGCTCTATAGTGTCAGCGAGCGTGTGCGTCTCTGTGAAGACCGCCGTCTCAAGCAGGACTGGTATTACCTCCAGGCTGCCGACCACTTCTTCTATATGTCGACCAAAAACATGCACGACGGGTCGGTTCACTCCCAGTTCTCGCCCTACGACACTCCGTTTGAGGCCTTTACCAACTATATGAACGTCCTGGCCGACTTTATCGTGCGAGTAGAGGAGCAGTATCCCATGTCGATCGAAAACGAGGAACTCTCGGCTCTTCTCACCACCATCCGTAACCAGGAACGCGAGATAGAGACTCTCAACAAGGAAGCCGAGTCGATGCGTAAAAACATCGAGCACTTCAACGAGGAGCACCTCCTCCGCGAGCAGCAGGAAGCAGCCAAGAAGGCCGAAAAGAAGCCTGCGGCAAAAAAGACAGCCGAAAAAACGGCTCCCGCTGAAAAGCCGGCTGAAAAGAAGTGCGCACCCAGGAAAGCCAAAAAGGAAGCCGCACCCAAGAAAGCCTCCGGAAAAGCTGCATCCAAGAAAGTAGCCGAGAAGGTCGAAGCCCCCGCCCCCGAAGTAAAAGCCGAAGAAGCACCCAAGGCATAATCTTGTAATTGACACAAGGGTATGGAAAGATACCCTCATGCAATACACATACAATATCAGGCCGTCCCCCGCCGTTGAACGATGGAGGTCGGCCTGATTGTTTTCATAGCACACCCAATAGCAAGCCTAAAACCTCATAACCTTTGCCCTAAGGGCAAGTCCCCTTTGCCCACAGGGCAAGTAAATATGACACTTGAATATATACAGCAGAGATTTGACCTCTACAACCGACTGATATTCCGCGGACGGTTGCCGCGCATACCCATAAGGCTGAGCAATGCCAAGACCTATCTCGGACAATGCGTATCACGGGTAATCACGCTGCCCGACGGACGTAAAGAGCACACTGACTTCGAGCTGCGCATCTCCACCCGTCTCGACCTCGCACCCGACACCATTGACGACACCATCATCCACGAGATGATACATTATTTCATACACTACAACGGACTGCATGACACCTCGGCCCACGGCCCGCTGTTTCGTAGCCTCATGCACAGCATCAATATAGCCCACGGACGCAAACTGACCATAAGCCACCGCTCCACGCCCGACGAACGTGCCTCGGCCGACTCTGCGCCACGATGGCATGTCATAGCCATACTGCGACTCAATGATCCTGATCCCGACAGAATTGGCGTCAAAGTACTTCCACGCACTACCGACAAAATCATACAGTATTACCATCGAGTCCTCGCGGCCCCGCAGGTTGCCTCCATTGACCTATATCTCCATCGCGCTCCTTTCTTTAACCGTTATCCAGTCTCGGCAGCCATGCGCTATCATCCTGCGTTGCTCTCCGAGGTCACTCCTCATCTTGCCGACGCACGTCGCCTCACTGTTGATGGTTCAACTATCACTTATGCTAAATATTAATATAAGTTTATATTTGTTATTATTAGTTAAATAATTGGGGGAAGTAATTTTTATTCGTATATTTGCTTTTGTTAAATAAATTTAGCATGTTTTTGAGCTAAACTACTATCACTTTATAGGTCTAAACCAAAAATTTTATCACAATAAACAACAAAACAGTGCTTATGAAGAAAATTTTTACTCTTATTGCAACTGCATTCATGGCATTTAGTGTTAATGCTCAGTCAGACATAACATTCGGCATCTATACATATGGTGGCACCGGCACAGGCACGGGTACCGGCACAGGCTCATCTGTAACTACACCGTTAACAGGTCTTATCGGCTACACCGAGAGGGGTACTTGCACTTATCAGGTTGTAAACAATGGGACGGATACTTATACCATCAAGAACTTTTTGGGTGGATCCGACTATTCGTTTACGATTACCGATACAAATGGTGGTAATAGCAATGTTGTCGGTAATACTATAACAATAAATGAGCTGGGTAAATATACAGTCCCGGCCGATTACATCACATTCTCCAAAAACGGAGTTGAGTCAATACGCATCAAGAATGTAACTCCGACGCCAAATAAGACCAATAGTAAATTGAGCAAAAACGGAGATGAGCTGATTGTCAGATTCGTTGTGTCATATAATAGTTCATTTCAGACCTACAGCAATGGTCAGTGGAGCAATATGGCAAGCGTAAGTCAGATATTTATTGGTGGTGTAATTCCTAAAATCAAGGATAGCGGTTCGAGTGCCATCGAGGATGTGATTGACAATGACGACAACGCTCCGGTAGAATATTACAACCTTCAGGGTGTTCGCATCAATGAGCCCGCAGCCGGTCAGGTGGTAATCCGCCGCCAGGGCTCGAAGGTCAGCAAGGTCGTAGTGCGCTAAGCATACAAAAGTTTCAGTACGACAGAAGAAACAAAAGTCTTAATATCAAAGACAGGAGTACAGGAGTTATAATCCCCTGTACTCCTGTCTTTTGATTTGCACTTCTGTCATAAGATCAAAATGCTTTTGTTTCTTCTGTCCTTCTGAAACTTTTGTATCTCTTGTCTTGTTGAAATTATACACGTTTTAACGAGATAAAGCCATGCTTATAGCTGAAATCATCCCCTCACACAAAGTAGCGCAATGGCTGCTTGTACACATCCACAGGCTGCTTGATATTGTAGGCCTTGAGAAAGACAAGATGACCGAGGAAATCATCTATGTGGCCATAATCGTAGTCACCGCCATGCTCCTCGGCTGGCTTCTGAGCTATGCCATACGACTGCTGATACGCAAGATAGTCGACGTGCGCTCGCCTCAGCTCGCAACCGATCTGAAAGAGAAACATGTGTTGATACGCTGCTGCCGCATAGTGCCGCCGCTTGTGATTCTCGCGTTGCTGCCGTTTGCCTTCACCGGCGACTCGCTGCTCAATACCATAATAATACGGGCCCTGCTGGTCTATACATCCGTCACGGTGTGTATGGCCATATGCTCAGTGCTATCATTCGCATGGCTGAGATTTGACAAGGAACGCAATACCAAAAATCTGCCCATCCGCGGCATCCTCGACACCGTGATAGGCATTCTGTGGGTCATCACAGCCATAATATGTGTGGCAATCATAGTCGACAAGTCACCCGCGGTGCTTCTCACGGGGCTGGGCGCGTTTGCGGCCGTGCTGATGCTTGTATTCAAGGACAGCATACTCGGACTCGTGGCCGGCCTGCAACTGTCGCAAAACGATATGCTCCGCGTGGGCGACTGGATAGTGGTGCCCTCGACCATCGCCAACGGCATCGTGATCGATGTGTCGCTGACGGCCGTCAAGGTGCAAAACTGGGACAACACCATAGTGACACTTCCTCCCTATACTCTCATCTCGGGGTCGTTTCAGAACTGGCGCGGCATGAGCGACAGCGGTGTGCGTCAGATAGCCCGCTCGATACTTGTCGACATCTATTCGGTGACTCAGGCCACGCCCGATTTTGTCAAAAAGATGGTGGCACAGTTTCCCGAACTCAAGACTTATGTCGACAAGGTGCAGGCTGCCGGCCATCCGATATTTGACCCCGGACTGGCCACTGTCAACGGCACGGTCGATACCAATCTGGGACTCTATCGCGCCTATTTGTGTGAATGGCTTCTGAGTCATCCGTCCATATCGTCGAGCCAGCAGATACTCGTGCGCCTGATGGCACCGACCGACAACGGCATACCGCTTCAGATATGGTGTTTTACATCCACCACGGCATGGACAGCCTACGAGGCTATCCAGAGCGCGCTGTTCGAGCATATAGCCGTGACCGCCCCGGCCTTTGGCCTGCAGATCTACAACGATACTTCGGGCGCGGACGTGCTCACCATCGACACGAAGAAAATATAGAGATACAAAAGTATCATAAGGACACAAAAAACTTATGTTTCTTGTGTCCTTATGATACTTTTGTATCTCTAATCTCTAATTGAGTGACTGAAGGTTGTGTTCGAGCATTTCGAGAGGAGTCTGTTTCTGACGGCCTGCGGGAAGAGTCTGGGCAGTGCGGCGACCCGACTTGATGTCGTCGACGCGAGCCTGGATTATTTTTTTAATACGTGCGCGCACCTGTTGGTCCTGACACTTCTCGATCAGCGAAGCCGACTTGAAACTCAGTGTCATGTCGGGCATGTCAAGCGCGCTGTCGGCCATATAGCTCTCCATGGCATCCATGTAAGCGTTCCAGTCGCCGTTGCGCTCGGCATAGCTCATGAGAGTGTTGAGGCGATAGTGCTCGGGGCGCGGGATGTTGCACTCCTTGATGAGAGCGATGAAGTCGTCGAGCTTCTTTTGGTCAAGAGTAAAGCCGCCGTTCTGATTCTTGCGTACGATGGAGCGGGAGTAGCGGTTGAGCACATTGCCGATTTTATCGTTATATACTTTCTCGCCGAGCAGCGAAGCCATCGACTCGCGGTTTTTGGCAGCGTAGACAAACGAGGGCGCGTAGGGATTGGTGATATGTTTCACAAAGACCTTGCACAGAGTGGTGTCAGAGGCAAAAGTCTCGGTCTGGCCCTCGAGCATGGCCTCGGCCACAACGTTGGCCTGCTGTAAGCGATAGACTTTGCCGAGATATTCGAGGTAGTCGAGCATAAACTGACGGTCGCGGTCGCCGGCCTTGAAGCGAGCTTCCATGGCAGCGGGCCCGTTGTCGCCTATATTGTCGTTGACGCGCTTGATGAAGCCCTGGGCATCACCGCCGCCCACAAAGCGTGCGGCCTCGGTGCCGTCGTTGTTGAAGATTACAAAGGTCGGATAAGCGTTGATCTGCAGACGCTCGGCAATCTCGGGGCCCTCGCCCTGCTCCATGTCGATTTTAATCGACACGAACTTGGGATTCATGAAGTCGCCCACTTCCTGGGTGGGGAATATCTTGTTGGCCATCATCTTGCATGGACCGCACCAGGAGGTGTAACAGTCGAGAAACACCATTTTGCCCTCCTTTTTGGCCTTGTCGATGGCATCCTGGAGACGGGCCTCGTGAGGCATGAACTCAATGCCCTGGGCCGACATTGACAGCGCGCTTGCGGCCATGAGGGCCAGCGAGAATAACTTGCTTAATTTCATTGATGGATAAATGTTTGGTTTAGATAAAACTTCGGAGGCAAAGATAAGTGTTTTTCCCAATAATCAAATGCAGCAAAAGCCCAAAAGTTACCTCCCCGACAAAAGATTTTTCTAAAGTAAAGTGTGTAAGTCGGTCTATCGGATGTCGTTGGTGTCGTCGTCATCGTCGTCGAGGAAGTCGAAGTCCCAGCCGTCGGAGAGTGATTCGGTGAACTCGGCGAGGTCGCGGCCTTCGCGCTTGGTGGGACGGCCGAGGCCTTTGCGACGGTCTATGAAGCCTGAGATGCGCACTACGTCGAGGAGGTCGAGCTCGCTCTTGGGGGTGATGTTTTCCATGTAGTCGGGCACGAGGCGTGCGCCGAGCCTGTTTTGCGCGAGGGCTTTGACTCGGAATGAGTATGTGACCGGTGGCTTGCGGACGTTGATGATGTCGCCTTCCTTGATGGTGCGGGAGGGTTTGACGGCGACTCCGCCCATGAGTACCCGCCCTTTTTTGCATGCTTCGGTGGCTACGGTGCGGGTCTTGAATATGCGCATGGCCCAAAGCCATTTGTCAATTCGTACTTCCATGTTGTTACTTGCCCTTCGGGCAAAGGTTATAAGGTTATTACTTGCCCTTCGGGCAAAGGTTATGAGGTTATTACTTGCCCTTCGGGCAAAGGTTATGAGGTTATAAGGTTATTACTTGCCCTTCGGGCAAAGGTTATAAGGTTAAATCTGTATAAGAAATATACCTACCTGAAATCAAAAGAGTTAGAAGAATTACCTCGTTTTGGGGTAATGAGTTGGTAACCGTTCCAATTGCCGTAGTCTGCATCGCTTTGCTTGTTCGGGTAACTCTTACGGATGCAAAAGTACGAAAAATATTCCGACTGGAATAATCATTCCCAATATTCTTTCAGCTGATTGGCATCCACTCTTATGCCGTTTGAGGCTTAAAGCAAATTGCAAACAAGGAAGCCACGGTAAAAGCAACTCTTATCCATAACAAATGAATGCATTGCATTTCCTCAGAGGTTTAGGTTGTCATGCGGGAAGCTATGTGTCAGTCGGTTAAAACCTTCAGCATGAATATACTGGTTGCCGTATGCCCGGAATCTCCGAGTTGACCATCCAACAGCTGAAATCCCCGTTCCTTATACATATCAATGGCTTTACCAAACGAAGGGAATGTTTCTATATACAGGCTGGTATAGCCCGCTCCCTTTGCACGGCGGACAATCAAATCAAGAATCATGCCTCCCAATCCTTTTCCTCGGACAGCAGGCGATAAATAATACTTGACTATTTCAGCACACTTGCCGGGCAAGCCTTTGGTGGGATAGAAGCCACAGCCTCCTTGAATCTCTCCGCCGTAATCAATCACCCAATATTCTGCATTTACATTTTCAACCGACTGACTGATGCAGTCCGTGACAGGGTCATCATACACCGTGCCTGTACGCGACACACCAAATTCATCAATAACACATCGTATCAGACGAGCCATTTGAGCATTATCCGTTTCCTTGATTGGACGGATGATAAAACCATCTTTTGTCTCCATATTGTTATCAGTTTATT
>ERZ778504.1974-NODE-1974-length-12421-cov-9.137716_pt1 | contig 12421 bp, 9 predicted proteins | sample MGYA00510046_ERZ778504 | MGnify/ENA primary metagenome ERZ778504 (study PRJEB29527, sample SAMN07138964) | mouse gut metagenome | material: feces | host: mouse | place: China:Nanjing | collected 2016-01-25 ...
GCCGCCAGCAGGATGATCGGCGAGTCGACGAAGAAGTCGCCCTGCTTCTGAATCCACGTCTTGTTCAGGTTGAGCATGATCGTATAGGCCGATTCGTAGGCGTCGGATATGTCGGTCATCGCCTCGGGTGCTATCGGATTGCAGCGGTTGGATTTGCGCGGGTCGTCGAAGTTGATGACGCAGAACAGGGGCCTGACCTTGTAGGCATCCAGATGCCGGAGCAGGTGGTTGTAGGCGATCAGGGACAGGTCGTCGAACTTGAAATCGTAGATATACATCGAGAACCCTTTCTCGATATGTTGCTTGATATAATTGGTTACAACGGCATAGGATTTTCCCGAGCCGGGCGTGCCGAGCACCATCGTCGCACGGAATGGGTTGACGACGTTGATCCAGCCGCGGCGCCATTGTCCGCGGTAGTAGTATCGGGTCGGCAGATTGACCGAGTACTCATTGGAGAGGCAGCGGCTCTCCTGCTCGAAGTTCTCGTTCTCTTTGTTGAACGGGTCGTCGGCCAGTCGCTGCTTCATCAACCTGCCGAGCCAGACCTCGGCGGCCAGCAGGCACAAGTACCCGGCAACGAGCGTAAGGGAGTAGCTCCAAAACCGAATGCCGGAGCCGAAAGGCAGTAAGCGCAGAAAATCGTTGAAAAAGAAGAGGAGCAATCCAACAGCCCCGGCAACTGCAATAACTCTGCGGGAAATGTTCTCGTCGCGGACGCTTTTCGTGCCGTAGCAGCTCAGCGCAAGGAGTACGAATGCGCAGAGTTTGGTCGTGACGGAATAGGAAAACAAGGCGGTCGTGCGCTGGAAGTCAAGCAGGATTCGGTCGGCGACCGGAGCGGTCAGACCGTGCGCCGAAAACCACTCGTAACAGAACCAATAGACGTTCAAAAGGAGAAACAGACAGCTTACCGCACGTATGAACTGGATGATATTCTCCAGCGACCTCAAATCATCTTCCTGCTGCATGGCGTTTTTGCCGGCAAGGTAAGAATGACCGGGGCGAAACGGGACAGAGGGCCTCTTCGGGCCGTCAAGGGCCGTCCGCGTTACTTGACGCTCAATTCGAGCAAAGTCCGGCGGAGCGTGTCGACGATATTGGTGAGCTTGGTTTTACGGTTCAAAACGGCCCAGCGACAGGTCTCGGGATTCTTGAACTTGATGCCGCACAAAGTTTCCAACTCTTTTGTGAGTTCGGCAAAGGAGACCGGAGAACCATCGGGCAGACAGAAGAATCCGATGGCATGCAGCGGCGTGATGATTTCCATCAGATCGGTCGGTGTGTATTTTTTCGATAACCGGAACGGAGCATGGCGGGTTGCGGAACCTTCGCTCAATCCGGGATATTTGAGCTGAAGCAGAATAGCACGTTTCTCGAAATTCAAGATTGAACAGGCAGATTGGGCGTATAAATACTTCAAAGAAGTATGATCTCGGATATTATTCTTGATCAATTCAAATAATTCATAAGCACAAGTAAAAGCTCTGAGTTTTTCGATGTTAGATTTTTTGCTTTTGGCTTGTCGAGAGATCGAATTGATAAAACGCTCAAAAGCTATATCTAATTTCTGACAATTATTTTCTGTCAATGGAAGATATATTGAAGACTTCAATATGACAACCAACTCACATCTGCTAAGATTTGAAAAATCATACAACATAATTCGATGCTATATTAGAAAGGGGCCATAACATCGAAGTACAGAATGATGAATCGCTTCAGTATCCTTAAAATCGACAGTAATTATGGAAAAGTTGTGAAAATCCATTCGATTTAACGTCGGATTCTCACAACCTGATTTAAGGAAATTATCAAAGGATCGAATAAATCAATTTATCTCAGATATTTAGATCCCTATATCCAAATAATAATAGTTAAACAATAATCTTGGTATCTATTTCCCGAACGTTCGGGTGTAGGAGATCGAGGGCATGATGGGCACCAGCACCGTGGCTTTGTAGCGGCCGCGGTAGGGATAGATGTTCACCGGGTTGTTGTGCCACGTGGTGTTGATGATCGAAAACTGCCAGTTGCGCACTCCGTTTCGCTTGCGGCGCTCCATGTTGTAGCTGATGTCGGCGCGGAAGTAGTCGCGCATGCGCGTCGTTGGGTAGGTCGTGATGCCTGCTATGGGGTCGCCCGTGATGTCGGGATAGGCTCCGTTGGTCAGGCGGATCGGGATTCCCGTGTGCCAGGCCACGTTGAGCGACAGCGTGTGGCGGCGCCCCGGGCGGTCGAGCACATGGTAGCTTGCAAAGGCCGAGAGGTTGTGGGGAATGTCGTAGTCGAACGGATAGCTCACGCCCTCCGAGCGGCGCTCCGAGTGCGTATAGGCGTAGGAGGCCGTCAGACTGAGCCGCTCGGTCTGCCACTGCACCATGGCTTCGGCACCCGCCACGCGTCCCGTGCCGTAGACGAATCCGCCGTGACCCAGCAGAAAGTCGTCGCTATCGTAGATCATCGGCAGGTTGCGCATCCGCTTGACATAGCCTTCGGCCGAGAGCGTCAGGCTTTTCCCGATGCGGGCCCGGCCGCCCAGCGACACCTGCCAGGCGTGTTGCAGCTTGCCGTCGCGGAACGGGGTCCAGAAGTCGATGGGCATCGAATAATAAAAGCGGTTGAACTGCACCAGCGGCTGCGAGTTCATCGTGGCCGAGAGCCATACCGAGTTGTCGCGGCCGAAGTCGCAGGCTATCTGTCCCCGCGGCTCCACAGCCCAGGCCGTGCGGCCCCCGGCATCGTAGAGCGCGCCCCGCACCCCGATGTCGGCCCGCCACGAGCCCCATTGCAGGCGGTTGTTGAGGTGCAGGGCTCCGGTCAGCAACTCCTGCGAGGGGTAGCTGCGGCGGGTCTGCACGCCGTTGACCTTGGCCACGGTGCGCATGGGCAGGAAGTTCTGCCACGAGACATTGGCGCCGTAGTCGAGCGTCCAGCGGTCGGAGAGCCGGTGGTCGAACGTCAGCCGAGCTCCTGCTTCGTGTGTCGTGAAAGTGGTCTTGCCGCGGCTGTTCACCTCCTTGTCATGGTAGTTGCATGCCAGCCGGTTTTGCAAGTAGGTGTAGTAGACGACGGCCGTCGAGCGGAGCCGGTCGCTCCAGCGCGAGGCCAGCCGCAGCGAGGCCGTCGAGTTGCCGTAGCCCAGTCGGTTGGAGGCGTCGGTGTCGCTGTTGCTCACGTGGTCGTCGCCCGAATAGAGACCCAGCGACAGCGTGTGGTTGCGGTGGATGTCGTAGGAAAGTTTGCCCGTGACGTCGTAGAATCCGAAGCGGATGTCGTTGCCGATGGCCGCCAGAAATGCTTCGGGGAAGAAGTAGCGCGCCGACACCAGGTAGGAGCCCTTGTCGCGCACCAGCGGCCCGTGGGCCGTGCCGGCCAGCGAGAGCGTGCCGACGGTCAGCGACTGGCAATGTTGCCGGCGGTCGCCCTCCCGTGTGCGTATCTGCGTCAGGGCCGAGAGCCGCGAGCCGTAGGCAGGCGGGATGTAGCCCTTGAAGACCTCGGCCGACTGCACCGTCTCGCCGCTGAAGATCGACAGCAGGCCGAAGGCGTGGGTCTGGTTGTAAATCGGTACGTCGTCGTAGAGGATCATGGTTTGGTCGTTGCTGCCGCCGCGCACCAGGAGGCCCGACATGCCGTCCTTGCCCGAGGTGATGCCGGGCAGCAGTTGCAGGAACTTGAAGATGTCCTTTTCGCCCATGAAGAGCGGTGCGAATTTGAGGTGTTCGACGTCGACGGCCACGTTGCCCGTCTGTTTGTAGACCAGCAGCGGCTTGCGGGCCGTGACGACCACCGAATCGATGTCTTGCGTGCGGGCCACCGAGTCGGCCGGTTGCTGGGCGTGCGCCGGCAGTGCCAGCGCGAGGGTCAGAAGCAGTGCGGGCAGTTTCATCGGTCGGCGATTTCGAGGGTGAGGGTATTGCAGCCGGCGAAGATGCCCAGGCCGTTGCCGATGTTGGTGTAGACCGTGACCTGTTCGGCGAAGGGGTTCTTGTCGGCCGATTCTTCGGTGTTGATGCGCTGTTTGTAGAGCGAGCGCATGTAGCGGTCGTAGGCGGCCGAGGCAGTCACGATGCGGAAACGGGTGCGTCGGCAGCTGCTCCACAGCGAGAAGCGCAGCGGCAGGGCCGGGGCGCAGTCTTCGCGCGGCAGGCGCAGGAATTGTTCGAATTCTACGGTCGCCTCCTTGTCGCTCGCTTCATAGGCATCGTTGGCGCCGTTGACCTGGTCGACGAACGGCGAAGTAGTGTAGAATCCGTAGATCTCTTGTTCGCTCTCTTCGCCTTCGTCCTCGATGATTTCGCCGGTCCAGTGTCCGAATTCGTCGTATACGTAGACCGGGCGGCGGTATATCCCGATGGCGTCGAGCCAAACGGCCTGCGTGCCGGCAGTGCACTCCAGCGCCTTTATCTCATAGTGTTTGTAGGCGTTCTTGTTGTAGCGGAAAGCCATTTGCACCGTGGGCGGCGCCGGTACGTCGGTCTCGGCGGTCAGCGTGCCGTAGCCCGGCACGGTCACTTCCAGCCGGTAGCGTTTGCCCGCCGTAGCGCGGAACTGCGTGACCGTCTTGCCGTCGGGCGAGGCGGCGCAGCTCACAACTTCGGCGCCCTCTTCCAGGAGCCGGATTTCGGCCTCGTGCACCGGTGCGAATCGCGTGTCGTAGCCGGCGTAGGCGGAGCTCCAATTGAGCTTGACCGTGAAATCTTCCTGCGGCGAGAGCAGGGCGTTGATCACCACATGCGACGTCGCGCCGGTTTTTCCGAAGTCGTAGTTCACATCGCAGCCAGATAATAACAATGCTACGACGATGAAAAGTCGGATAAAAGAGTGTGTCTTCATTCCGGTGAATCTTCTTGTACATTGATTGTCAAACGGTCGCATCGTCTACCATTTTGGGGACATTTGTCGTAATATCCGTAATCAAGCAGTAACACGATTTTTTTACCGGCTGCGCCGCTATGAATTGTTGCCTGTAAAGGAAGTTGCAGTGCATTTTTGTTCGGGAAATTCAAGACGTGCTGGTTAAAACTGAAGTCGGTTTCAGGATCGGCTGTGGTACGATATTCGTCAATGACAATTCTTACCGTTTGTTCAGGATACTCGTTCGCTGCGAAAACATTTCTGCCAATGAACAAATTTACCTGCGAACGAGGTTGAACATGCAGTACCGTAATCGGCGAGGCATAATCTTCAGGCTTCAACGTATTTTCTTGAAAATACATCATATCCTCAAAAACGGTTACTTGCGCTTCATCTCTGCAAGAAATAAGTCCCGATATTAATATAGCGAAACAAACCAGTTTTTTCATGTTGTAATGTTTATAAACAAAGGTAACAGAATTTAGTAATTCTGTTACCTTTATGTAAAACGACTATATACATTCAGAAATGGGCAACATTACGAGCGGCCTACAATAACTAATATCTGTCACAGCCCCGCAATTACCCATGCTGCGACTTCGGGCCCTGTGAACAATGCAGCGAAATTTTGGCGGCATTGGCACCTCTGTCGGTGTGTGAATAAATTGTCCCGTTCCAAAAGGAACGGTAACATAAAAATTCTTTGTATATTCAGTTGCGGAAAAATCATTTCGGTAATTCAAAAAAGAAATATTTTTCCCTGCAATTGTTAAATCCCAATGCAAATTTTCAACATAGAAACGGTCTTTATATGTATTCCATCCAATCAAAAATTTTTTCTTTTGTCCTGAAACATGAATCTGTACGGCAAAAGAAGTGTTATATAAATTTTTACCATTGACTTGTTCCACCACGGTATGACGTAAAACATTAGTTCGTGCGAACACTTTGTATTTTTTGGTTTCCCGTCGATAATCCGTATATTTTACTGAAACATCACGAGTCTCTACATCGCCCTGAATAGGTACAACGTATTCCAATTCCTTGACAGCTACGGCTCTTGTTTTGGCATCTGTTATTTCAATCGATATCGTCTCGTCATTTACAACGTGTTTGATATCGCCAATATAAAAAACTCCATTTATATCGGCAATACTTGCATATCCTACCGATTCAATTACTGGCATTAAACGGTCGGAATCTTCCTTGAGATAACCAGAACACGTTTCAAGTACTGCTTGATACTCTTCTGGGGTCTCACATTCGACGATATCATCCAACATGCTGTCTGTAAATGATCTCCAAGAGAAAAAATTATGGGCTTTTTCAAATGCATGCAGATTCTCTTCTGTTGTTAAAGATTCCATTGTCCTCAAACATATCTCTGCATTTGGAAAGTGCAAAGTTCCATCAATGCAAACAATCTCTTTATCATTAAAAGTACTTAATTCATTTTGAAAGTTCTCATTGAATGTATTTTCTTTAGAACAAGCAAGTAGCAAAAGTAAAGCTATTGCACACACGAAGAATTTATAATTATTCATATCAACAATATTTAATCGATGTTTTATATCACTCTTACTCTTTTTATCTGCGAATATATTCAGGATTAGAAATTTATACGTTTATCGCGATTATTACTGATTTGCAAATTATGGCGAGAGCAACAGCCCTCACCATAATTGCTAATTTATTTTTGAATCGGATAAAACGAATTAGGTTTATTTTAGCCAGACTTCACCCGTAGTAACCCACATGTTGCCGCTGACCCGTTTTTTCAATTTACCATTCACATGCACTTCCAATGTTATCAGCGTATTGCGATCGTCGCAACGAGCATCCAAAACCACAAGATTTTCATCTGTTTCAACCGTATTTTCGTAGTGGTCTTTTACGACGAAATAAGTTGCTCCGGTTTGAATGCCGTATACCCTGATAGGAGTTTCCGGGGTATTGCTATCTATTACAAAACGAACCTTGTTAGTATCCGATTTGGAACACGACGGGGACAAAAATGCCAAAAGGCAAAAAGAAATAAACCATTTCAGATATTTCATATGAACAATTTGCTGATAAAGATGCAATGTCATGTTATTTGACAGCCAATCCGAACTTGACGACACCTGTATTATAGGTATGAACCAAATAATTGTTACCGGCCTTGCCTTCTATGATAGGATCGTAGAAATAAATTTTGGTCGTACCCAAATTATCGTCTTCTTCCTGCCTTTCATAACTGAAAGTTTTAGATTCTGTTTTGGTTGTCGACGTCGATATTTCGGTGCCGATCTCTCCGGACGCTGACGTTTTGGTTCCCAATCCAAATTTCACGCTTCCGCTTATTTTTGCAGAAGTCATTTTGGTCATATCATACGTAACGGAATATGTATATTTCGCAGATTTATCCTCTTCCAAGATATTGATATATCTAAATAACGCTTCTTCAGACAAATCCCATTTCCCAAAAGAAATCAGTTGAGGGATTAAGTCTACACGCTTGGCTGTGAATTTATTAGGATCAATAGTGTATGTATATTTCTTTTTTCTGAACCAGGTCCCGTGTCTATATTTACATTCGATATGGAAATCCCACAATTGATCCGGCCGGAGAGGAATATATACCACAATTGGTTGCGAACTGTTCGCTGAGATAATTTCTATCCGAAAATTGTAGGCTCCTTTTGTCCACATTCGGTCTATCAGTTCCGCTTCTGTATATCCTTTTTTCTTACGTTCGACAACTGTGTTCGTAATTCGAGGATCATCATAGTTTTGATTGGTCTTTTGATCCGAAATATTGAAATAGGCATTCGGATTGACCTCAATAAAACTGATATACTCCGAAACGCTTCGGTTCAAAGTACCATTTACGTTAGTGGGGGTAATACCATAATAAATATAGTCTCGTTGAAGTGCCCGCGAATTTTTGCTTGCATCGTCCTTGTAGAAATAGTCGTATGCGGCAATAGCCTTGGCTCCTACATCGACCGGCATCATTTCAGTCGAACGTGTAAGCGGTTCATCTATTTTAAGTGAACCGTCATAATTAGGCGAAATGAAAGTTACAGTAGATGCACCACTTCGGGTAATACCATCAACTTTTACACGGCTGTTCTCGTTGACCACAAAGATGTGGAAATCGGGCACCTCTCCTTTTTCCAAATTCACTTCGCAGACACCGTTAAGATAAAGAGCCGTAACGGATTCCTTAGAAACAGCGACCGGAATTTCTGAATCTTCGCAATCCATATTGTCCGCGTTGATACCGAAAAAAGCAATTTCAGGAATCAGAATGTTAAGCAGAGGAATACCATCTTCGATATGCGCGATTTCATCTTCCGATGAATATTCTACAAGAATGTCACGGAATGTTGAGCCACCGATCATCTTGTCCTTGACGAGCACATAGAGCACGTCATAGTTTTTATCGAATTGTTTAATCGCTTCAGATTTTAGAAATTCTCTCACATCTTGGCGATCATAGATAACTTTTGACAGCACTTCTGCAAAGTTCGACAGCAATGTTTTTTTTTCGGAAACGCTTTCGGTTGCCGACTGATTGGTTTCCGACAATTCATCTTTTTGGCAAGCAGTCATGCACAATATGACGACCGCATATACTGCCGGCAAAATTATTTTTATAAATTTCATGGATAATAAGATAATAAATTAAAACGCCCACTCTATAAGTTTTTCAGCATCCACTATAATAGTTACCTAATCAATATAACCAATTGCTTCAATCTCTTCTCCTGTGATTTGAATTGTATAATTGTTTTCATCATCCAGAATACATGGGATCAAAGCTAATTGTTCTTCCTGTGTATCACATTCATACGTTACAACTGCTTGGAGCATGGGATTCAAAATGCAAATTCTTACAATCCCGAAGTTTTCATTGAATTCTACTTCGAGTTGAGTGAGAACCGGATCGTAAACGGCACTTATCATCGGAATGGCAGATCGATGAATATGAGGCGCCGGCCCTTTGGCAATTGATATTGCCACATTTCTACGATGCCGATTATTTTTCGGATTTGCAACCGAATTGGAAGCAACCGCCAAAGCCAAGCTGGCAATCAAAAGGATTAAGATTTTTTTCATAGTAAATAGTTTGTTTTGTTTGATGTAAAATTAGGCTGAAATTCATGAGAAGATACAAAAATCCGATCCAATTCAATATGATACCATCAAGCGTAATCGACTGGTTATCATAGATATATGTTATTGTTTTTATGATATAGACGTGAGCGACCCCAGTCCACAGTCTTATCATCTGATTATCAATAAGTTAAAAAAATGGGAGCGATGCTGGTGTAGCATCGCTCCTCAATGCGGGCAGTAATTTATTGATAATAAAATCATTGCGCCTCTATTCTTGCTTGGTTGCTAAGATTCCGAGCAAAGAAATCCTCTAAATTATCAACATCGGAAAGCCCTAACTTCTTACGTAATTTCGAGCGTTTTTGATAGATGCTTGTACTATTAGTATGATTGAACAACAAACGGGTTTGCTGGGGAGAGAATCCAAGCCGGATCATACAGCACAAAGCAAGATCCTCATCATTCAAATTCGGGTAATTATTTCGCAAACGCTCGACGATATCCCCATAATACAGATTGGTAATATCGAATAGGTCGTTGAAAAAAGTTCCCGATTTCTTATAATCGAATTTAAAGCTTCTTCGCAATCTTTCGTATAGGGCAGAAGGATTATTTTCAAACATGCTGGCATATTCCAGAATTTTCCGGAGTTCTTCGAGACGATTGTCAAGGGCCGTAAATAGTCGTTTCGATTTCATATCAGTTAGCCCTAATTCTTTTTCAAGCGTCATATATCGTTCATGCAGTGATGAATAGTCGCTATGAAGTGAATGGGCAAAACTCAGATATTCGTTTTGTTGCGCTTTCTTTTTGGTATATAAAATCCACGCCATGCATCCGAAGATAACAATCACGAGGATCGAAAATATCATTGTGGCAACGTGCTGGTGACGAAGACGAATATAGGATTGAGTTACCTGTTCAGTATGGTATTTACGCTCCAAGTCTTGTATCAAACTGGACTTATTCACTTCATATAATGAATCTGCTAAAATGATACGTTCATTCAAATAATCATTGGCTGAGGCAACGTCTCCAGTCGCTTCGGAAATCATCGCCAATAAGTCATATAATCCTTGCACTTGGAAAGAAGCATATTTACTCTTATGTTCATAAGCTTTAAGTGCATAATATTGAGCAGAATCCACTTCTCCAACGTAATAGCAGCAAAAACTCAACAATGGATATGCTTGAAAGTCAGGTTCTCCATTGTTGTATCGCTTATATGCTTCGAAAACCGATTGTTTAATTGTTTCAAGACTATTATTTCCCAATTCAACGTCTGACAAAATAGCAACACGAGCATGTATCAGATATAATAAACATTCCGAGTCCGCATGACTGGATGCTATCTTTTCTGCTTCATCAAGAAGTTTGAGAGCTTCGTCTGATCTGTTTTGCAAATGCAACGCATTTGATTTTCCGGCCATTGCATATGCTTCGTTAATGGTATTGAGACCGTGATATGTTAATATAGATTTGTCATACATTATTTCTGCATCAGAAAAGCTATATTGAGTAACATATAGATTCCCAACATTTGCATAAAGCATAGCCAATAACTTTCGGGCTCGAGTATCTACCATGTATTTCTCTGCTTCCAGATAAGATGCTATTGCACGATCCAAATCACCTGCATTTTCATAAATTCGGGCTAAATAGTACCATGTTTTCGCTTTGTCTATTTTCCGGCCGTGATATTTATAATACTTGATCGCAGGATAAATAATCGAATCTGAATCCAAGTCTATTTCGTTTTTATCTAAAGCCTGCGAATAAAGTAATGCGTACTTGGCATAGGTTTTCCGACGTCTGATATCATCTGGATTTATTAAATTTAATCTGAACAACGCACTATCTGGAACTGTTTGCAAGCACTGTTCTACCTGTTCTAATTCTAATTCAATCCTTGTGCTATTACTGCATGCGATTAAAAGCACATACAACAAAAGATATAGTTTTTTTCGGCCTCGCATTTTTTGATTATTCGTTTTTTCCACCACGAAATTAGACATTTTGGAGAAGTTATTCAATTTTTATTAACTATTGTCTTATACTCTTTTACCCATTATGTCTATTTTTCTTCTTTTTCTTTCTCCGTTGCTCCAGTTGGCGCTCCTCATTGGCTTGCAGGTCGAACAGCTCCAGTATCTCCCGGGCGGGATGCGCGGCCGGGTAGGCCTCCTGCCACGAGCGTGCTTCGGGCCGTCGCGACGGGTCCATAGCCAGCTGCTGCGACCGCCCGTAAAGCGCGTTGAAGACGTTCGCCGAATAGAGCTTGCCGAGCGCCGAGCCGTTGGCGACGATGCCGCTGCGGTGGTCCACGAACGTCACGCCGTAGATGCGGCCCGTCGGATTGGTCCGAAATACGGCGTCGACGCCCTTCTCGCGCAAATGCCGGCAGAAGGAGTCTTTCGACCATGACGTCAGCACGGTGTTGCGCACCTTGCTCCGCAGCTCGTCCAGGGCGCCCGGCTCGCGCAGCGTCTCTTTCGAGCGGGCGTAGTACCGCTGCAAGGCTTCATATCCCACGTCCCGCCCGATGCGGCTCGACTTGATGGGCTTGCCGCGGCCGTAGCCGTCGTCGCCCCGCGCGCCGTAGACGATGCCCGCATAGTCGCGGCCCTCGATCGTCCCGGTCATTTCCACGACCTGCATATTGTACAGCTCCAGCAGCGTCCTAAACTCCCCGAATGATGCGCACCGGTATCGTTTCAGGCACTCCCGCACCGACGATTGGATCTGCCGCTTGATATTGCCCGCCTTGTAGTCGACTTTCCGCAGTTCGTTCGCCGCGCCCTGCTCCTGTCCCGGCACGGCGGGGTGCAGGCCGTACTTCTGCTCCAGGTCGCGCAGAATGGCCATCGAATGCTCCCGTTCGTGCGAATCCCGAATTTTGCGCCCCGCCGCGTTGATGCGCAGCGAAACGATGTGCAGGTGCTCGCGGTCGATATCCTTGTGCTTGAAAACGATGTAGGGCTGCCGCCCGTAGCCCATCCGCTCCATATACTCGGCGGCGATCTCCCGGAACTGCCCGTCCGTCAGCCGGTCCTCCGGCGCGGGGTTGAGCGAGGTGTGGAAAACGGTGCTCTTCGTTCGCCGGTTGGCGTGCAAATAGGGCATGAAACTCTCCATGCAGGCCTCCATGTCGAGCCGGCCGTCGTTTGCCAGCGGCGGCAGCATGCCCTGCGTAAAGAGCACTTCGGCGTCGCCCCGGTCGACCTTTTCTTTGTTGTAGTAGAGCGCGCCGCCGACCGTCGCGCCCGAGCGGATGTTGGCTACCACTGCTTCGCCAACCGTTTGGCGAGGTCCAGAATCTCTACGCTCAGGGCCTTCAGTTCGCTTGTCCGCTGCTCCAACGCGGCAATCTGCCGGGGTATGGTTGCCGACGAAAAGTGCGTGTTGATGGCCTTGACTACTTGGTTGTAGTTGTTGCCGATGCGCTGGAACTGGTAGT
>ERZ778504.1981-NODE-1981-length-12370-cov-4.307674_pt1 | contig 12370 bp, 10 predicted proteins | sample MGYA00510046_ERZ778504 | MGnify/ENA primary metagenome ERZ778504 (study PRJEB29527, sample SAMN07138964) | mouse gut metagenome | material: feces | host: mouse | place: China:Nanjing | collected 2016-01-25 ...
TCCCATTCAGCGTCACACTGGTGATGCCGGGGCGGTGGGGCTGGCCGTCGTACTTATTTCGTATTCTTCTTCACAAAATCCCAAGCACTGCGGCACATATCTTCTACGGTGTGGGTTGCTTCCCATCCCAGCAGTTCTTTAGCCTTGGTGGCATCTGCCCAGAAAGCGGGAAGATCTCCTTCACGCCGAGGCCCAACTACATAAGGCAATTTAATGTCATTTGCAGTTTCAAAGGCACGGACAAGCTCACGAACAGAGATACCGTTGCCGGTGCCCAGGTTGATGGCCTCAACACCAGTATGGTTCTCCGCATACTCCAGCGCCTTCAGGTGACCCACAGCCAGATCAACCACGTGGAGGTAGTCACGCTGGCAGGTACCGTCGGGAGTGGGATAATCACCGCCGAAGATGGTTAGTTCGGGAAGAACACCGGCTGCCACACGGGCAATGTAGGGCATCAGATTGTTGGGGATGCCGTTGGGGTCGTCGCCCAGCAGGCCGGAGTCGTGGGAGCCAATGGGATTGAAGTAGCGCAGCAGCACCACAGAGAAATCAGGGTGGGCCGTCACATAGTCGGTCAGGATACGCTCGTTCATTACCTTGCTCCAGCCATAAGGACTGCTGGACTGGATGGCAGGCATCTCCTCTTTATAGGGATAGGGATTTTCGGGGCCATAGACCGTGGCAGAAGAGGAGAATACAAACTTTTTACAACCATACTCCTCCATCAACTCCAGCAGAGTCATGGTGCTGTCCAGATTGGTACGGTAGTACTCCAGAGGCTTTTTGACGCTCTCGCCAACAGCCTTGCGGCCTGCGAAGTGAATCACGGCATCAAACTCGTTCTCCTGGAATATGGTACGCATCTGTTCCTTGTCGGCGCAATCCATCACACGGAATTTGATCTTTTCCCCCACGATGCTCTCTACACGGCATACGACATCCGTTCTGGCATTGGACAGATCATCTACGATCACAACGCTGTGGCCAGCCTGTATCAGTTCGACTACGGTATGACTGCCGATATATCCGGCACCGCCGGTTACAAGTACCTTCATGACTTAGCCCTCCTCATTCACATAGTTCACGAATTTATCAAAGGCCCTCGCGCCCTTCTCATTGCGCTGATAGACACCCGCGTGCTCCAGCACCTTTGCAAAGACCTTGCCGGTCTCCACTTTCAGAATGGCGGCGGTATTCTCCTTAGTAAAGGTGTGCTGCTTTTTCAACTCTTCCACCCAGTCGGCGTGCTTGGCCAGTTCACCAGTCAGCTCTTCTCCGGCAAGGATAGCCTTCTCCACACCGGCCAGTTCCTGCTTCAGGCGGGCAGGCAGCACAGCCAGGCCCATAACCTCAATGAGACCGATGTTTTCCTTCTTGATATGGTGAAGTTCAGCGTGGGGGTGGTACACGCCCAGAGGATGCTCTTCGGTGGTGATGTTGTTGCGCAGAACCAGATCCAGTTCGTAGTCCGTTCCCCGGCGGCGGGCGATGGGGGTAATGGTGTTGTGGGGCACGCCTTCGGTCTCTGCAAAGATGAAAGCATCCTCGTCGGTATAACCACGCCAGCTCAGCAGAATCTTATCAGCCAGCTCTACCAGACGCGCCTTTTTGCCGCAGCGCAGACGGATGACACTCATGGGCCACTTAACGATGCCGGCCTTCACATCCTCGAAACCAGCAAAGACAATCTCACGCTCGACCGCCGCGCGCTCCATGGGGAAGCAGTAGTGGCCACCTTGGAAGTGCTCGTGGCTGAGGATACTGCCGCCTACGATGGGGAGATCTGCGTTGCTGCCCACAAAGTAGTGGGGGAACAGAGAAACAAAGTCCAACAGTTTGGAGAAAGCGGCCTTGTTGATGACCATGGGAACATGCTCATGATTGAACACAATGCAGTGCTCGTTGTAGTAGACATAGGGGCTGTACTGCAGATGCCAGCCCTCACCGGCGATGGTAACTGGAATAGTGCGCAGGTTTTGGCGGGCGGGGTGGTTCATACGTCCCGCATAGCCCTCGTTCTCCGCGCAGAGCATACACTTGGGATAGCCGGACTGGGGAGCGAGCTTTGCGGCTGCAATAGCCTTAGGGTCTTTTTCCGGCTTGCTGAGGTTGATGGTCACATCCAGATTGCCGTATTCGGTGGCCGTCTTCCAACGCACATCCTTCTGGATGCGGTAGCGGCGGATGTAATCGGTATCCTGTGAGAAGTTATAGTACCAGTCGGTGGCAGTCTCAGGGCTGGTGGCGTACATCTCGGAAAAGGTCTGATGCACCTCACGGGGCATGGGAGTCAGAATCCCCATTAGTTTGGTGTCAAAGAGGTCACGGCTGGTGATGTCATCATCGCAGACACCCCGTTCCACCGCATCCTCCAACAGCCCCTGAAGAATATCCTCCAGGCTCATGGCTTCCGGTTTGGCAGGGTCGTAGCTGTCCAGTTTCATAGCCTCCAGTAGCCCGTTGGTTACATAGATCGTGTCACAAGGCTGAACCAGCTTCTTGTTCAGGCCATATTGGACCAAAGAAGCGATATACACATTCACATCCATTTTCCGCTCCTCCTTCAGGACAATCTCACGCCACCCTCATTACGAATGTGCAACACGTGGCAGCTGCCTTCACCCAGTACCCGCTCAATTCCACTTTTAAACTCTTCCAGCATATCAACAGGAACAAATGCCTGCACCGTTCCGGCGAAGCCGCCTCCGTGGACACGGTAAGCCCCACGCCCATCCAGCAGGGTATCACACATGGCCAGAGCAACCGCCACCTCCTGATGCTGCGTGGCACCGGCAGGACTGATATTCTGCAAATACATCCAGGAACTGTACCCGGATTTAGTAACCAGACCAAGGAAACCATCGAAGTCGTTTTCAAGCAGCGCTTTTTTCTGCTCCATGACACGCTTGTTTTCCTGGTAGAAATGGATGGCCCGCAGGATGGCACGGTCAGAAACCTTCCCTCACAGATTTGGCAGAGCCTCCATAAATTCTTTTTCGCGGACTTCTCGCAGAACATCCTTTCCAAAGAAATTGCAAATCTCTTTCAGCTCACGGGGAATGGCCGCGTACTCATCAGTGAGATCGGCGTGGTCAGCACCGCTGTCAATGATGCACAGGGCATGGCCAGCCTTTTCAAAATCAAACTCGATGCGCTCAACCTGGGGATGATCCGGATCAGCGAAGTCGATATAGACCATGCCGCCCACGGAGGAAGCCGCTTGATCCATCAGGCCGCTTGGCTTGCCGAAGTACACATTTTCGGCATACTGGCCGATCTGAGCGATTTCCACCGGGCTGAGCTTCCGATCAAAGAACAACTCGTTGCAGATGGTGCCCATCAGCACCTCAAAAGCGGCAGAAGAGCTCAGTCCGCTGCCCGGAAGAACGGTTGAGTGGGTCTCGGCATCGAATCCCTTGATCCGGGCTCCCAGCTGCTCAAAGGCAGCTGCGACGCCACGAACCAGGGCCGCGGAGGTGTTTTTTTCCTCTTCGCGGATATTCAAATCATCCAGTTCGACCACAACCTCAGGAAATCCCTCAGAGCGAACGCGGATGTTGTTGCTGCCATTCAGCATTACATCTGCCACCGTTTCCAGATTTACTGCGGCGGCCAGCACACAGCCACGCTGGTGATCGGTATGATTACCGCTAATCTCTGTACGGCCGGGAGCGGAGATCAGAAAATGTTTTTTTGTCATATGAGGTCCCTTACTTTTTGGATAACTTACTCAGTTCTTAGGCTCCAGCAGCTTAGCGTTGGCCTTCTCCACATTCAGCTTGGTCAGCAGGAAAGTAACCAAGCCGCAGAAGATAGCGGGCAACCACAGATACATCACATTCAGCATAGTCAGAACAGAGTCAGGCTGAGTGGCCACGCCGCCCTTGATGAATCCGGCAGCTGCCAGCAACCAACCGGAGATGGCGGTGCCCAGTCCGCCGCCAATCTTGACGCCAAGAGAGGTGCAGGAGTACATGGTTCCGTCGATACGCTTACCAGTGGTTAGATAGGTGTAGTCGGAAGCAGAAGCGATCACAGCGTTCAGGTCGCCCTGCAGGGGGCACATACCAAGAGAAGCGATGGCGGTGAAAGCTAACATCATGGGAACGCTGCCCATGTAAGCAGCCACGATCACCAGGATTCTTGCGATGGTGGCCAGAGCATAGCCGGAATAGTTGATCTTATACATACCGCCCAGTTTTGCAACGATGGTGGGCACCAACAACAGGCCGATAATCATGGGGATGTTGAGCGCGCTTGCGAAATAACCCATCAGCTCCCTGTTGCCTAACACATAAGTCATGTAGTAGGTGCCGACGCCGGTGAAAGCGGTGTAGAGCTGAGTCAGCAGATAGACACCCAGAATCAGCAGGTAGAACTTATTCTTGACCAACAGACCGACAGCTTCGCGCAGGGTGTACTTTTCTTCCGGAGCGTCAACTGCTTTCTTGGCTTCAATCTCGTCTTCGGGCAATTCCTTCATGGACAGGACGGAGACGGTGTTGGAGATAATGCCGATGATGACATAGATCAGTGCAACAATTCTCCATGCGGCGGCATCGTTGCCGAAGTGCTCAACAAGGCCAAAAGTAACAGCCTGGATGATGGTGCTGGTGGTGAATGCAAAGACGAAGCGCAGAGAACCAATCTGAACACGCTCGTTTTCATTCTTAGTGATCAGAGCGGTCAAAGCGGAATAAGCGATGTTGTTTGCGGTGTAGAAGCCTGCGTTCAGCATCACGTAGAAGATGAAGAAGAAAGCGTACTGAGCGGTCTGGCCCCAGGAAGTGGGAATAGAGAAAATCGCGAACAGGCAGACACCACAACCCAGATAGGGCCACAGCATCCAGGGACGGGCTTTACCCATCTTGGTCTTGGTCTTGTCGATGAGGGAGCCAAAGATGACGTCAGAAACGCCGTCGAAGATCTTGGATACTGCCATCAGGGTGCCAACAATGCCGGTGTTCAAGCCGATGGTATCGGACAGGTAGATCATAACGAAGAAGGTCAGGAACGCATAGACCACGTTGCCGGCGATATCGCCAGAGCCGTAACCCACCTTGTTGTACCATTTCAAATATCTCTTTTCAGCCATGATAGCATCTCCTATTCTCTTTATTCAGTTATTTCAGTTCGGGGATGACGCGGATGGCGAAGTCGATGGTTTCGTCGATCAGCTTGTATTTCTTCTGTAAAACGGGGCCACAGCTCGCAGAGCCAATACCGTTCTGCCGGTAGTCCAGACACAATACGGTGCTGCCGCATTTGTTCAGTTCGTAGTTGTGGGCCTTCTCGGTCAGTTCTTCCTGCGTGTAATGGGATGCATTGAAGCTGAAGGGTTCGGGGCCAACTGCGATCAAACGCAGTTTGTCGCTTTCCAGAAGCACATAGTCACAACTACCGTGAGCGCCATTCTCCTGGGGACGGATGTAGTCCTCCTGAAGCCCGTCCACGGTATCGCGGTACAAGCCGTGGCTGGCAGCATTTCGCTTGTCAATGTAGTTTTCCATGGGACCCAGACCGAAATAAGCAACCTGCTCCATGTTTTCAGGAACGAACAGGCGCAGACCGAAGCGAGGCAGCTCGGGGAATTCTATGTTGCGCTTGGTGAGAATGTTGGCACAGACGCCGCCTGCAACCGTCACGGTCCAGTCGATTTCTACGGTCATGAACCGCTGCACAGCGATGGCACCAATAGACAGGTCACTGTGGATACGAACCTCGCTGTCCATGGCCACGAAGTGGGTGTTATACGCCCGGGTGATGGCCTTATCGTAGTGGGCAGCAAACCAGTCAGCCTTCAGCTTGCGGTCGTTATCGGTGGGAGCGCGCCACACGTTCAGATCCATGGGACGGTCCAGAAGCTCCATGCCCTGATAAGTCATCCGGGCAAACATACCGGTAAACTTATCGTAACGATATGTGAAGTTTGCAGCTGTGAGAGTCAGATACCGGTAGTCCTCTGTAACAGAAATACTGTCCTCCAGGATGGCCTTTCTCTGCCAGTATGCCAGAGCAATCTGATTGCGGTCATCCTGATTCTCCAGAGTAATCTCATCGAAGCCCAAATCAAAGCCCTCGGAGATCAGTTCGGAGTTGTTTTTGGCGAAGTAGCTGATCTTCAGGAAACAGCGGCCCTTGGCGGGAACCTGGACGTTCAGGGTCACGGTACCGCTCATGTGGGGAGCGATGGCGGGGATTTTATCCAGCTGGCCTTCCTGAACAAGCGCACCATCACAAGTGACTTGATAAGAGGCGGTGATGTAGTCCTGCAGGGAGACAAAGTCCATGTAGTTGTGCAGGGTCAGCTGGCCGGTTGCCTGATCATAATCAACAACACGAACAGGGCGGTGTACGTTTTTGTATTCCATCAAACCGGTGTGAGGACGACGGTCGGGATAAACCAGACCATCCATGCAGAAATTGCCATCGTGGGGGTACTCGCCGTGGTCGCCGCCATACCAGTACATATCTTTGCCGTTAGGAGCCTTGCCCTTGTAAATGGCGTGATCGCACCACTCCCAGATAAAGGCGCCACACATGCACTCATTGGCCTGAATGAACTGCCAGTAGTCCTCCAGATCACCGGGGCCGTTGCCCATGGCATGAGAGTATTCACACATCAGATAGGGCTTGTCGGACTCAGGATCGTCCACATACTCCTGCAGGGTCTCCAGCGCAGGGTACATATTGCTGTAGAGGTCAATGTTGGAGAAATCGTACTTGCGCTTGCGGCTGCGATACTGAGCGCTTTCATAGTGGGTCAGACGGGCGGGGTCAAAGTTCTTGGTCCAGGCCAGCGCAGCCTCGAAGCAACAGCCGTAGGCGCTCTCGTTACCCATGGACCAGCAGATGACGCAGGGGCGGTTCTTGTCCCGCTGGACACAGCGCTGGGTGCGCTCCATAGTAGCCTCCAGGAACTTGGGGTTGTCGGCGAAGGGCTCGTTCCAGTGCTCGGTGTGGTTCTCCCAGACGTCGTTCTCTCCGCAGTACAGTTCGGCGGCACCGTGGCTCTCGTGGTCGGCCTCGTCAATGACCAGGAAACCGTACTGGTCGCACAGCTGATAGAACATGGGGGCGTTGGGGTAATGGCTGGTGCGAATGGCGTTGAAGTTGTGCTCCTTGATCATCCGCAGGTCGCGCTTCATGTGCTCCACGCTGATGACGGGGCCGGTCACGGGGTCGGAATCGTGGCGGTTTACACCGCGGAACTTGATGGGAGTTCCATTCAGGAATACCTGCATCCCATCTACTTTGATCTCCCGGATGCCCACTCGGTCGGTGATGATCTCGTTCTCGCACTCGACGAGCATGGTGTAGAGATAGGGCTTCTCGGGATTCCACAGGGTGGGCTGGGGAATGTTCAGGATAGCTTGATGGGTATAGTTGCCGATATGCTCCTTCGTGGTCACTTCGGCGGCGTCGATCAGACGATCCTCAGCGTCCAGCAGCCTAATGACAGTGGGAACACTCTCACCGGCGAAGGCGAAGCGAACGCGGACAGTAGCTTTATCCTCTTCCTGCTGGGTGGTCACGAAGTAGTCCCGCACATGGTTCTCAGGACGCTTGATGATGTATACATCCCGGAAGATGCCGCTGGTGCGGAACTTGTCCTGATCCTCCAAGTAGCTGCCATCGCACCACTTCAGCACCAGAACGGCCAGAGTATTTTCGCCCTCACGGATCTTATCAGTCACATCAAACTCGCTGGTGGAGTGGGAGATCTGGTTGTAACCCACATACTCGCCGTTGAGCCAGACATACAGGCAGGAATCCACACCCTCAAAGTTCAGGTAAGCCTTGGGTGCCTTTTCGTCCTTAGCATAGGTAAAGGAAGTCAGGTAAGCGCCGCAGGGATTATCCTGGGGAACGAAGGGAGGATCTGCCGGGAAGGGGTAATGAATATTGGTGTACTGGTGCTGATCGTAGCCATGATTCTGCCAGACGCTGGGAACGGGGATGGTGTCGTAGGCGGAGGGATCGAAACCTTCCTCATAGAACAGCTCAGTCAGGTCATGGATACTGGGGTAGTAGCGGAACTTCCAGTCGCCGTTTAGCAGCTGGAAGCGATCGGAGCGTTCCCGATGCTCCGCAGTGTCGTCCAGACGGTTGGACGCGGGGATGAAGTAGGCTCGGTTGGGCAGAGCGTTTTCAGACTGGATCAGCAGGTCTTCAAAATAGGCAGGGACGATCATGTGGGGCTTCCTCCTCGCAATGAATTCTGTGTGTATTATCCCGAAAATTTTCTCCTTTTTCTATAAACTGCATTGGACAAAACATGCACAAAATGATACAATTAACCAAACAGCACATCAGCACAAAAATGTTGTGACCGAAAAAAGCCGGGAGGGATCCGCATGTATGTCAACTCAGGTTATCTGTACAACACCCGCGTACCGATCAAGGACAAGTCCAAACCGCTGTTGGTGGGCAGCTGCGGTACCTACCGGCTGAGAACAAAGCAAAAACTCCCGACCTGGCATCCCAGGGGCCGTTTAGACTATCAATTGTTGTATGTGGCCTCCGGAAAGACCCACTTCTTTTTCAACGGGCAGGAGGAAATCGTACCTGCCGGCTACATGGTCCTTTATCAACCGCGCCAGGAACAGCATTATGAGTATTACGGAGAAGAACAACCCGAGGTCTATTGGGTACACTTCACGGGAAAAGATGTAAAGGCAATTTTGAAGCATTTTGATATTCCTACAGATAAAAATGTTTTCTTCTCCGGGGTTCCCTCTGCTTATCAGCACCTGTTCAAAGAAATGATCCGGGAGCTGCAAACCTGCCGTACTGGATATCAGGAATTACTGGAAATGTATCTGCGGCAGATTTTTCTGCTGATCCAGCGCACACGCCAAGAGAGCAACCCTACCATCAGCACTTACCTACAAAAGGAAATGGAGTACGCCCAACAGTATTTCCAAGAACACTATAATGAAGATATTCAGATCAAGGACTATGCGAAATCTCGTAGCATGAGCGTAAGTTGGTTCTTGCGAAACTTTAAGAAGTTTATCGGCCAGCCTCCCGCACAATATCTCCTAACTATCCGTATGAACAATGCCGTCAGTCTCTTAGAAACAACTGACTACAATGTGGCAGAAATATCCGCAATCATTGGTTACGACAACGCGCTGTATTTCAGCCGCCTCTTCAAAAAGCACAAGGGCGTGTCGCCCTCGGAGTACAGAAGGCTTTTCCAGAAAAAGAACAGTCCGGATCGTGGCATCCATACATCTCCATGATCAGATAGGAAAAAGAAAAGACTGCCATAACGACAGCCTTTCCCATTTGATTTCTTATTCAAGAACCATCTTTGCACATCCATAGATTCCCGCGTCATTACCCAGCGTGGCAATTGCTGCTCCGGTTTCTTTCGATACATGGAAGGCGTACTTTCGGTAATATTTCAGTACCGCGTCGGTCACGATATTTCCGGCCTTGCTCATGCCCCCACCGATAATGAATACATCCGGATCTACTGTGCAGGAAATGTAGCTCATGGCACGGCCCAAATAATCGCCGAACCGGTCGATGATTTTCAGTGCCATATGATCTCCTGCCACAGCCAGTTCGCAGATGTGTTTGGATGTAAAATCCTCAATTCCCCGCAGTTTGGAGGGAGTGTCACATTGGGAAAGCATGACCTTGGCCATGCGAACGATCCCTCTTGCAGAGGTGTACTGCTCCAGACAGCCGCATTTCCCGCAGCTGCAGGGCACTATTTCTCCAGGCTCCACCGTCATGTGACCGATCTCACCGGCACCCCCGTTTTTGCCTGCGACGATTTTGCCGTCCAACACCACACCTCCGCCAACCCCGGTGCCCAGGGTGATCATGACCGCACTCCGGCTGCCTCGGCCTCCGCCCTGCCATAGCTCACCCAGCGCCGCTACATTGGCATCGTTTCCCGCAGCAATATTGGGGATGTCCGGAAGCAGCTCGTTCATGCGCCCCTTGATGTTAAAGACACCCCAGCCAAGATTGACGCACTTATTGACTGTGAAGCTGTCGTCCACAGGACCGGGGACACCGATACCGATGCCCACAATCTGAGATGCTGAAATCCCATTCCGCCCCATGCTCTCTGCAATGGCCTGTGCCACGTCAGGCAGAACATGGACGCCGCCGTTTGCGGTACGGGTTGGAATTTCCCACTTTTCCAGAAGTTTGCCGTCGGCATAAAACAGACCGAGCTTTACACTTGTTCCACCGATGTCTGCACCAAACACATAGTTTTGCATGGTATTTCCCCGCTTTCTCATTTCTATTCATTGCTGAGTTTTTTATTATGGAGGGTTTTATTTATGTTAAATTCCTCTCGTCAACTCTTTGGATATACCAAGGACGATCTTGCCGTGGAGACCCTGACTTTGGATAACGGCATTCTCTCCTGTGATATAATTACCTTTGGTGCCGCACTTCGTTCTCTCCGCGTACCGGATCGTTCTGGCATCAAGCGTGATGTTGTTCTGGGTTATGATACTCTGGAAGAGTATGAGAGCCACCCGGGCTATCTTGGTGCTGTCGTAGGCCGTGTGGCCAACCGTATTGCGGGCGGAAGGTTTACGATGAACGGTCAGACTTATGCTCTGGCGGTCAACGACCCGCCCAACCATCTTCATGGGGGCAATGTTGGTTTTTCTCACAAAGTCTGGTCTGTTGTAGAGCACACCTCTACTCTTGTGACCCTGGCGTTGACCAGCCCCGATGGCGAAGAATGCTATCCCGGTACTATGCGGGTTCGGGTAACCTATGCGCTGGAGGGCAACACCCTCTCTATGAGGTATCAGGCCATCACCGACCGGGATACCCCCTGCAATCTTACGGGACACGCTTACTTTAATCTGAACGGGCACGACTCCGGCCCTGTAACAGATCAATGCCTTCGCATCTACGCGGAGAACTATACGCCATCCGACGCGACCAACATCCCCACAGGCGAAATCGCGCCGGTAGCTGGGACTCCGATGGATTTCCGGAAGGCCACGCCCATTGGCGCACGTATCAATGAGCCTTTCCATCAGTTGATCCAAGCAAATGGTTATGACCACAACTATGTAATTGATGGGGAAATGGGCACGCTGCGAAAAGCGGCGCAGGCATATTCTCCCACTTCGGGAATCTCGATGGATGTGGAGACTACCTTGCCGGGTCTGCATTTCTACGCAGCCAACTTTCTGGACGAGGGACTGACGGGCAAGAAGGGCGCTGTTTATGGTCCGCGCTATGCTTTTTGTCTGGAAACACAGTTCTTCCCGGATGCGGTCAATCAACCGGCTTTCCCGTCTGTGATTCTGAAGCCTGATGGCGTGTATGGCCACACAACTGTGTTTTCTTTCTGCTGTGTGAAGGGATAATTTCTCCTTTGCTCTGGAACCAAATCCATGATGCCAGTTCCTTTTTTTACAGTCAAGGGCTTCGGAGCAACCGGGAGATTCTGTTCATGTTTTCTCCTTTTTTGTCCATGCCAATAGGGTTTTGCTTTGCGCTACAATATGTGTGCGATTATTGGACAGACACATTAAAAGGCTGAAACCACAAGGGGGCATGAGCATGGAACAGAGAGCACCTCTCCAAAGCGCCGAAATACTTTGGATAAATTGGAGAGAGAAGATACTATCGTTCACCAAAGTGGATGGCTTTGAGGCCAAGCACTTCCTCTCACACGAAAGTTGTCTCGAATATGCTTTCGACAAGGCCACAGATGGATTCCGAGTTCAATAATAATTATCATTATAGATAAAAGCGAAGGGAATTTCACGCCCCTTCGCTTTTTTTATCCCTGGTAAGTATTATTCCGCATCAAAAAGATGCCCTATTACTTCAACGGTCAGGCCATCAACATCCTTGTTCATATCAAGAATTGCGTATTTTGATTCAGGGGTCGGCGCAATCGTAAAGGATGGATTGTTGTCCAGTCCAATATCTCCACACAAAAAGGACTCATACGCAGTTAGGGCCGCGCTGTAATCGTTATTATCTTGGTGGGTCTTTTGACATTCTGGCAAGTTACTCTGCTCTGGCGTAACATTTCTCTCGCCATCTGCTTGACAGGCGCAGAGCAGCAGGATGAAAAACGCCGAAAGCAATGTCTTGAAAATCGCTGGTCTCATGGTTCCTCCGTTGTCCTGTTTCAGCTGCCCAAAGGCTCCAGCCTCAAAATCCACGCCTCCGGGACAGTCTCCTCGATGATCCCCCGGTTCAGGTTATACCAGCTACCACACTTGTCCATGATGATGGCGTCTGTGGTGACTACGTTCTCCAGGCGTGAGAGAACGCCGTCCACGCTGGGGTGCAGCTTCACTTGGACCCGGACGCCCCGCTCCGCCGCCTTGTCCAGCAGCAGCGCCCGGAGGCGTCC